>Ga0105237_10000637_pt1 | contig 48955 bp, 47 predicted proteins | sample KBSC24metaG_FD_81520 | JGI IMG/M metagenome (GOLD analysis project Ga0105237, IMG submission 81520) | Corn rhizosphere microbial communities from Kellogg Biological Station, Michigan, USA - KBS C2-4 metaG | ecosystem: Host-associated > Plants > Roots > Rhizosphere > Soil | place: Michigan, USA...
CGCTGCAGCAGGTCGATGCGCGCGCGACGTCGATCTTGTCCGGCGTGTTCGAAGCCGAATTCCTGGACCAGGCCGTGCTCGGTCTCGTCGGCCGCGTCTCGCGCGTGAACCTCGCGCCGATCGAGGCGTCGCTGCGCGCGGGCTCGATTCCGGTGATCGCCTCGCTCGGCGAGACGGTCGCGGGCCAGATCCTCAACGTCAACGCCGATTTCGCCGCGAACGAACTCGTGCGCGTGCTCAAGCCCTACAAGATCATCTTCCTGACCGGCACCGGCGGGCTGCTCGACGACAGTGGCAAGGTCATCGACTCGATCAACCTCAGCACCGAGTACGAGCACCTGATGGCGCAGCCGTGGATCAGCGGCGGCATGCGCGTGAAGGTGGAGCAGATCAAGGAGCTGCTCGACCGGCTGCCGCTGTCCTCGTCGGTGTCGATCACCAAGCCGGACGAGCTGGCGAAGGAGCTGTTCACGCACAAGGGCTCCGGCACGCTCGTGCGGCGCGGCGAACGCGTCGACGTCCACACCGGCTGGGACGGCCTCGATCTCGACCGCCTGCGCGCGCTGATCGAAGCCGGCTTCAAGCGGCGCCTGGTGCCCGACTATTTCGAGCGCACGAAGCCGTTCAAGATCTATCTCAGCGAAAACTATCGCGCGGCGCTGATCCTGACGCAGGAGGACGGCTTCACCTATCTCGACAAGTTCGCCGTCGCCGACGACGCGCAGGGCGAGGGCCTCGGCCGCGCCGCCTGGCAGGTCATGCGCGCCGAGAACCCGCAGCTGTTCTGGCGCTCGCGCCACAACAACGTGATCAACCAGTTCTACTACGCCGAATCGGACGGTTGCTACAAGGAGCCGAAGTGGAAGGTGTACTGGTACGGCATCCGCGAGTTCGCCGACATCGAGCGCTGCGTGCAGCATTGCCGCACGCGCCCGGCGACGCTGAGCGACTGAGGAGCAGGACATGTTCGCCACGTTGAAATGCACGACTGCGCCGAGACGGATGGATGGCCACCCGATGTTGCCGGCGGGGAAGGCCGCGTGAGCCTCGACCGCCGCCGCTTCCTGTCGGCCGGACTCGGCGCGGCCGGTGCGGCGCTGGCGTCCGGTGCGAGTGCGCCGGCGACGGCGGCTGGGACCGTTGCCGCGCAGCGCGCGAGCGCGGACAAGCGCAACGTGCTGCTGATCGTTGCCGACGACCACGGCTACGATTTCAGCGCGAGCGGCGCGAAACCCAAGACGCCCTCGCTCGACGCGCTGGCCGCGGACGGCGTCTCGTTCACCGATGCCTACGCATCGGTGTCGTCGTGCAGTTCGAGCCGGTCGACCTTGTACACGGGCCTGTATTCGCATACGAACGGCATGTACGGACTGGCGCACGACGTCCACCATTTTTCGCTGTTCGGCGACGTCAAGACGTTGCCGTGGATGCTGAAGCAGGCCGGCTATGCGACGGCGCTGGTCGGCAAGCTTCACGTCGAACCGGAGTCGCAACTGGCCTATGACGCGTGGCTGCTGCCCGAGCGGCCCGGCGACCGTGACGTCGCCGCGATGGGGCATGCGGCCGGACGCTGGATGCGCGAACAGGGCGACAAGCCGTTCTTCCTCACGATGGCCTACAGCGATCCGCACCGCGCCGGCGATGTATCGAATTTCGGCAATACGCGCGATTGGCCGGAAGTGCAGCGCGTGCGCTACAAACCGGCCGACGTCGCCATTCCTTCGCACCTGCCCGATCTGCCGGGCGTGCGCGCGGACCTGGCCGAATATTGCGAGGCGGTCAGCCGCATGGATGCCGGCGTCGGATTGCTGCTGCGCGAACTCGACGCGGCAGGCCGTCGCGACGATACGCTGGTGATCTATCTCTCCGACAACGGACGGCCGTTTCCCGGCGCGAAGGACAACCTCTATCGCGAGGGCATCCGTCTGCCGCTGATCGTACGGGCGCCGGGAACCCGGCAGCGTGGCTCGAGCAATCGCGCGATGGTCAGCTGGATCGACATCACGCCGACGATCCTCGACTGGACCGGTACGGCGCCGCCGGCCGGCTACCGCTACGCGCCGCTGCCGGGTCGCTCGATCCTGCCGATTCTCGAACACGCCGAGCCGAGCGGATGGGACGAAGTATTCGCGACGCACAGCTTCCACGAAATCGACCAGTACTATCCGACGCGGTCCGTGCGCACGCGCCGCTACAGCTACTTCCTGAATCTGCAGCCCGCGCTCGAAGTGCCGATCGCGAGCGACGTCGCGCTGTCGCCGGCGTGGAAAGCGATCGTGTCGACGCCGGGTGCGCGGCTCGGCAAACGCACGCTCGAAGCGTTCCGGCATCGTCCGGCCGAGGAGCTCTACGACCTCGAGGCCGATCCCGACGAAGTCGTCAATCTCGCGCAAGACGCCGCGCACGCGAAGACGCTCGCGGACCTGCGCGCGCGCCTCGATGCGTGGCGCACCGCGACGCGCGACCCCTGGCAGAAAGGCGTCACCGATCCCTTTGGACCTGCTCACTGATGGAAAACAATAGACGCATCGGCATCGTCGGCGCGCGCGGACACACCGGCGCCGAACTGATCAAGTTGATCGCGCGACACCCGTCGCTCGAGCTCGCATTCGTGTCCTCGCGGGAACTCGACGGACAGCGCGTATCGGAACACGTCGCGGAGTTCACGGGCGATCTTCGCTACGAGAACCTCGCACACGACGCGGTCGCGCAGAAAGAGGCGGACGCCGTCGTACTCGCGCTGCCGAACGGCAAGGCCGGCGAGATCGTCGCGGCGATCGATGCAACGAAGCCGGACACGATCGTCGTCGATCTTTCCGCCGACTATCGTTTCGACGAGCGCTGGTATTACGGCTTGCCCGAGTTGACCCGTGCGCGCTATGCCGGACAGAAGCGCATCAGCAACCCCGGCTGCTACGCGACCGCGATGCAGCTGGCGATCGCGCCGCTGAAAAGCGACCTGGCCGGGCCGCCGGCGTGCTTCGGCGTATCGGGCTATTCCGGCGCCGGCACGACGCCGTCGGACAAGAACGATACGCAGAAATTGCAGGGCAACCTGATGCCGTATTCGCTGGTCGACCACGTCCACGAGCGCGAGGTGACGCGCCAGCTCGGGGTGCCGGTCGAGTTCATGCCGCACGTCGCGCCGCATTTTCGCGGCATCACGATGACGGTGAACCTGTGGCTGCAGCAGGCGACGACGGCCGCGGCGATCAAGGCACGCTACGGCGAGTTCTACGCCGGCGAACCGCTGGTGCGCGTCGTCGACGAGGCACCGTGGGTCAGCGCGATCGCCGGCAAGCACTACGCGGAAATCGGTGGCTTCGCACTCGCGCCCGGCGGCAGGCGCATCGTCGTCGTCGCTACGCTGGACAACCTGCTCAAGGGGGCGGCGACGCAGGCGATGCAGAATCTCAATCGCGCGCTGGGGTTCGATGAGTTTGAAGGAATTCCCCTCGACTGAGGCCCTCTGCCGAGACCCACCCATTCCGTCATTCCGGCGTACGCCGGAACCCAGCGCCTTCGATCAGCAACTGGATCCCGGCTTTCGCCGGGACGACGAGACCGAGGAAACGACGATGCGTCTGTCAAAGTATTTTCTGCCCACCCTGAAAGAAAACCCCGCCGAGGCGCAGATCGCCTCGCACCGGCTGATGCTGCGCGCGGGCATGATCCGCCAGGAAGCGGCCGGCATCTACGCGTGGCTGCCGCTCGGCTTGCGCGTGCTGAAGAAGATCGAGCGCATCGTGCGCGAGGAGATGGATCGCGCCGGCGCGCAGGAACTGCTGATGCCGACGCTGCAGCTTGCCGACCTGTGGCGCGAGAGCGGCCGCTACGACGCCTACGGTCCCGAGATGCTGCGCATCCGCGATCGCCACGAGCGCGAGCTGCTGTACGGCCCGACCAACGAGGAGATGGTGACGGGAATCTTCCGCGCCGGCGTGCGTTCGTATCGCGACCTGCCGCTGAACCTCTATCAGATCCAATGGAAGTTTCGCGACGAGCAGCGCCCGCGCTTCGGCGTTATGCGCGGGCGCGAATTCCTGATGAAGGACGGCTATTCGTTCGACCTCGACGAGGCCGGTGCGCGGCGTTCGTACCAGCGCATGTTCGTCGCGTACCTGCGCGCATTCTCGCGCATGGGCATCAAGGCGATCCCGATGCGCGCCGAGACGGGGCCGATCGGCGGCGACCTCTCGCACGAGTTCATCGTGCTGGCCGAGACCGGCGAGTCGGACGTGTTCTGCGATGCCGACGTGCTCGACCTGCCGATCCCCGGCGTCGACGTCGACTACGAAGGCGACCTGCAGCCGATCATCGACGCCTGGACGTCGCGCTACGCGGCGACATCCGACGTGCACGACGCCGCACGCTTCGAAAGCGAGGTCGCGCCGCCGCGGCAGCTGCGTACGCGCGGCATCGAGGTCGGCCAGATCTTCTACTTCGGCACCAAGTATTCCGAGCCGATGCGCGCGTCGGTGACGCAGCCCGACGGCAGCGCGAGCGCGATCCACGGCGGTTCGTACGGCATCGGCGTGTCGCGCCTTCTGGGTGCGATCATCGAAGCGAGCCACGACGAGGCCGGCATCGTATGGCCCGACGCCGTGGCGCCATTCGAAGTCGGCTTGATCAGCCTGAAGCCGGGCGACGCGGCGGTCGATGCGGCGTGCGAAACCTTGCATGAGCAGCTCTCGGCCAAGGGCCTCGGCGTGCTGTACGACGATACCGAGGAGCGCGCCGGCGCGAAATTCGCGAACATGGACCTGATCGGGCTGCCGTGGCAGCTCGTCGTCGGTCCGCGCGGACTGGCGAACGGCGTTGTCGAACTGAAGCGCCGAGCGACGGGCGAGCGCATCGAGTTTTCGATCGATGCGGTGATTTCGAAGTTGGTGGACACTTCGTCGGCGCCATGCGGCTAGTGGGGACGACCTGCTCGAATGCTGGAATTGGCTTCGATATCCCTCTGAGGCACTGGGTCCCGGCGTTCGCCGGGATGACGACGTTGTAGGCTCTATCCGATTCCCGATTCCCGATTCCCGATTCCCGATTCCCGATTCCCGATTCCCCAAACTATGACCGACCTCCTCTGGCAAAAACCCGGCACCCGCACCGACGAACGCATCATGCGGTTCCTCGCCGGCGACGACGTCGTGCTCGATCGCGAGTTCCTTCTTTACGACATCGAGGCGAGCAAGGCGCATGTCGGTGGCCTGGCCAACATCGGCATCGTCAGCGAAGCCGAGGCCGCGGCGATCGTGCGCGAACTGGACGTCCTCGCCGAGGACTTTCGCGCAGGCCGCTTCGTGCTCGACGCGCGCTACGAGGACGGCCATTCGGCGATCGAGGCGCGCCTGACCGAACGCCTCGGCGACGCCGGCCGCAAGGTGCATACCGGGCGCAGCCGCAACGACCAGATCCTCGTGGCGACGCGCCTGTGGCTGAAGGCGAAGCTCGCCGAGCTGAAGGCGACCTGCCGCGCGAGCGCACAAGCTTGTCTCGATCGCGCTGCGCGCGAATCGCTGCCGCTGCCGGGCTACACGCACCTGCAGCGCGCCGTGGTGTCTTCGACGGCGCTGTGGTTCGCAGGCTTCGCCGAAGCCTTCATCGACGATGCGCGCCGCGCGCAGGACACGCTGGCGTGGATCGACGCCAATCCGCTCGGCACCGCTGCCGGCTACGGTGTCAACCTGCCGCTCGATCGCGCGCATACGACGCAGGCGCTCGGTTTCGCGCGGCTGCAGATCAATCCGATCTACGCGCAGCTGTCGCGCGGCAAGTTCGAGATCGGTGCGCTCGACGCGCTCGGTACGGCACTGCTCGACCTGCGTCGCCTGGCGTGGGACCTGTCGCTGTTCACGACCGCCGAGTTCGACTTCGTGCGCCTGCCGAGCGAATACACGACCGGCAGCTCGATCATGCCGAACAAGCGCAATCCGGACGTGGTCGAGCTGATGCGCGCGAGCTACGCCAGCGTCGCGGCCGCGCGCACCGAGATCGAGCACCTGCTGTCGCTGCCGACCGGCTACCAGCGCGATCTGCAATTTTCCAAAGGTTCGCTTTTCCACGGTTTCACGCACGGCCTCGCCGCGCTGGCGCTGCTGCCGGACCTGCTGGCGCGTCTGGAATGGAACGTTGCGGCGATGCGCGCGGCGATCGAGCCTTCGATGTACGCCACCGACGTCGCGATCGAGCAGGCCGCCGCCGGCGTGCCGTTCCGCGAGGCGTATCGCCAGGCGGCCGAAGCCGCCGCAGCGGCCGGGCAGGGCAGGACACCGGAGTCGAGTCTCGCCGCGCGCGTGTCGCCGGGCGCCAGCGCCGACTTGCGGCTCGACGAGCTGCGCGCGCGGCTGCTCGCGCTGGAGCCCTGAGATGATCCGCCAGGCCTTCGCCGAGCAGACCTTGCCGCCGTGGCGCCGTGCGGTGCTCAAGGTCGGCAGCAGCCTGCTCAGCGACGGCCAGGGCGAACTCTCCGAGCGCCACGCGCGCGCGCTGGCTGGTTTCATCGCGGCTTCGCGTGCGGCCGGCCGCGACGTCGTGCTGGTGTCGTCCGGCGCGGTCGCCGCCGGCCGCGCACGCGTGCCGGCCGAGCTGCGCCGCAGCGGCGGGCTGGTCCTGCGCCAGGCGCTGGCCGCACTCGGGCAGACGCGCATGGTCGGTCTCTGGCAAGGCTTGCTCGACGTGCCGGCCGCCCAGGTGCTCCTGAGCCATGACGACCTGCGCAATCGCCGCCGCTATCTCAACGCGCGCAACACGCTGCTCGAACTGCTGCGCCTCGGCGCCGTGCCCGTCATCAACGAAAACGACACGGTCGCGGTCGAAGAGCTCAAGCTCGGCGACAACGACAACCTGGCGGCGATCGTCGCAGCGCTGGTCGATGCGGATCTGCTGCTCATCGCGAGTGACGTCGACGGCCTGTACGACGCACATCCGCAGCGCGATCCCGCAGCGCAACCGATCGACGCGGTCGAGGCGATCACGCCGGCCATTCTGGCGATGGCCGGCGACGCCGGCAGCGCAGTCGGCACCGGCGGCATGCGCACCAAGCTCGAAGCGGCGACGAAGGCCGCCAATGCCGGCATCGCCACCGTGTTGTTCAGCGGCGCCGATGCGCATACGGTCGCACTGCTTGCCGAAGGCCGCTTCCGCGGCACGCGTTTCGCGGCATCGGGCGGCCGCCTGGCTGCGCGCAAATACTGGTTGCGGCACGCACCGGGTTCGGGCGGACGCATCCGCGTCGATGCCGGCGCCGCGCGCGCGATGCTGGGCGGCGCATCGCTGCTGCCGGGCGGTATCGTCGGCGTCGACGGCGAGTTCGCGCGCGGCGACATCGTCGAGGTCGTCGCCGTCGACAACGACACGGCGCACGCCGTCGCGCGCGGCCTGTGCCAGTACGCCGCCAACGAAGTGCGCCGCCTGGCCGGCCGGCATACGCGCGATGTCGAAGCGATCCTCGGTTTCAGCTACGGCGACACGGTGATCCGGCGCGACGACCTGGTCGCGCTGGCGGAGTCGGCGGCATGAGCGAGTTCGCGCCCGTACGCGACCTCGCGCTCGCCGCGCGTGCGGCCGGCGCGACGATCGCCGCGCTGACGACGGCACGCAAACGCGCGGCGCTGGACGCGATGGCCGCCGCGCTCGAAGAGCAGGCGCCGGCGATCCTCGCGGCGAATGCGCTCGACGTCGACGCCGCCCTTGCGGCCGGTCGCACGGCGGCGCTGCTCGATCGCCTGCGCCTGGATGCGGCGCGCCTTGCCGGCGTCGCTGCCGGCGTGCGCGCCGTCGGCGAGCTGCCCGACCCGGTCGGCCAAGTCACGCGGCGCGAGACGCGCCCCAACGGTCTTTCGATCGAACGCGTGCGCATCCCGCTCGGTCTCATCGCGATGATCTACGAGGCGCGGCCGAACGTGACCGCCGATGCGGCGGCGCTGTGCTTCTTCGCCGGCAACGTCGTGCTGCTGCGCGGTGGCTCGGAGGCGATCCACAGCAATCGCGCGATCGCCGCCGCATTGCGCGGCGCGCTTCGAGCCCAAGGTTTGCCCGAGGGCGCGATCACCTTGATCGAGGACCTGCGCCGCGAGACCGTGCTGGAGCTGCTGCAGCTCAGCGACCTGGTCGACCTGGCGATTCCACGCGGCGGCGAGAGCCTGATTCGCTTCGTCGCCGAGCACGCGCGCGTGCCGGTCATCAAACACTATCAGGGCGTGTGCCATCTCTACGTCGATGCGAGCGCCGATCCGGACCGTGCGCTCGCGCTGCTGATCGACGGCAAGACGACGCGGCCGTCCGCCTGCAATGCCCTGGAGACCTTGCTCGTGCATGCGGATGCGGCGCCGGGCTTCCTGCCGCGCGCCGTCGCGCTGCTGCGCGAGCGCGGTGTCGAGGTGCGCGGCTGCGCGCGTACGCAGGCGCTGGCGCGCGATGTCGCGGCAGCCGGCGACGCCGACTACGCTGCCGAATTCCTCGACCTGGTCATCGCGGTCCGCGTCGTCGACGACCTCGACGAGGCCATCGCGCACATCCGCCGCTATGGCTCGGACCATACCGAAGTCATCGCCACGCGCGACGATGCGGCCGCCGCGGCGTTCGTCGGCGCGTTGCGTTCGGCCGTCGTGATGGTCAATGCCTCGTCGCGCTTCAGCGACGGCGGCGAGCTCGGACTCGGCGCCGAGATCGGCATCTCGACGACGCGCCTGCATGCCTACGGGCCGATGGGTGCCGAAGCATTGACGATCGAGCGCTTCGTCGTTCGCGGCGAAGGGCAGGTGAGGCATCCGCCTGCGGCGTGATGCCGTCTTCGAAGGGGCGGCCTGCCTTCCGGCTGTTCAATGGATGCCCGCGTTCGCGGGCATGACGTCGGTAGGAAGTGGGCTCGTTCTCGCCGTGCGTGCCGAACGACGTCTGGCGCATGGGTTGCAGCGCTAGCGCGTCAGCCAACCCTGCGCGCGCGCGGTGCACAGCGCGTACGGAAAGATCCAGAACAGCGCGAATGCCGAGAAGAATGCGTAGCCGATGCCGTAGATGAAATCCCAGCTGCGTTCGCTGCGCAGGTAGTAGAGCATGTTGAACGCGGACACAAGCAGCACGGCGCAGCAGAAGCGCAGCAGCACGTCCGGATGCACCGGCAGCAGCGTCACGAGCAGGGCGAGCGTGGCCCAGCCGATCGGGTAGCGCAGGTTCGTGACGAACGATTCGACGACCGCGATCACGCGCGCGCGCAGCGGGCGCTTCCACACGATGCGGCCGATGAAGCGAAGTTCCTCGCGCACGTAGCTGCGGTCCCAGCGCAGGAACATCTTGCACAGGCGCCGATAGGTGGTCGGCACCAGGGTGTGCACGATCGCGGCACGCTGGTAGACGCAGTCGTAGCCCTCGTTGAGGATGTCGTTGGTCAGCGCGCGGTCCTCGCCGTAGGTGCAGGGCCGGCCGAGGAAGCGCTGCTGCATCCAGGCGTCGACGACCTTGCGCACGACGCTGGCGCGATAGGCGGCGAGCGCGCCGGGACAGCAGTACACAGTGCCGTACGTGCTCTGCACGGCGCGCAGGAAATCGAACGACAGCGCGAAGCGCACCTTCAGCATGCGCGGGATCAGGCCGCCTTCGCGGTTGTAGACGCTGACCTTGCCGGCGACCGCTCCGACCTTCGGATCGGCGAACGCGCCGGCCATCGCGAGCAGCGTGTCGGCCTCGATGACGCTGTCCGAATCGATCGTGACCATGAGCTCGCCGCGTCCGCGCCGGAAGCCCGCTTCCAGCGCTGCGCGCTTGCCGCGATTGGCGGCGAAGCGCAGCGGCGTGACGAGATCGGGAAATTCGCGCGCGGCGAGCAGAATGTGCGTCCAGGTGTCGTCGCTGCTGCCGTCGTCGACGACGAAGATCTCGAGCCGGTTCTGCGGATAGTTGGCGCGCGCCACCGATTCGATCGAACGCGCCACCATGGCACCTTCGTTGTAGGCGGGAATGATCACGGTCATCGTCGGCGCATCGGCCATCGTGGCCAGCGGCGGCGGGCGATAGCGGAACCAGAACAAGGTGCGCACCAGCAGCATCGCCATGCCCATCGCGCCCCACAGGATCGCCGGACCGACGATGAAGCGTCCCCACTCGTGGTGCCGCGCCGAGTGCAGCACGCCATGGAACACGTTGTAGTACCAGCTGGCCCACAGCATCAATGCGAAGCCGAGCAGGATGAGTGCGCGATAGAGAGGGTCGCCGGGCTGATCGTGGTAGTCGTGGACGCGGTGCCGGGAGGGTGCGGACAGCGCCGCTGCCTGGGGACGATTCATGCGCTTCGGAGGGCCTTGCGGAACAATGGGTCGATCTTCGATTTTCCGGGCCAACCTCGGATGAACGAAAACATGGATTCTTAACGTCGCGGCCGATCGATGGCGCGGCGTGCGTCCGGGTATCATGTCGATACGTGCGGCAACGTCAGGATTCATGCGGGTTTGCGCCGCATCGCGCACGGGGTAAGTCCGATGTTTGTTTTTGCAAAGATGGAAAAGTAATGACGGCAGCATCGATGCTGGCGAGCACGGACCGGCTGCTGGTCTTCGCGCCGCACCCGGACGACGAGACGCTGGCGACCGGCGAACTGATCCAGACCGCGCTCGCTGCGGGGGCCTCGGTGCGCGTGATCTTCGCCACCGACGGCGACGACAATCCATGGCCGCAGCGCTGGCTCGAACGCCGTTGGCGCATCGACGCAAGTGCGCGTGCGCGCTGGGGCGCCAGGCGCCGGCGCGAAGCGACGGCCGCGCTCGCCGAACTCGGCGTGGATGCCGCCGCGGATGCGCGCTTTCTCGGCTGGCCCGACCAGGGTCTTACGGCGGCGTTGATGGCCGATGGCGACGCGGTCGCCGTGCTGGCGGACGAGATCGCGCGGTTCGCGCCGACGCAGGTCGCCGTGCCGATGCTGACTGACCGCCATCCCGATCACAGCGCGCTGCGCGTGATGGTCGATCTCGCCGTGCTGCGTGCGGGCGTCGCCTGCGTGCGCCTGGGTTATGTCGTGCACGGCGAAAAGACGTCGGCGAACGTGCGCCCTCTTGCCGGCGACGCGTCGTATCGGCAGCGCAAGCAGCAGGCGATGCTCGCGCACACGAGCCAGATCGCCTTGAGTCGTCGCCGCCTGCTGGCATGGGCGGCGCGAACCGAAGCCTTCGATGTCGCAGAAGCCGGCGCCGGCGCGCCCGATCGCTCGAGCGATCGCGTGCGGATTCCGCATGGTCCGGATTGGGCCTTTCGCCGCCGCCACGAGCTGTTGCTGATCGTGGCGACGCGCGCGGGCGAGCTGCGCTTTCGCGGCATCGTGCCGAGATTTCCGCAGGCGCGGCCGATCGTGCTCGCCGATGCACAAGGACAGGCGCTCCGTGTCGAATGGGCCAGTGACGCCGTGATCGTCACGCTGCCGCCGCTGGCCGCTCCGGCGAGCGCGATCTACGCCAAGCTCGATCGCGTGCGTCCGCGCGTGATCATTTTCGATCGCGAGCCCTGGCGCGGCGCGGTCGAGCTGCTCGATGCGGCGAACGTGCCGGCCGCCGGCCGCCGCGCTGCGGCCGGCCTGACCTGATGCCGGCACCGGCATCGACGCCGGTCGAGAGCGTCGTGCGCGTCCTCAGCAGGGACGGCGCGACCGCGGACCTGCATTGGGTGCGGCCCGCCGGCGCGGCGCGCGACGTCGTCCTGTGGCTGCCGGCTCTCGGCGTCGCCGCGCGAAACTATCTGCCGCTCGCCCACGCCTTGGCCGGCCACGGCATCGCCGTGGCGCTGCACGAGTGGCGCGGCATCGGTTCGAGCGATCGCCGCGCTGCGCGGCATGTCGACTGGGCGTATCGCGAACTGCTCGGCGACGATGTTCCGGCCAGCCTCGCCGCCGTGCGCAAGGCGTTGCCGCAGGCGCGCCTCTGGCTCGGCGGCCACAGTCTCGGCGGGCAGCTCGCCAGCGTGTTCGCGGCGCTGCACCCGGACGAGGCGGCGGGCCTGCTGCTCGTCGCGAGCGGCTCGCCCTACTGGCGCACGTTTCGCTGGCCCTGGGCCATTGCGGCGTTTGCGGCTATGGCGCCGTGGATCGCCTCGACGGTCGGCCATTTCCCGGGCCGCCGGCTCGGCTTCGGCGGCAACGAGGCGCGCGGCGTGATCGCCGACTGGTCCCGCAGCGGACTGCGCGGACGTTACGCGGCGGCCGGTATGGACGAGGACATCGAAGCGTTGCTCGCACGCCTGCGCCTGCCGATCCGCGCCCTGCGCCTGTGCGACGACTGGCTCGGACCGAAGGCCTCGATCGACTGGCTGCTCGGCAAGATGCCCGAGTCGCCACGCGAGGTGATGGCGATCTCGGCCGCCGATCAGGGCGGCGTGCCGGCCGATCATTTCGCCTGGATGAAAGCGCCGCAGACCATCGCCGCGCGGTTGGCCGGGGCGGTCGCCACGGACCCCAGCGGGCGTGTATCGGGGTGAACGAGAAGGACGTTATTCAGAAATCACGCAAAAATACGGTTTCAACGTATTGATTCGCTTGAATTCCTGACGCCAATACCCATATTCCGACACGATTGTTCAGGTCGTCGCTAACGGAAACTTACTGGCGGCCTGTCATAATCGCCTGTTGGCATTGCGCGGTTCATCCGGTGCGGATCGTCGATTTTCCGCGCCTGCGCATGCCGGGATCAGTCGTTATTTGAAGGAAGGCTATGACATACGATATCGGTATCGGGCGTTGCACGGAAGTCGGTGAAGACACGGTCGTCGTCAAACTCGAAAGCGTGATGGTCAAGCGGCTGTCGCCCGACCAGCCCTGGCAGCGCTCGGGAACGAGCCTGCTGCGCCTCAACAGAAACCTCTGCAGCGCCACGCGCCCGCCCGAGCCCGACCGCGAGGTCTACATCGATCGCGCCGCGCTGTCGAAGCGCTCGATGGCCGCGCTCGACCTGGCCGGCAACGGCTCGACCGTTTCGGTCGACTTGCGCGCGCTGCTGAACGATCTCGACCCGCAGCCGTCGGCCGGCCCGCAGACGAAGGGGCGCACCGGAGACCGGAAGGCGCCGAGTCGGTGAGGTACCGCTCGCCGTTCGGCGAACGACCAGAAAACCCGGCCGCCGAGCCGGGTTTTTTGTGGGCGCGGGGTCGGCGCGGCGATCGATCGCTGCCTGCGCGCGAATCGACGCCGGCGCAGGACGACTAGCCGGCGAGGGCGCAACCGGGTTAGATTGTGCTCGCCTGTCCCAGCTGGCGACTAGCTGCGGTCTCTCAGGACAGCGTCAGCCGGCGAAAGCCAAGCGGCTGGGCGGGCACTCCGGCGAGGGAAGATGACGCGAGTCGCGATCCCCTTTGCGCGCGCATCGTTCGTGCGCTCACGAGCAGCGTCTCTCGCAAATTCCTGTCGATATCGCAGTCACGGCGCACTCGCGCTGCCCGTTCGATCCTCACGCATGCCGGCCGCAGGCAACGCTTCGCGAGACGCTCCTTCCAGGTCGAGACCGCTTTGACGTTCGACGTGCGATCGGCGATGCGTCTATCTGTTCAACGGCAATCCGGCTGCAGAGTTCATCTTCGGGCATGAGGCCTGCCGTCTATACTCGCTCGCTCGCCGTGCAGGATGGACCGAAATGATGAAACGAATGATCGCCAGTGCCGTATTCGCCGCCGTCGCCGTGTCTGCTCATGCGGTGGAGCGCTGGCCGAAGGAAATCGTCGATTCGGCCAAGGCGCACTGCACGGCCATGGTCGTGCACGATTCGCCCAATCCTGCGGCCATCAAGCAGCAGGCCGACGACTATTGCACGTGCCTCATCGACGGTTTCCAAGGTGTCGTGTCGGTCAACGAATTCCAACAATCGGTGTCGCTGCCGCCGGACCAGTTCGAGCAGCTGCCGGCCAGTCGCGCGATGCATCAGGTCGTCGACCGCTGCAGCAAGTAGGCGGCGCGACCGCCTCGGTGGCAGTGTTTCGCTCCGAACGCCGTACTTAATCTCCGAGACCCTTTCGCAGCCTCGGCTCGTCCCCTGCGGGCTGCCTGCGGACCGGTCCTTTGACGGAGATCGTGATGTCGACTCGAAATGCCGCCAGCGACGTGCTCGCCGCCGTCGCGGTACTCGAAAAAGCGAAGGCTGCCTGCGCTCATCTTTGCAATCCGGGACAGATGCGCCGCCACAGCGACATGCTGACGCGCGCAAGACTGATCCACGCCGTGATCCGCTCGCGCGCCCAGTTCAAGGCACTGCACGAACGCAGCGTCGATCTTCAGGCCGCGCTGACGCGGTTCAAGCAACGCCGGGAGGCGATGCGCGCATGATCGCCGATGATCGCGAACTGCAGGCCCCGCCGGGCCTCTCTCTGCGCCAACTGTTGTGTATCATCGCGGCATGTGCGGCCTTCATCGCCGCAGGGCTGGCGATGTCGCCGATGTCCTAGCCCGCCAGGAATTCCCACGGCGGTCATTGGGGAATGACTTCACCGCCTCGGCGGCGCCGTGGGATCTCAATCGAATCGATTCCGCGGCGCGCGCCTTCGTGCGCAAGTCGACGCGTCAACGACGCGCGCGGAACAGCCGCCGCAGGAACGAACGGATCGACGCCGGCCTGCGCATGTTGCCGTAGAGAAACGCGCATTCGCAGTGGGCGCAGACGATCGCGTCGCCGGATTTCGGCGCCGACGGCATCAGCAGATCGGCCCGCCGGCAGTACGGGCATTTGAGGCGAGAGGGCATACGCGCTCAGTTGGGCATGCTCCGGCGCCAACCAAGCCGCGGCGGGAAAGCCGGTCAGCTGGCGTTGCCCGATTCCTTTTGCGAAGTTGCGGACGCCGGATAGGCTGCTGCCGCCGACGGCCTTGCGGCACCTGCGCGCATGCCGCTCTTGCCTTGCTCGCCGCAGCCCAAGCTCGATACGCTGGGCAACGCCTCGCTGCCGAAGGAATGCCGTGACCGAGTCGAACTCCGACCACCCGACACCCGCGGCTCCTGCGCACAGCCGCTTCGGTTCGGCCAATCTCAGCAGCGCGCTCGCGCTCGGCGTCAGCCTGCTCGCGCTCGCCATCGGCGCGTATCAGACGCGGCTGATGCAGGACCAGGCGCGCGCCAGCGTGTGGCCGTACCTGACGATCGGCACGACCTATACCAACGACGTGGACGACAACGGCTTCATCCTGCAGGTCGACAACTTCGGCATCGGGCCGGCGAAAGTCGGCAGCGTGAAGCTGTCGCTGGACGGCAAGCCGCAGCGAACGTGGAACGACGTGCTCGAAGTGCTCGACATCAAGGGCGTGAACTATTCCACCTCGAGCCTCAGCGGCGACGTCATTCCGCCGAACATCAACCGCGAGACGACGATCGGCGCGATCCGCATCAACGAACGCCAGGCGGCGAAGCGTTTCTACGATGCCGCTTCGCGGTTCGAACTGGAGATCTGCTACTGCTCGGTGTACGACGAGTGCTGGATCTCGCGCTGGCATCGGTCGGGCGTGGAGCCGGTCGCTCGATGCGCAGCGCCGAACGTTCCGTTCGAGAATTGAGCGCAGAGGCTACGTCGGAAGCTGTGGAAGGGCGCAGCGGCGAGCGCATCAAGCGCTCACCCACTCGCGGTGCTCACGAGGAGCGACACATCGGGACGTTTCGACGGCGACTGCGGCTGCGACGGAGCGTGGACAACTTTCCTGACCTCAGTTTCCGGGGCGCCTAGTCGGCACTGCCGAGTTGGCGCCGAAGCCGTTGTCAGTAGCGGCTTCGGCGCCTCTGGCCAAGAAACTGTACTCTGACCCCGGTTTTTAGACCCCGGTTTTAGTGGCAGTGCAGCTGGACGAACATGAGGCCGAGCGTCACCTGGCCGAAGCCCGCGGCGTTCGTCGTCGTCATGCGCAAGGCGATCGTGTCGTTGACGGCGAGCGCGACCGGGTGCGAGGTGTCCGTGCACGAAGAGCCCGGCGTCGCGGGCGTGCTGCATGTCAGGGCCGTCGCAGCGCCGTTCTTGTAGAGCGTGGCGGTGGCGTCCATGGCAACGGATGCCATGTAGTTGCGCATCTGCATCGCATCGATCGTGCACGCGCCGTAGACGGTCATCGATGCGTTCGCATAGACGCTCGTATCGACCGGGCAGGCGGACAACGGCTTGGTCGCATCGGTGCATCCGGAGATTTCGGCCACATAGGAGTCCGCGACGCCGGGCGGTGCGAAGAACGCGGTGGCGTTGGCAAACACCGGAGCGATCGACGAAATCCACAACTGTCCGCCCGCGCCGGCAGCACCGGTGGCGCCTGTCGCGCCCGCAGGTCCGGTGACGCCGGTTGGACCCGTCGCGCCGGTTGTGCCGTTGTTGCCGGTCGGCCCCGTCGGACCAGTCACGCCTTGCGGACCTTGGGCACCGATGGGGCCGGCCGGACCGACCGCTCCCGCGGAACCGGCCGGGCCGATCGGACCGGTGTTGCCTTGGATGCCTTGTGGGCCGGTCGGGCCCGTCGCGCCATTGGCGCCCGTCGCACCCGTCGCACCGGTGGAACCGGTGATGCCTTGTGCGCCCTGAATTCCCTGCGGACCTTGCGCGCCGACGGCGCCCGTCGCGCCGGTGGGACCGGTCGCACCCGTCGTGCCGGTGGAGCCGGTTGCGCCCGTGGATCCGGTGACGCCGGTCGCGCCCGTGGCGCCCGCGACGCCATCTGCGCCCGTCGGACCGGCGACGCCGGTCGCTCCGGTAGCGCCCGTCGCACCGGCGGGACCGGTCGGCCCCATCGCACCGGCCGGCGAATTCAATGCGTACTGCGCAACCGGCACCGCGTTGATCGGCTGGCGATCGGACAGCGGCTCTTCGTTGTCGAGGCTGGTGCCGACCTTGATCTCCAGCCAGTACTGCGCGCCGTCGAAGATCTGGCCGAAGTCGAGGTCGGTCGTGAACAGGCCGTTGATCACCTGGATCGATTGCACGAGCGGCGTCGCGCCGGCTATCGGATTTCCGCCGACCGGCGCGTCATACAGCGTGAAGGTGAACTGGTACAGCCCGGTCGGCAACGCGCCGCTCGCGTTGAGCTGGCCCTGGTAGGTGAACGCCGTTCGCTGCGGCTGCGTCTGCGCCGCCAGATCCAGCGTGGCCGTCGACAACATCAACGCTGCGAGCAGCGCGCATAGTGGCTTGCGTTTCATGATCAGCACCCCTCGAATCCGCTGAAGAAAATGTCGTCCGACGTCGCTTGCGACGGCGTCTGCCAGAAGCCGGCGAACAACGCGTAGGCGCCGCCGCTCGAATAGCCCGGCGCGGCTTGCCCGAGGCTGCCGGACAATCGATAGCAATGATTGGCGAGGCGGCTGCCGCCGGCTGTGATCGTGTGGAAGTCGATGCTGTAGTTGCTCGGCGTGCCGGCTCGCATGGTGGAGCCGGGCAGTGCGGCGAGGATGGACAACGCAGCGGCAACGAGCAGGCGCGCGTGCCCGCGGCCGCGCGAATGCGGTCGGAGAGATCGGATCATCGGTTGTGGCCCCTGAAAATGCAGACGCAGCGCCGTCGATCCGACGTTGCTGCGTTGTTCAAAAGTATACACATTCGTTTTGCGCACTCGTTGCATCGATGCGCTCGCAACTGCGTAAAGGTCCGTGCACTTATGTAAAGACCGAGCGGGAAGCGCGCAGAGGAATCGGGGGCCGAGTTCGTTTTCACGCGAGACGTCGATCGACGTATCGAGCGCGCCCGAATCGCATCGGCGCAACGGAAGAGGGGACGCTCGAACGCGCTATCGAGGCGCCGTGCCCGTGCCGCGCCGTGGATGCTTCTGCGCCCCGCGGAGACGACGACAAAAGTAGTACGAGGAGGCTCGTTGACACTCCGGGCCGACGCTCCTATGATCGGCTCGTCTCGCGCATTCGTGCATCCGTCTGCCCGGATCGACATCCATGAGGTGCCGCATGAAAGGTTCCATCGCCGGTTTCCTGCTGGCCGCGTTGCTGCCGCTGACCATCGCCGCGGCGGGGGAGAATTATTCCGAAGCGAACAAGAATGCCGACTCGCGCGAAAAGCTCGCTGCGGTTGCCGCCGACGTGCGCAGCCAGATGCGCGCGGGCGGACGCTTCGAGTTCGTCAGGCCGATCGAACGCACGACGATCGACAGGAAGTTTGCCGAGATGGACGCGCTCTTCGCACAGGCCGGATCGGTCGCGGGCATGCAGGAAGACGCGAAGGTCAAATTGTTCGACGCGCAGGAAACGATCAATTCGATCCTGACCCAGCGCGACGCCGATCGCTTGATCTGCAAGCGCGAACCGATCATGGATTCGCGCATTCCGACGACGACCTGCCAGACCTACCGGCAACAGCTGGCCAAGGCCGAGGTCACCCGGCAGAAGATGCTGCAGTGGCAGAATGTGTTGTGCACTCCGAACAGCAAGACGTGTCCTCAGGAAGGCCCCAGCAATCTAGCCGTTCCAGGCGCAGTGATCGTTCACTAGCAACACGCCGCCGGCTGACGCTGCGCGTCGCCGCGTTCATGGGGAGACATCGCATGCCAATGATCTCATTCCGATCGAGCGCATTGGGCATGGGCATCGTGCTGCTGGCCTTGGGCGGCTGCGTCCAGGCGCCGACCAAGGCGCCGCCGGTCCGTTTCGTCGATACCGGCGTCGGCGACACGCCCGCGATGGCATCGCATCATGCGAAGGTGGACTACACGATCGAAGACGACCTGCTCGAACCGGGCGAGACGCCCATCGGCCGCGTCGAGTTCATCCAGCCGAAGGCCGATCCAGCCAATGCGCCACCGGTGTATCCCGCGCGCCTGCAAGCGAAGCGACTGCCGCCGACCACCATCAGCGTGCGCCTCAGCATAGAAACGGACGGTGCCGTCTTCGGCGTCGAACCACTGGAAGCGATGACGACAGCCGATCAGCGCGCGTTGATCGAAGCCGTGCGCGATGCCTGCTGGTCCTGGAGGTACTCGCCGATGATTCGGCTGGAGCTCGATCGCGGAGAAACGTTCACGGTCGACAGGGACGGTTCCTCGCTCAAGTACGACGGACACCCGACGCCGCTGCCGTTCCATCTCGACTACGCGTTCAAGTTCAGCCGGCAGGACGGACGCGCCGGTGTCGAGGTGCAGCAGCTCGGGCCTCCCAGCGAAGCGCCGGGGGAATCCTAGGAAGTCTCACGGTGGCTTGTGCCGATCACGGCTTTCGGCAGCCAGGATGCTGCCGGCATCGATTCAACGTTTGCGTTCATACACCCGGATGTCCCACCCCAACGCCACGAGGCCTCGTATGAAAAGTTCGATTGCTGGTTGTCTGATGGCGGCCCTGTTGCCGCTGACGTTTGCGGCAGCGGCGCAAAGCCCTGCCGAGGCCACGAAGAACGCCGACTCGCGCGAAAAGCTCAGCCAGGTCGCCGCGAATGTGCGCGAAGAAATGCGCACCGGTGGCCGCTTCGAGTTCGTCAAGGCCGGCGAGCGGGAAACGATCGACGGCAAGTTCGCCGAGATGGACGCGCTGTACGCACAGGCCGGATCGGTCGATGCCATGAAAGACGATGCGAAGATCGAGCTGTTCAACGCGCAGGAAACGATCAACTCGATCCTGACTCAACGCGACGCGAACCGTATCGTCTGCAAGAACGAACCGATCATCGGCTCGCACGTGCGCACCAAGACCTGCCGAACCTACCGCGAGGAGTTGGCGAAAGCCGATGCGTCGCGCAAGGCGATGGATGAATGGAGCAGTCTCACCTGTCGCGGAGGCAAGGCCTGTCCCAAGGACAGCATGGACGGGTTGGGTGCCAACCAGACGGCGGCGGGAACGGTGATCACGCATTGAGTGACGGGCGAGCTACGTGCTCGCGCGGGACTTTATCGACGTCCTGGGCTCTCTCCAGCCGCACCGGCGCACGACAGACGTGGCGCGCGTGGGCCGCCGCCGAAAGGGGCGCTGGCGCGGGGAAGGAGAGGGTCGCGTATGTGGCGACGCATAGGAGTCGCGAACGAAAGCCTACTCTGACCCCGGTTTCGCAGAAGAGGCCTGCCGGATCGTCCGCATCGCCTTGCGGCCTTGCACGCTGAGGAACGGTTCGAGCTTCTTCCATGGGATCTCGATGTCCTCGTCGCAGGCTTGGGCCGCGTAGGGGAAGTCCGTCGAGAAGACGAGTCCTCCGGCGCTTGGGCGCAACTGATAGAAACCGTACTTCCGGTACTCGTTCACGCTGTCGCTGCACTCGTCGCCGCCCTTGTTGCGTGTCGCGGCGGCGACGATGAGATCGTTGAGTTCGTCGGTCGGCTGCTGTTCGCAGCCGGGGTAGGGACAGTCCTCGCTCTTGCCGATGGTGACGATCCAGCGCCACGGCTCGATGCGTTTGCGCTCGGCGAGATTCCAAACCCAGGATGTGATGCCGCGGCTCGGATGCGCGCCGCCGCAGTCGGCCTGAAAGATTTCGCGCATCACGATCCATGGGTCTGCGCGCCATTGGATTTCAAGTTCGCTGCTGAAGTCACCTTGCGGGGCGTGGAAGCGGCAGTTGTAGTAACCGGCGATCTCATCGCGCACCCATTCGCGTATGGTCGCGTTGAACGCCTTCGCGTTCGGCGCGCCGTCGAGGAGCTCGATCGCGGTGATCTTTCCGTCCAGCGCCGACAGCTTGCGCTCGTGCTCGCTCCACGGCTCGATCTTGACCGTCTGTGCGTCGATGCGTGGCGCGTCGAAGGCGTGGTTGGCCGGGGTCGTCATGCCGCTGCCGCATGCACTGCCCGGATCGCCGGGCGCGACGACGCGCGTCAGATGGATCGGCAGCGTGTGCTTACCGGTCGCGTCGGACCACCGTCCGGCCAGCGTATCGCTCTGCACGGGGCCGAGCGTCCACGTTCCCGACTCACTGCCTTCGTCGGCGCGCTCGCTCCAGGTGGTGCCGTCGGTGTCCGGTTCGGGCGACAGCGCGATCGATAGGCCGTGTTCGACGTAGTAGTACGCCGCGCCCGAGTTGGCGCGTTGCAGGCAGGCCATGATGCTGTGAGTTCCGACCGTGCCACGCCAAACGCCGAGCCGGGCTTCGAGCGGCGATAGGCCGGATGCGTACGCGGGCGCGAACACGAACACGGCGAGCAGCAGAGCGAAGGTGAAAAGCGGCCGCATTTGGAGATCCATGGAAACGGAAGCCATGGCGTCGAGTATGGCTTTTCGTCATGGCAAAAAGCGGGCGCCACGAAGGCCCGGCTATGTCGTAGTCGTCCTCCGCCGGCCGAGTTTCATCTGCCTTGGCGATTATCCATGCCCGCGTCGCTGGCCAAGGTCCGGGGCGCTGTCCCGACGCTTCGTCATGTCCGGGTCTGCATCGATGTGGGAGCCGCTGGCGTGGATCGACTGTGTAGGCAAGGAAATGCGCCAGCTGTTCGGTGAGCCGAAGTGTCGACGCACGCACCGCCCGATTTCCAGTGTCCAAGGCCCACGATCAGGACTTCCAAGGCGGCATGTCGGTGTGGCCACCTGTCTTGCGCTGTAGGGGGAGACGGTTCGATTGCGTGCCGTCACGGGCCTGTCCAAGGCCCGCGTCCATACCCCAAGGAGAGTAGAGTCATGTCGAATCACTCAGCTTCACGGCCGCTGGCGGCCATGCTGACCGTTGTGCTGGCCGGAACTGCAAGTGCCGCCGTGCCGGATCTTTCGACGGCGTCGTCGATCGACGCCAGCGCGGTGACATCGTCCGAAAGCGCATGCGGCAGCGACAACGCGCGAGCGCTGACAGATGCACCGCAAGCGCTCTGCAGCAGCGGTGCACCGGGCGCACTGTCCGGCAACGGTCCCTGGAGCTGGAGCTGCAACGACGGTCAGCACGACGTGCACTGCACGGCAAACGCCGCGGCGCACTACACGTTCCGGACGCTCGACTATCCGGGAGCATCGTGGACGAAATTCTGGGGTATCAACGATTTCGGCGACCTCGCCGGCGAATATCGCCTCGACGGCTCTCCAATCCATGCGATGACGTATAGCCACGGCCGGTTCGCGTCGCTCGATCCCAACGGCCTGTTCGGCGATCGCGGCAGCGCGTCGGGCGGACCCAACGATCTCGGCGCACTCTGTGGCTTCTACACCGACGAATCGCAGCGGCAGCATGGTTTCGTGCAGCTGTGGGGCTTCCTCGAGACGGTCGACTTCCCGGGCCACCTGAATTCCAACTGCGACGACGTCAACGTCTTCGGCGCCATCGCCGGCGTCTACTGGGACGCGAGCGGAATCCAGCATGGGGTGCTGCGAAACTACGGGCGCGATACGGCGATCGACTATCCCGGCGCGCTCGGGACCTATCCGCTGGGCATCGACAACAGCGGCGTGATCGTCGGCATGTGGTACACCAATCCGAGTTCCACGCACGGCTTCCTTCGCGATGTGAGAGGGCATTTCTCCCCAATCGACGTGCCGATCGCCGGGCCGGGCGGCACGATCACGATCGGTATCAACGACGCGCAGCAGATGGTCGGCTACTACATGGACGCGTCCAACCACTATCATGGCTTCCTCGAAACGCATGGACAGTTCCAGTATCTCGACGCGCCCGATGCCGTGCAGACGTTCCCGACCCATATCAACAGCCTGGGCGTGATCGTGGGCTACTACATCGACGCGGCGAACCAGAACCACGGATTCATTGCTACGCCTTGGTAGAGGGCGGCGAGCTGCGCTTTGCCAGATGCGGACTTCGCCGTGTGGCGAAGTCTGCATCGACTGCGACCGCCGGGCTGAGGACGAAGATGAGAGGAAGGCGGCGCGATCGGCAGACACGTTCTATGCGCTTGTGAAGCGCACATTTGTTGGTCTCTTGTAGTCTTCTCTCCCCGAGACGTTAGAGCGCATTGCGGTTGCTTCTCGTCGTCTGCGAGGATCGATCGCGAGCATTGCATCCCTTTATCAGGATCAGAATCAGTGGCTCGAGAAAATCGAAACGGTTGGTGCCCGGTCTGCAGGGAAGCCACCGCAATGGATTCGCAAACCTGTGCAAAGTGCGGTGCCGATTTCTCGGCCGGCAGCGTGTGGAAACCACAGCAATCGTCGTCTGCTTACGAAGGAGTGGGTGTTTTCGCGCGGGCACTGCTCGCCGTGGTCAGTGCCGTGTGCCTCATGCCTGGGCTTCTTTTCGGGATATCAAACCACAAGACGTCTTGGGTGCTCGTGTCCCTCGGAGGGTTGCTCAGCATCGCTTTTGTCGCCGCGACCGCGCGTGCCGGTTGGATGCTGCTCGTCTTGATGGGTAGCGTTGTGCTGGGCCTGACGACCTGCACTCATACCTTTCATTGGGGCTGATTGGCCGCCAGGACGCCCGAAACTGGGGTCCGAAACTGGGGTCAGAGTGCACTTTCCCGAAACTGGGGTCCGAAACTGGGGTCAGGGTGCACTTTCTAGCGCGGCTTGCCGTCGCTTCACGGCCTCGAAGGCTTCCAGGCTCTATCCGCGTGACGACTGCGGGCGTTTGTCCACAAGCCGCTTCGGTGCGATGCAAGTGGGCGGTGAGATCGACGGCGCACATGGCGGAGAACTGTACTCTGACCCCAGTTTTTGGACCCCAGTTTTTGGAGGGAAAATCCTCCGTCGCGTTGTCTTTCTCTTCGATGCCGAATCCCGCCTACGCGCACCAAATTGGCCATGTCGTCGCTGAGGGGAGTGGTCCTTCCAAGCCGGTGGCCCCGGCTCGAAGATCGGTCCGTGCACGGACTCCGACGTCTCGCGCACGCCCACTGCGGCGAACTTCAATCGCAGGCGTGTTCTCGTCGAACAACACCGGTTGGCTGCATCGAATCCGCAAGACCCCTCCCTCGACGGACCTCCGCATGAAACTCGGTTTCGGGATTGCCACGAATCTCCTCATCGCCCTCCTTGCTGCAGGTGCAGTCCCCGGTCTCGCCGCGGACTTGCCGCCGGATCTCGCGAAGGCGGCGAGAGACTATGACCGCGCCAACGTGGCCGGCGACATCGCAACGCTCGAACGATTGTTCGCCGACGACTACGTGCTCGTGAACTCGGACGCTTCCGTGGAGTACAAGCAGCAGGCGATTGCTGATTTCCGCGTGCCGGGATTCAAGATCGACCCGTACGTGACGACTCAGCCGGTGGAGAGGGTGTGGAGCGATGGCGCGGTGATCGGCGGAATCGTCGATCTCGGCTGGACGCAGGAAGGCAAGCATCAGCAGCGATTGATCCGCGTCGCTCACGTCTGGGCGAAACGTCACGGCGATTGGAAGATGACCTACACGCAGGTCACGCGCGTACCGAAGTAGGGATCCGAAACTGGGGTCCCGAAACTGGGGTCAGAGTGCACTTTTGAGCAAAACTCACCGGTCAAGTCGCGGCTTTGAATGGCTTCGACGCGCTATCCGTGTGAAGACTACGGGCTTTTGTCCGCTAGCGGCCTGGTATGACGCAGGCAAGCGACGAGACCGACGGCGCACATGGTTTTGAGCGAGCCTCAAAGGCTTCGACACGCTACCCGCGTGAGGACTGCAGACGTTTGTCCGCTAGCGGTCTCGATGTGATGCAAGTCAGCGTCGAGACCGACGGCGTACATGGCGGGAAACTGTACTCTGACCCCGGTTTTTGAAGCGCCTGCAGAAGTGCTCGACAGGTCCGACGGTAGCGGACGTGGGCCAGCGCCAGGCCGGCGAGTTTTCCCAGCAACGTGCAGAGAATCAACCCGGCGACGAATGCGGCCGAATACATGCCGATGACCGAATAGTCGGGTGCCTCGCCGCGGTTGGGCTGCAATGCGGCGAAGAGTACCCAGGCGATACCCGCAAGCACGAATGCCGCAAGTCCTGCGACCGCCGCTCGGCACCCGCATTCGTGCTGCAATTGATCGAGCCGGTCTTGCCACGTCGCGTTCTCGCGTGCCGACAGCATCGGCAATTCCAGCCGTACCGGCGGCTTTCGGAAGGGATGAAAGAAGCTCCCGACGTGCGGCAGCTCGATCAGGTCGATCTCGCAGCGAACTACTCGCGGCATGCGCGCAGACGCCGCATGCCGCGAGCGTGGGCCAGACATCTCGATTCGCCGCTGCGTCGTCATCCCGGCGGCTTCGTCACGATCGGGCAATCGGCGGCCGCCGTGGCATCGGCGTCGGCCGTGCTGTAGTCCGGCGGTGTGGCGAACGGGCCGGTGCGGCAGATGCTCGTGGTGTAGAACAGTTCGTTGTTGCCGATATCCGGATTGACGATCCAATTGCCTTTCACGGTGACGATGATGCCGGCCGAGAGTCCCTCCCAGGTGTCGACGACCGGATCGCTGTCGCCGGCGGACGCGATCCCTTCGCCGATCCAACCGCCGATGATGGCGCCGGCCATGGCGACGGCTGCGGCGACGATCGCCGCGACGATCAGCACCACCAGCAGGCACAGCAGATAGAACGGTCCCGAGGCGGCGCAGCCGAGCGCTGCGCCGACCGCCGCCGCGGCCATGTATCCGACGATTGCGCCGGCGACTGCGCCGGCGGTGACGCCGACCAGCGAGCCGATCTTGGCCCCGCACGCGGTCTCGCTCTTGACGATGCAGGGCAGCATCGGCGAGCCGACACCATTGCAATACACCCAATACGTGCCCGGGCCGGTCACGTATTGGAAGTAGTCGCTCTTGATCACCACGTCGAACAGGCCCGCCGGCCCCATCGCGTAGGGCGCAAGGATGGCGACCGCCGTCGAACGCTCGTCGGTCGTGTCCTGCACGATGCCGGAGAGACAGATCGGCTCGCCGTGGGCCGGCGAGATGATGCAACCGTCCGCCTTGAACGCGTAGTAGAGCACCAGCGCGAAGATCGCCGCCGCGCCGGCCGCGCAGGCCGTGAATGTGGCAGCGCCGAATAGAGTGGAGGCGCCATACAGGGCGCTGCCGATCTTGTAGCCGAGACCGATCAGGGCAGCGCCCGCACTGATGGCGGCGATGCCCTGCCAGGCGAACGGACTGGGAACGGAGCCGGGTTGCTGGGCGCCGCAAGTCGGTGTGGTCATGATGTCACCCGAGCGAAGTAGCGCGCGTCGGTGCAGAAGACGCGACAGATGAGCCGGCCGATCAAGGCGCCGAGGAGTGCGCACACCGCGAGCGCGAGCAGCGGATGCGGGAGGTGATACGCCAGCGGCCCGAGCAGGATGCCGACCAGCGCGCAGATCAGCAGGGCGAGTGCGAACACCGGCACGATGGGCAGTCGGCAAAGCAGGCAAGCCAGCGCGGCGGCGATGACCCCGACGACCAGCGCGACGACGAGACCGTCGAGTGCCAGTTGCGCCCACGTGGGCACCTGCGGCGGCGAGCAGCAGACGACGCCGTGCAAGAGCCCCAGAAACAGGCCAACGAATGTGCCCGAGAGCAGACCGAACCAGAGACAGAGTTTCGTGCTCATGAGGTCCTCACGCGTCGAACAGAATCAGGAAAGTGACGCCGCCGAGATAGGCCCCGCCGATCGTGGCGAGAACGTCGACGGCAGCGCTGATCAAGGTCCCCGGTGGCGACGGTGGAATCGCCGACGGCACATCGATGGACACCATCACGTTCGTCTGCGCGCCTGCGCCGAGCGTGAAGGTGGCCGGCACGATGCTGACCCACGGCGCGACCGGCGCCGGTCCCGCGCTCAGCGAGATCGTCTGCGCCGTGCCGCTCGGGTTGCGCACCGGAACGACGAACGTCCTGGAGCGGCCCGCACTGGTCTGGAAACCGTCGACCGTCTGCTCGCCGCGGTTGTTGTTCGGATCGGTGTCGTAGGGATGGATCAGCGTGACGAAGATGCCGTAGCGCTGCGCCGCGAGCAGTGCGGGCGGCAGCGGCCACGACAAGGTCTTCTCGCTGCCGGCGAATCCCGCGCGCGCCAGATCGACGAAGCTGCTGGCGATCGCGCTGCGCGGCATGCCGATGCCCCACGGGCTCCAGCTGAGATCCACGCGCGTCTGGTTGGCCGAAGCCTCCGCCGACAGATTGCGCACGGTGGCGGTGAGATTGTCGATCGGCCGCAGCGGCCACACGGTGACGGTGTTGATGTCGGGGCTGTTGAACGTCGGTGCGAAGCCTGCGGCCAGCTGCTGCTGCGGGTCGTAGGTGGACGGATCGGGATCGTGGACGATCTCCTTGGGCACGCGCAGACAGCAGCCCGGATCGGGAATCGGCCGCAGGCGCTGGCACAGCGATCGCCGCGGAGCGACAGCGGCAAGACCTTCGTTGGAGCGGCTCATAGGACCTCGCAGGACGGACGAATGCCGTGGTCGGATTCAGGAAAGAGTGGATGGATCCCCATCTTGCTTTGTGGAAACTAGCCTCGAAGCACGTCGAGAGATCGATCACTCGACATGCCTCTGCCGCGAGCCGTCGTCTTGCCGAACGGATCGCAGCGGCGTGCCGTCAACGAGCAACCCCACAGCGCCCCAGACGCCTTCCACCCCCGAGCCTTCCCTGGCGATGCGAACCGCGTGGTTCGATCCTCCGGATACTCAGGGTTACGCTGGAACGGGTGGGGTACTGACAGGCGCAGGGCAGGCGTCCTCGGGGCGACGGGTAAATCGATGACGAGAAGCGATCCGGCTGCAATATGCGAACAGAGGTTGACCGGATGTCGGGTTGTCGCGGTATTTGCTGCAGCAGACCGATGGGCGGGTCGATGCGGTCGGAGAGGTCGAGGCGCTGCATCGCGACGGGCGCAGGAGCCGACGTTGTGGTGGTCGCTCGAAAGTGCACTCTGACCCCGGTTTTGGATGTGGCGGCATTGGCGGCTCGCCAACGTACTACTCTCGCGGGAAATCACGAGCCGTGCGAAGTGCCCACGCCTTGTCCAGGAGAAGAGATGTGATGTCGGAACGCGTCGCGCAACGGTCGAGCGGCGGGTTCGATCGCTCGCCGCCCGCAGGGGTCCACCATCGGATCTGGGTGCGCCGAAACCTCTGCGTCCATGTCTTGGCCACGACGTTGCTGCTGCTCGCCGGCTGCGGAGCGAGCGAACGGAGTGCGCCGGTGGTCGAAAGCGATACGCGCCCCGATGCCGATCTCGATCCGCGCCGCGTGCTCGCCCGCATCCAATCGAATCTGGAGCGCGTCGCCGCCGAGCGGCCGCGGCACGTGCTTCCCCAGGGCACGCAAGACGATGCGCTCGAACGCGTGGTCGATGGCTATGCCGCGTTCCTCGCGGGGAATCTGCCGGAAATGGATGCCGCGCTGGCCGACGTGGCCCGCGTTGCGCAGACGCGGCGAGCGATGCCGGACGACCATTCGAGTATCGAAGCGCGCCTCACCGCGGAACGCGATCAGTATTTTGCGGCGATCGACAAAGCGGCGACGAGCCCGGCGCCGCTGGTGCGCGTACTCGCGGGCTTGCGCAACGTCGACAGCGTGTTGTTCTTGGAAGCGAGCAAGCGCCCTTTCATGTCGCTGGAGCAGCGGCGCCTGGATGGGCGCGGTCCGGCGCAGACTTCGCCCGATCCACTCGACGAAGCCTGGTTGCGCCTGCCGTGCCGCACGGTGCGCCGGCGCGCGACGCAGTTCATGGCAGCGGCGAAGGAAGCGCAGCCGCTCGACGGTCCGCTGCTCTCGTGCCCGTCCGACGTGAAAGACTTCGCGGAGCTCGAACACCTCCTCGACACGCCGCAACGGTTCGCGCCCCACGTCGTTCCGCCCATCGAACGAACCGCGTCGAATTCCCCTGAGACCGCACCGCAGCCGCCGTGGGATGCAGCCACGGCCGTGAGATTCATGGCGCAAAACCCCGATGCTGCCGAAGCGGCACTGAAGGCAGCGGCGACGAACGGCGTCGGGAAGCTGGACTACGCGCTGTTCCTGCACGCGATGCGAGCTCAAACCCCTGCGCGCGATGCGCAAATCTCCAAGCTCTTGAAAGCGATTGCCGAATCGACCGCCGACGAAAGCATCGGCGATTCCGACGAGCTGTCCCCTGAGCTGATCGACGGGGCAAGCAAACCCTACGACGGCAGCGACGCATCGCTGGTGCCCAAGATCGTTGCAGCGTCGGAGTCGGGCGTCGCAAACACCGAATCCGCGTTCTACGCCATCCCGTGCGACGTGCTGCTGGCGCGCCCCAAACTGCTGGCTGCTACCCAAGCACGCTACTACAGCAATCGCGACAACTTCGTTCCACGCTCGGGTTGTGGCGCCGGCCGCGGCGAGGTACGCGGCTTCCCCAATCGGGAAGTCGCACAATGGATCGCGGCGGCAGCCGAAGCCGATGGCTACTTCATCGATACCTACGAAGGAACGATGAAATACGGCTTCGAAACCGCGCAAGCGCAGGCCAGGGAGACATTGCAGCTCGATCCGCGAGGCCTCCTGGAGAGCCCCGATCTGCCGTTCGACTATCCCTATCAGACCTGGGGCATGCTCAGCGTCGGCAATCGCGATGTCGCCGCGGCCCTGAAGGCTCGTTACGACGCATTGCAGGCCAAAATCGTCGTTGCCTACGAAGGGCGCGGGCTGACACCGGACGACAGCCGCCGTGCCGCGAAGATTGGGTTGTTTGCGGCCGTGTTAGGCGCCAACTGCGGTGGCGGCCTGCCGAAGTCGTCGCCGCGTGCAGTACTGCTCGCTGGCGAAGTGCCGGCGAATCTCGCCGAACTCGCGCCCGATGACGCCGCTCACGATGCGCGCGAGACGGAAGCCTGCGCCGAATTCGCCGGTATGGACCCGCTGATGCATGTGGCCGTGGCGAGCCCCAAAGCGCTTGCGATGTTGCTCGATCGCAGCCCCGCCGCAGACCTGCGCGATCCGATCGGCAAGACGCCGCTGATGGTAGCCGCGCAGCACGACCTCGTGGAAAGTGCGCGCCTGCTGCTCGCACACAAGGCCGGCGTCAACACGACGACGTTCGTCAAGACGGATGGCTACAGCGTCGAAGGGCTCGCACACGATGCGCGATCGCCGCTGATGTACGCGGCTGCCAGCGGCTCGCTCGCGATGATACGCCTGCTGCTCGATGCCGGCGCCGATCCCTTCCAGGCCGACAGCAAGGGCGCGCGACCGATCGACTATCTGCTCGGCTACGGACCGACGGGAGCGAACAGCCGGTTGACGGAAGAAGAGCGGGAGCGGGCGGCCAAGTGGCTGTTTTGATGTTCGTTCGATCAGGTCATCGACTCGCGGCAATTCGCATCGTGCTCGAGGCGCCGAGCGAGAAGGTTAGTTTGGAAGGCTGAGCCGGTTCCCGCTGGCGCCGGTTGGCCGTTCGCAAACAACGGCAGGAAACTACTTGCCGCAGGGCTGCGCCGGATACGTCGCATCCTTGACCGCCGTGCCTCCGGCGATGCTGCAGAATCGAGCGTCCCGCTCGCGCTTGCCGTTCTCGTTGCCCTGCAGAAACCCGCCGGCGTCGATCGGGTCGGAGGCATCGGGGCGTGCCACTTCGAAGTGCACGTGCTTCAGCATCGCGCAGCCCACATCGCCTTCGATGCCGAGAAACGCGCCCACTTCGACGTGGTCGCCGACTTTCAGATGAGCCTCGTGCGTGACCGAGCCCTTCGCCAGATGCGAATAGTTCGTCCATTCGCCGTTCGGATGCGCGATCCACACGTAATTGTTGTGGCAATCCTTCGCCGCGTGCGCGGTCTGCTTTTCGCCGTAGCCGTCCTGGATGGCGGCGATCCGGCCGGCCGCCGCAGCGACCACGCGATAGGGTTCCTTTCCTTCCACGGCATACAGGTCGATGCGGCCGATCGGACGATGCGTCGTGAAGTCGTCGAACACGCGCACCGACGTGCCATCGGCAAACGGCAGGCGATAGGTTCCTTCGCTTTGCGGGTCGGCAGCGTGCGCGATCAGGGGCATGCAGCAACTGGCGGCGAGGAGGGCGGATCGCAGGTTCATGGTCGCACCGTGTCGATGAGGGAGTGGTCGACAACGGACCACAGGAGGCTATTCGCGTCAAGAAGAGCGCTTGGTCGCCGAATCGCGAAATCGGGATCCAAAACCGGGGTCAGAGTGCACTTTCGAGTGAGACTCACCAGTCGAATCATGATTTCGAGTGCTTTCGACGCGATATCCGCGTGGCGACTGCGGGCGCTCGCGCCCTCGCGGCTGCGGCGTGACGCGATCAAGCGGCGAGGTCGGCGTTTTTGCTATAAAAATGCACTCTGACCCCGGTTTTCGACCCCGGTTTTCAGCTCGTACGGCCTAGCGCGCGTCCGAGCGATCCCGATTGGAAGGTAGCCAAACGACGATTTCGAGGCCGCGTCCCTGCGGCCCGGGGCCTACATCGATCGAGCCGCCGTGCGCGGTGACGATGCGTTGGACCAGGGACAATCCAATCCCGCTTCCGCTTCCGCCCACGCCGACAACGCGGTGGAAGCGCCGGAAGATGCGCGTCCTCTCGTCGACGGGGACGCCCGGCCCGTCGTCGCTCACGGAAAGCCTTGCGACGCGTGCCCCGCCGCGTTGCGCAAGCCGGCTCGAGATGTCCACCCGGCCGCCCTCGTTTCCGTAGCGCAGGGCGTTGTCCAGCAAGTTCCGCAGGAGGATGCCGATGTCGTCGATGTTCGCTCGAATCGGCGCGGTCTCGACATGAATCCCGATGGATTGGCTTCGATGCCGCGCCGTATTCTCGAAATCCCGGGCGACCAGGACCACGATGTCCGATAGGTCCAGCTCCGTCCGCTCCGGCACGTCGTTGCCCGAATCGAGGCGGGCCATATCGAGCAACTGTTCCGACAGCCGCGCGCTTCTCTCCACGCCTGCCGCCAGCTGCTTGGCCGCTGCATTCTTCTCGGCAATGTCGTCGGCATTCAAGACGAGCTGGACTTGTGCGAGCAGCACCGCCAACGGCGTGCGCAATTCGTGCGCGGCGTCGGCGATGAATCGGCGCTCGTTCTCGATGGCGCTGTCCAGACGCAGCAACAGCGCATTGAAGGACTCTACCAGCGGTTGAACTTCCACCAGCAGCTTGCCGATCGGCAGGGGTTTGAGATCCAGCGCCTCGCGCGTCGCTATCGTGCGGCGCAGTTCATCGATCGGAGTGAACGACCACCGCGTCACCCACCAAATCGCAATGCCGGGAAGAATCAGCAGCAGCAATGCCGCGAGGCCACCCGCACCCGCGATCCGCAGCACGTCGTCGGCACGTTGACGGGGCGACTTGCCGGCCTGCACGTGAACTTTCCCGGAGGCGTCGGAGACATCGTAGACCCGCCAGACCTGGCCATCGATTCGCTGGTCCGCGAAACCATTGACGAAGTCCGGTTTGAGCGGAACCGCGGGAGAGCTGGGCGTGCGAACGACATGCTCTCCGTTGACCCACACTTGCACGGCGATTTCGCTCTGCGCCTCCGCGCCTTCGGGACGGACGAACTGCGCACTGCCTTTCTCCGATGCCGGATCGGCAATGACGCGATCGAAGTTCGGCGGCAGAGAGGCGAGTGCGGTCTTCGCCGTCGACCGCAGCGTGCGGTCCCAGATGCTCTGTTCGTCGATGTTGATCAGAAGCCACGTTCCCGCCGCGACCACCCACGCCACGACGACGATGGCCAGCAGCGCCACCAGCAGTCGCGTTCGCAGCGATCGGAAGCGAGCGGGCGTGTGCGGCGCTTCGGCAACTCGGGTGGTGTCTGCCGACGACGAATTCGCTGCGCGACCGGCGGCCATCAGCCCTTCGCTCCGAAGCAATAGCCGAATCCGTGAACGGTGGTGATGACGTCGTTGCCCAGCTTGGCGCGCAGATGATGGACATAGACCGCGATGGTGTTGCTCTCGATCGTACCGCTGCTGCCATACACCCGGTCTTCGAGTTGCTCGCGTCGCATCGTCGTTCCGGGCTGCTCCATCAACGCCAGCAGCGTGCGGTACTCGTTCATGGAAAGATCGACGGGGACGCCGGCTTTCTTCACCGTGCGGCGCGCTGGATCGACCTCGATGTCCCGGAACTTGAGCGCCGGCGCCACGCGGCCTTGGCTGCGCCGCACGACGGCGCGCAAGCGGGCCGACAGCTCGTCGGTCTGGAACGGCTTGACGATGTAGTCGTCGGCGCCGGTATCGAGCCCGCGGATGCGATCGCTCAGCTTGTCGCGTGCCGTGATGATGACCACCGGCGTGATGTCGTAGCGCGCACGCAGATTCGACAGCACGCTGAGTCCGGAGCTGCCCGGAAGCCCGAGGTCGAGCACGATGGCGGCGTATTGGTGATCCACGGTTGCAAGGCGCGCAGCAGCGGCGTCGCTGACGCAGTCGACGTGCCAGCCTTGTTTGCCGAGTCCGCGCGCCACCGCGTCGGCCAGCATCGCGTCGTCTTCCACCATCAGCACTTTCATCGAAGCTTCGAGTCCTCGCCGCACGTGTCGTGAGTATCGAACCGCGCGATTAAAGAGTTCTTAAAACGGCCTGTGCAGTATGCGCGACGTTGACTCGCCTGCCATCGCACACCTCGGAGCTCTGATGCTGCACTCTTCCTCGTACCGCCGATTCCTCACCGCCGCCGCCGCCGTGCTCGTGGCTTCGTCGACAGAACATGCTCTCGCAGACTCATCCGATCATTGGGACCTCACCGTGGGCGCGGGCGTCATGAGCGTTCCCGAATACCCGGGCGGCGACACGCAAAAAACCTTGTTCCTGCCGGTCGTCTCGGCCAAGTATGGTCGCTTCGTCGCCGGCGGTGAAACGCAGGGCCTGGGTTTCAACGTGGTGGAGAACGAGCACTGGCGCGTGGCGGTGCTCGCCTCGTTCGACCTGTCGAAGATTCGCGACGAAACGGATGAGCCCCGGTTGCGTGGCCTCGGAGACATCGATGGCACGGCGCGCGTGGGCGCGCTCGCCAGCTACACCTGGGACTGGCTGACGGCGACGGCACGCGTCAGCACGGACGCGGGCGACAACCAGCTCGGCACCGTCGCCAGCGTGGGACTCAGCGCTCGATGGCATCCGACCTCGCAGCTCACGCTATCGGCAGGGCCGCAGGTGACGTGGGCCAATGGCGAGTACATGCAGACGGTGTTCGGCGTCGACGGGATCCAGTCGCTGCGTTCCGGCCTCCCGCAGTACGCCGCCGGCTCGGGCGTCGCCAGTGTCGGCCTTCAACTCGGCGCCAACTATCGTCTCGGCGAGCGCTGGTCCATCGGCGTGACGGCGACCAGCGCTCAACTTCAGGGCGACGCCAAGAAGAGCCCGATCACCGTGGACAAGACGCAGAACTCGATAGGCGTGTTCGCCGCCTATCATTTTTGATGCTCGCCCGGGCCGACGCGATGACCGACGAGTCGCTTTGCCACGAGACCGGCATGGTGTGGCCGGTCATCAATCCCGATCGCTGCTTCGGAGATGCAGACTGCGTCTCCGCATGCCCCCATGGCGTTTTGGGTACGCGTGCCGTCAGCTCCGGGCTTCAAGACGCCGTGGTGGGGCGGGCGAGGGCGGCACTTGATCTCGTGATCTCGCGACAAGCCCTGGTCCTCGCTCCCGAGCGATGCGCGGCCTGTGGGCTATGCGTCGCTGCATGCGGCCAACGCGCCATCTTTCTTCAGGGGCGGTATGAGGCAAGAAGAACGTTTGTGTAGACGACGAGCCGCAGAATTTGAGCGGCGGCAATAACGCAGCCGCCTGGCGGCTCGGGGCGGTCCAAGTTCACAACGGGCAGCTGAGCCGGCGAACGTCCACGGGGCTGTATTCGAACTTCGCATAGCGTTTCGCGTAGAACTCGGGCAACGAACAGTCGTCCTCGAAGAGCTCCGACCAGACCTCTGCGCCGTCAGACGCTGCCATGTCGTCCAGTTCGTAGCAGCGCAGCTCCTGATAGGCCACGTAGCCGAATTGCTGGGCGTACGCATCCGATTCCGCATCACCTTTGGCATGGGCTTCTTCCGGGGATGCGGCTTCGAACACGACGACGCGTTCTTCGAACACGCTTTTGTCGGCGGGCGTGACGCCAAACAAATATACGCAACGGATTGCAAACCACGGCATCGCTACGCCCTCGAGAAGTTCATCTATCGGATTCTCAAGCTATCACGTGGGCTTCGTGAGCCGCGAGTGCAAAATTCGTGGGATGCGGCTGCGCAACGTGTCGTTCGTCGTCGTCGATGGATGGCAGTGGCTGGCGAACGCGCACTCTGACCCCGGTTTTTCGCGCGCAACGCGCAACATTCGAGACCGTCGAGGGCGCGGACATGTGATGCAATGGCGCCTGGCCCGCTTGGGTTCGTTTCGATTCGGAGTACGTATGGCAGCACCCTCCTGGCGACTTGGACCGACGCTGTTGCGGGGCTTGGTGGGGATAGCGCTTTGCTGGAGCATCGCCGGTATCGCAGACACGCCGCCTGTTTCAGCGACGGCGTCGGCGGTGAATACCCCAACCGGCGATCCATCCTTCCGCTGCACGCAACTCCCGCGCAAGGGCGACGAGGTCGTCACGCTGGAGCCCACGCTGGCCGGTGTGCCCGCCATCCTTCGCGTGCCCCGGCAGGTGACGCGGTCGCCGATCGTGCTGTGGCATGGCTTCGGTCCGCCCGCGAATGCGCGTGCGTTGATGGAGGCGATGCCGCTGGATGATGTCGCGGCGGTCAAGGTCTATCTGGGCCTGCCGCTGTTCGGAACCCGCGCACCCGCTGGTGGCAACCCGGAGCTGGCGCGCCGCCAGACGCAGGACTTCGCGATGTTGTTGTTCAAGCCGGCAGTGGTGGGCGCTGCCGACGAGTTGCCGTCGGTCGTCGCGGCCCTCGAGCAGCACGGCTGCATGAGGTCGGGCCAGCGCATCGATCTGTTCGGTTTTTCTGCCGGCGGCACGGCAGCGCTGGTCGCGATGATGCAAGGCAAGGTCGCGGTCGGCGCCGCCGTGTTGCTCAACGCATCCACCGGACTGAACGCGTCCGTCGACGCATGGCAACGCGCGTTGGGACAACCGTATGCCTGGACGCCCGCCTCGCGCGCACTCGCCGAAGAGACGGATGCCGTCGGACATGCCGCCGATGTCGCGCGCGGAAACACACCACCCGCCATCCTGATCCTGCAGGGCAACGGCGACACCGTGCTGACGACGGCGCCCGCGATGGCGCTGCATCAGGCGTTGCTTCCGATCTACCGCCGCACGCGTGACGACGCACGGCTTGGCATGATCATGGTGCCCGGCATGCCGCATGGTTGGACGGATGACAAGAAGGCGGCCGACGACGTGCGGCGTGATGCGGCGGCGTGGTTTGCGCGGTATTGACGAGGCGTAGTTTGGATTTCGGGACTCGCGGCCCTCAGCATCGCCGTGATGCGACCATGGAAGCTCAAAGCAACGCTTACCTACGGCGCCTGCGACTCGAACCCGCTCGCGAAGATCTCGTTCGGCACTGGGTAGTAGCAATCGCCGCCGGGAACTGGGGTCGAACCGGTTTGATCGATCGTCACCTCGACGAGCTGCACGCCGCTCAGCGTGAAACTCAGATCGGCGTCGCCGATCGGCGGCACAGGATCGAGCGTCATGGTTCCCTACGATTGGAAGAAGACCTTGTTCGCAGGAATGGATTCGAGCTGATCCTGAAAAATCACGATGCAGGTCCTGCACGTCAGGTAGTTGGCGTCTCCATTTACCGCCAGATCGATCACTCCGCTCTCGAAGCCGGAGCCTGCATCGTTGAACTGGAAACGGATGTAGTCGGGGCCGTCGCCGCCCAGACCAAGATCGACCGCCCAAGGCTCGATTTGGTACGTCACATGCGCAGGGTCGCTCAATGGATCGAGCGCGAACGGACGGTCCAAGACGATGGGGCGACATGCCGTCCCCGCGCTCGCGATTTCGCAGGCGAAAGAAAGAAGCGCGGCGACGGGAGGTAACAGCGGTCTCGAAGCCAGCATCACCCAGTCCCTCGTGCACAGTCGCGGTGTAGTCGTGCCTCGTCGATCATACCTTTGGGCGGGTTGACGTGTTCAGACAGCACGGGCCGCGAGAGCGCTGAAACTGAGCGAACCGCTCTGCGTCCGTGGGGCGAGCGCCCATAGCGTCGCTCTCGCACAAGTAGCTCTCGACGGCCACCCGGCTGGCATTTCGAATGCTTTGAGATGGACTAAACAGTTATGCCGGATACTTGGTCTGCTGAGCTGATACCACTACTATCCACGAACGAGTCTTCGAGGGCCCGCTTGCGCCGCTTTGTCTTGCGATGCAGCAAGGCGCGCATCACAAACGTAAATAGGCTTCCCCGGTCGTCGGATCGCGCGCCTAGCGATGTAGTATCGGCGCGGGGGGGGGGGCAGGTCGGCGAATGTGCCGTGCTCACCTGCAATGACTGCGATCTTCACTTTCAGTGCGGCCGCTAGGGGCGCGGGCACTGACGCGTCGCTGTCACTTGTTTGAACATCGCGCGTGTGAAGCCGCGAGTCACTTTCTGGGAGGAGGGAGGCTTATGTTCGCGAAGACCGCCAGTCTAGTTTTACTTTGCGTGCTTTCAAGCGTTGCTCACGCTACGCAGGATAAACCCCTGCAACTGTTTACTAAGATCACCCCGTCGGACGCTCCGCCGGCACCTGACTCGCTTACCGTTTGGAACTCAAGCTTCGACGTCGTAGGCCTGGCGAACATGCCTACAGTCGTCAACGTTCACATTCCTCGCGAAACGGGTGATCTTTACGTAAACGTCACTATGGAAACGATGGATCGCCGGCAAGGGTTCGGTGAGCGAGACCCCGTAGCTTGCTGGGATGGCGACCAAGACGCCTGCACGATCGTTGCAATCCCGGGATTTCCGCCTGAGAAATTTTCGTACACCTGGATTGGCCAAGGAAATGGCTATGAAATGCGCCTCACAGTTCATCAGGGGTACGCGGTGGGTGTTATTTCAGGCGAAATAGGACGGTTTGCGGTTTACTGGGATTCGTTGCACGAGCTTAATCAGCCATTCTTCAATCTTAATGATAACCTACCCGATCAGGGTAGTGCGAGCGCCCAGGTACATGAAGCCTTGGTCGCTTCTACATCCTCGCCGCCTACAGTATGGACTGATGAAAAAGTATCTGCAGCGACGGTCGGGAGGATGAAGTTTAAGGCGCCATCAACAATAGCGAGTAACACTCAGCTCGACCTGTTGATTCTTGTGACTAACCAAGCTCGAATTCAGGCTGGTGGTAATCCCTCTGACTGTCGCGATATGACAGGCGCAATGACGTATATCTATCAGAATATTAACTCAATGAATACGGCTTTCGCTCGAAGTTTGATACCGGCTCAGATTGGCGGGGTAACCGTCGCGCGTTTAAACGGCTACACAGTAGTTCCGTATGCTGGAAATCCTGCGACGATTGTTCAAAATCTGAGAAATATTCAAGGCCGACCGAATATTGAGAATTTTAGAAATCTCGTCGGAGCGGACGTCGTCTCCACATTACTCGATACGCAGGCTAACCTCGGAGTGTGCGGTGCATCATTTATCCAGCGGGCGAACGGCTGTGGTGTCGCTGGGTCCACTTGCACCAACGGCGCTGCGTTTTCCAACTGGACATATTTGTTGGAAACTATTCAGTGTGGAATAGTTGACACCTTTACCCATGAGCTTGGGCATACGCTGGGAGCGGAACATGATCCATTTAACTCCAGTGTTGGAAGCACGCCCGGCCTCGCATCTTTCACATATTCATTTGGTTACCCAAAGCCTGGAACGGGCGGAGCGATTGGATTTGAGACTATAATGTCGCAGCAATTAGACCCGGCTCATTATTATCGACTCTTGCAATTCTCAAATCCGAATGTCACCTACAAGGGCATTCCTACCGGCGATTTGATAGCTAGTACGACGGTTGCATCTCATTACAATGCGCTAACGCTTACAAACTTGGCGCCCTTCACTGCGGCATTTAGATCTCGACCTAACTTGATATTTGCTAGCGGCTTCGATGAAGCCATCGCTTGTCCAGCAGTAAATTGGTAGGTACGCGTATGAGACGATCCGCGCGAGCGACCGTGTTGCCTTTTATCTTCGCAGTTGTGCTGTGGGCTAACGCGTGGGCTGGATCTTCCATGCCCAATGTAGATCTATCGCTGGGCGTAGATATTACACCCAGCGAGTTCACCCCTGGCGGCAGCCAGGTCGTTAGTTTGACCGTGTATAATAGCGGCCCAGATGCAGCAGGTACTATTCCCGGAACATCGGAGTCGATCTATGTTTTAGAAGACGCTTTTTATGTCGATGAATCGACGCCACCGCCTTTTGAAGTGGTAGCGCCTATTTCAGGATGTTACATAGATCGATATATCACGGAGCCACTTCCGGATAATAGAATAGCGTTGCTATTCATCTTTAACTTCGAGCCAATTCCTCCGGGCGGATCCAGGACTTGCACTTATAATATAGTCTATTATTCTAGTACAAATCAGTCGTTTTCATCTGGTTGGACCGTATATACCGTAAATGACACAGATACTAACCCTGCGAATGACTATCTTCCGAATATGTACAGAGCCGCCCCGATATCGGTTCCCACGACGTCAGAATTTGGGCTCGTAGCCCTGACGTATTTGCTGGGATTGTCTGGTCTATTTGCTCTGCATGTGCTGAGTGAAAGAAGCTTGTGCGCTCAGCTAGTTCGTAAATGGAATATGCGCTTCATTAGCTCGCTTTCGCGCTAGCGCCGCGGTTTCCAAAAAAAAGGGGGACGGAAGAATTACCCGTTTAAGTTGGTTCGGCCGCTGGCCAGTTACCGAAGGTCGTCCTGAAGCGAATAATTCCTCCATCCCTTTTCACTGTGCAAGGCGGGGGCGACACCGTGCTGACAACGGCGCCCGCGATGGCGCTGCACCAGGCCTTGCTTCCGATCTATCGCCGCACGCATGACGAAGCGCGGCTTGGCATGGTTACGCTGCCCGGCATGCTGCATGGGTGGACTGATGACAAGACGGCGGCTGATGAGGTGCGGCGGGATGTGGGGGCGTGGTTTCGGCGGTACTGGCACGCCATCGTTTGGCTTTCGGGATTCGCGGCGCGCAGCATCGCTGCGCTGCGACCATGGAAGCTCGAGGCAACGCGTAGCTACGGCGCTTGCGACTCGAACCCGCTAGCGAAGATCCTGTTCGGCACTGGGTAGTAGCAGTCCCCGCCGGGAACCGACGTCGAACCGGTTTGATCGATCGTCACCTCGACGAGCTGCACGCCGCTCAGCGTGAAACTCAGATCGGCGTCGCCGATCGGCGGCACAGGATCGAGCGTCATGGTTCCCTGCGATTGGAAGAAGACCTTGTTCGCAGGAATGGACTCGAGCTGATCCTGAAAAGTCACGATGCAGGTCCTGCGCGTCAGGTAGTTGGCGTCTCCATTTGCAGTCAGATCGATCACCCCGGTTTCGAAGCCGGAGCCCCAATCGTTGAACTGGAAACGGATGTAGTCGGGGCCGTCGCCGCCCAGGCCAAGATCGACCGCCCAAGGCTCGATTTGGTACGTCACATGCGCAGAGTCGCTGGACGGGTCGAGCGCGAACGGACGGTCCAAGACGATGGGGCGACATGTCGTCCCCGCGCTCGCGATATCGCAGGCGAGAGTAAGAAACGCGGCGAGGCAAGGTAATAGCGCTCTCAAAGCTAGCATCACCCAGTCCCCCGTGCACAGCCGCGGTGTACTCGCGTCCCATCGATCATGCCGTCTGCATCACTTCGCAGGAGGGTCGACGGCATGGGGTGGTCGCACGCGACAATACATTCCGACCCTGGGTTGAAAAAGGGCACGGAGGCATCGTGAGTCTCGCCGCAACTGGGACGAATAGTTCGTGGGGAACAGAGGAACTGCCGGTTTGAATCAGTGGTCACGCGGGCGCCCGCTCACCGCGTGGGAAAGTGCACTCTGACCCCGGTTTCGGACCCCGGTTTCGCGGCGCTCCAGATAGATGTCGGGCTAGGCCGCGCGATGGGCATGGACGTATGATCACGAGAGCCCAACCCGGCGCCCGGATGGATCGCTCCGATGTAAGAACGGGTTCCTGCAGCCGCTTTCATTTTTGCAGTTCACCCAAAAGCAAAAAACCGCACGAGCTTGTCATCGATCAGGCTCGATAAATGGTATGGATGATCTATGGTGATGAACCCGTTGCTGGCGGCACTGCTCATGTTGGCTTCACACGCCGGTGAAGCTGCCGGGACAAAGAAGGTCGCTATAACCTTCGATGATCTACCGGTGGTGAGCTCTTCGAAAATTTCCATCGACGAAAAACGGGAAATCACCGATAGGATTCTCGCCGCGTTGACGAAGCGTAAAGTCCACGCCATTGGCTTCGTCAATGAAGACAAGATATACGAGACGGGCGAAGTCGATGCGGGCATAGCGCTGCTCCAAAAGTGGCTCGATGCAGGCATGGAGCTCGGCAATCATACGTTTGGTCACGTTGGCTTGTTCAAGACACCCGTTGACCAATACGAGGACGCCATCGTCAAGGGCGAGGTCGTTACGCGATGGCTGCTCGCGCAGCGTGGGACGCAGCCGAAATACTTCCGACATCCGTTTCTACAGACGGGAAATTCAGCGGAAGACAAGGAGCACGTCGAGAAATTTCTTGCCTCGCGCGGCTATACCGTAGCGCCGGTGACTATTGAGAACGACGACTATTACTATGCCTGCGTTGATGATCATCTGTCGGCGCAAGACGCTTCGAATCCAAGGAAAGTCCAAGCTTCCTACTTGCGACACTTGGGCGAGTCGATCGACACGTTCGAAACGATGAGCCAAGAGCTGTTCTCTCGGCAGATCCCACAGATTTTTCTGATCCACGCCAACCGCTTGAATGCTGCGACGCTCGACCAGACACTGAATGTGTTCGAGCGACGGGGGTATTCGTTCATTTCTCTCGACGAAGCCTTGGCGGATCCGGTCTATCGGATCGCGGTGGCGCCGAGCGGTAGATTCGGGCCAACCTGGCTCATGCGCTGGGCGCGCGCCCAACCGAAGGAGCTTTCGGTTTACGGCCAGCCCGACCCTTCGGGCTGGATCGTCGAACAACATCATCAGCTGTGCGAATAGCGCCTTCGGATCGAGTCATGCGGGACCTGAAAAAAGGGACGGAGGAATTATCCGTTTGAATCGGTTCTCGCACCGGCGCCAGATGGTCGGGGGAAAGTGCACCCGGGCCCCAGTTTCAGCGTGCCTGCGAACGAATCCTTCGAGCGCATCGCCACGTAGATCGTCAACAGCCCCAACAGCAGTTCGCTCAATCGACCCATCGCAGGGACGGGGGCAGGCGCGGCGCTGACCTCGAACGAAACATCTTCGGGATTGACCAAGGGCACGCAGGTATCGGGTTCGCCCTCGACGCAATCGGACGAAATCATGTGCACCCGATACGAGCCAGGTGGAAACAGGCCCAAGTCGTAGCGGACACTCCCACCTGCAGGAATTCCGCAGAATTCAAAGATCGGCTGGAAAACGGCGATGTCGTTCGCCGTCCGGACGATCGTCGGCGGCAGCAAGGCTCCGCATCCGGTCCATAAGGCGGTATAGACGACATGATCCGCGCTCGTGGGACTCGCCGGAGTCACCACGGGCTCGAAAATCTGTTGCAGGCCTTGCCCTGCGTGCGCTTCGAGCAGCCCGCACGAAAGGGTCAATGCGATTGCGATCTGCGATGATTTTGGAACACGGCCTGCCATGGCATTGCTCACGTTGGCTTCAAAAGTTCGTCGAGCTTTTTTCCTCGATCGGATCACGCTAGCTGAAGGCCTTTCAGCTCACAAGTATCGGCGCGAGAGCGCCCTGTGATCCCAATCCCTGTGGCTTCAGGAATCGTCGCTCCAGCGAGTGCGTGGTTCGTAAACATTTGATTCCGCGCCCATTCGTGGCCTCTTTGCGCTTGACCCTGATCGGGCATCGAGAGCAATGTCTCGTCGTCGCTGCGAATCCAGCGACCGGGTTTTGCAGCCCGAGCAATGAAGGCGCCCGAAGCGCCCATCGTCGATGCCGGCGCTTTTTTTCTAGCCAGCAATCGGCGCATCGCGCATATTCGCCAATCTCATGGCGGGCGGCGCGAGGAGGCTTCGGCCTGCCGGTGCCTTCGTTCCGGTCTGCAAACCTTGCGCCGTCCGTCACCTCGTTTTGCAGCGCGGTGCCGGACTTCCATGGAACGAAGGAGCCCACCATGTCCAAGTCATCTCAGCCCGCGCGCGCCGCGGCGTCGCTCGAATCCAATCCCGTGAATTCCTCCGAACGCCTCGATGCGATCGGCCGCTACCTCGATCTTCGTGACTGGTCGTTTGCCGTCATCGATCTGATGGAGGTGGCTGGCAAGTCGATGACGAGGAGAGATCCGGTCGCGATGTGTGATCAGACGTTGACGGGGCTTTCCGGGTTGCTCCGTCATCTGATGCAGGAGATTGACGCACGGGTTAACGTGATCCGAGAGGTCGGGCCGCGAGGAGGCTGAGATTGGCGAACTCAAAGCAGCGGTGTTTACGCTGTTCAGTGATGACTGGGTGGTCAGAAAAAAGCACTCTGACCCCCATGTTGGATCATTGCTCCGGCTTTTTTTTGCAGGGAGTTGATGGACGAGTTGATCTGGTCAGAGAGTAAGCCGCGAGAAAGCCGAAACTAGGTGAGGCTCAGTACGTTCGCATTGCGCAGTGACGAGTGGTGGCTGGCCACATTCGCGGTTCCTGCCGAAGCGCTATCGCAGCGGCTACTAGTCTTAGGCAAAACTCGAGGCCGGAAGACGTGTGCCGCAAAGCGCCGTTAGTGTGCCCCGGCGCTGGATCACGCGCTGATCGGATTAAATTCCCGCAAAAGGGTCAATACGGTTCGATTATTCGATTCGCAACCTCGATTGCATCGATCTCGCTCGCTCTGGGCCAGTCAACGCCGCCGAACTCACCCGTTTCGTGTCCGAGGCGATACAATGCGTGCGCCGCGGCGTCGTCCAGGCGCTGTATATGGTTCATAACCCAGGATGATTTTATATATCCTTCACCGTAGAGAGGGGGTTTTGCTAGGGGAGATTGAGAAATCGTGCGTCGAGCCCTGCTGAACGTAGAATGCATGTAGCCAAGTGATTTGGCCGTCTCTATTTCGAAGCAGCCTAGATCGGTAACGCATGTATTGAGGATAGGAAAATCGGTGCTTTGAACGCGAAGTAAGCATTCGCGAGCAACGTTGGTGGTCAAGAATTCGGTGCCAATTTTTTTCAACGCTCTTTGAATGCCACGCATCTCGACCAGTGCGTCGTAAACTTCTGGGAAGAGTGCGACCGATAGAGCTTCAGCACGCGCGATTTTTTCCTGTCTCGCAGCTCGCAATGGTGCGAAGACTGCCATGAGCGTTACTAAGGCGAGCGCCAGCGTCCCCAGAGCCACCCACGCGTCCCACGGCAGGTCGATTACAACCTTTACTGCCTTATCGAATGTTTCCTCGGCTGTCATGCGGGCATCCCCTTTTCATATTTCACGGATAGTCGCCGCGTCGCCATTGCACCGCAATCCTTCGCAACAATTGCGCGCTCGCGAAGTGAGGATATTCGTTTAAGTTGGTTCGCCCGCTGGCCTGTTGGCGAAAACCGTCGCGCGGTGTCGGCGTCGTTCCCCGGATGCTTAGCAAGAGCGGAAGAAGTAACTCCTCTGCCCCTTTTCTTCGTTGAACTTTGTACTGTCACGGCCGCCGAAGCGGCTATGGAACGGTGTGCAATACGCTGTCGAGGGTTCAAGCTAGTAGGCTCGGCACGCGCCGCGTCATGGGTCTCCGAAGGGGCGCGCAACCGGCATGCGATCTTGGGCGATCTCGTGCTCCGCAAGCCTCTCGATCGAATCACTCAAATTTGCGGTCTCTTCAATGCTCAGTTCATCGACCCTAGCGATGGCGACAGGAACAAGTGCGCGCAGTATGGGTAGATCATCGACAGCCGAGTGAACGACTCTTAGCCCTCCCCAATTCGGCTTTGCGCTGACGACCGAGCATTTGCCCTTCTCGTCTGATCGGACAGAAACCGTGACGTATGAGTCTTCCCAAAGTCTGGTCGGATGCGCGATGACTTTATCGCGTATCACGCCAATGCGACGATGCAGTTCAAGCAACCGGGCATCGGCAGCGAACACTTCGCTAGCATTCAGTCGAACCTGCCTCGACTTGAAACAACGCCAGTAAGTGATGATGGCGACGACCCACACGGCCCGAACCAATTGCGAGCCAGACCCAACGTCGGTTAGAAGGCGTTCGATTTCGCGGCAGTAGTCGAGTACATCGCTGAGGTCGGTTCGGATGATGCCGAGATTCGCCATGCGTTCGTACTGTCGGCCTTCCAACCTCACGGGGTAGAGAATTGCCACGATGGCTCTCCCAGTTGTTTCGCCGTCTGCTGTTACGGTGCTGTTATCACGAAAAAGGCCGCCCTTGCGAGGCGGCCTAAGTCGTTGATTGAGTTGGTCGGGGTGACAGGATTCGAACTTGCGACTTCTACCTCCCGAAGGTAGCGCTCTACCAGGCTGAGCTACACCCCGACCGGGACCGCCGTAGCGGGCCGCGAATTCTAGCGACGTCGTCGTCGGCGTGCAACACATCGGTGCGCGCGGTGCGCTGCGGGCCTCGGGTCACTCGCGCAAACGGCTGTAGACGTGGTCGCGCGTGGCCGGGCGGTCGTGGCAGCCGAAGCAGGCGGTGGCGGCCTTGGCACCGAAGACGGGGCGGTTCGGGTCGCCGGCGTCGAAGTTCTCGAAGCCCCAGCCGCCGGTGGCGGCGTAGCGCTGCGCGTCCTTCGTCATCACGCCGATCACCTTGTGCTGGCCTTCGGTCACGGCGTGGTCGGCTTCCTGCGCTTCGACGGTGTCGAACACCAGCGTCGCGCCGTCGGGGAAATGGCCGTCGCGGTAGCCGCGCATCGCCTCGGCGTTGGCATAGGTGTGGTTGATCCCACCGACGGCCGCGTACATCGGATGGCCCGGTTCGATCACGGTCGTCTTGACGTGGTGCCAGTCGCGATAGCCGGTGGGGAAGGGCACCGGCGGCGCGTCGGTGGCGTGCCCCGCGGTGCAGAGCACGACGAGGCCGAGGCACGGCAGGATCGATCGCATGGCTTTCTCCATTGGGGGCGCTGCGCGATCGAGCCTAGCAACGCGCACGCGCGCCCTGCGGCGTTGTGCTGCGCGTTCTGGAGGCCGTTCTTGCGCCTTGCGGCGACGCCGAAAAGCCCCGTTCTGCTAGGCTTTGCGTTTTGCAGCGCCGCGCGCTGCCCTTTTGTCGCACTGAGGAATTCATGGCCGTCACCCAAGCCCGCACGATGCCCGGCGTGCTCGAACTGCTGCCGCTCGACCAGGTCGAGTTCCAGGGGATGCTGGACGCGATCCGGCGCAATTTCGAGCGCTACGGCTTTCTGCCGATCGAAACGCCGGTGATGGAGTTCTCCAGCGTGCTGCTGACCAAGGAAGGCGGCGAGACCGAGCGCCAGGTGTATTTCGTGCAGTCCACCGGCGCGCTGCAGGCGGCCGGCGCGGGCGAGGTGCCGGAGCTGGCGCTGCGCTTCGATCTCACCGTGCCGCTAGCGCGCTACGTCGCCGAGCACGAGCACGATCTCACGTTCCCGTTCCGCCGCTACCAGATCCAGCGCGTCTACCGCGGCGAGCGCGCGCAGCGCGGGCGCTTTCGCGAGTTCTACCAGTGCGACATCGACGTGGTCGGCAAGGACACCTTGTCCGTGCGCTACGACGCGGAGCTACCCGCGGTCATCTACAGCGTGTTCCGCGCGCTCGACATCGGCGCGTTCACCATCCAGATCAACAACCGCAAGCTGATGCGCGGCTGGCTCGAGGGCTTAGGGCTCGTCGACGGCGAGCGGCAGGGCGCGGTGCTGCGCGAGGTCGACAAGCTCGACAAGCGCGGCCTCGACGCGGTGCGCGCCACGTTGACCGGCGAAGGGTTCGGCTTGTCCGAAGACGTCGCCGCGAAGCTGCTCGACTTCGTGCAGTTCCGCTCCACCTCGCTCGCCGACGCGCTGGCCAAGCTCGATGCGCTCGGCGCCGGCAGCGAAGCGCTCGAACAGGGCAGGGCGGAGCTGAAGGAAACGCTGACCCTGATCAAGGCGTTCGGCGTGCCGGAGTCGCACTTCGCGCTGAACCTGTCGATCGCGCGCGGCCTGGACTACTACACCGGCACCGTCTACGAGACCACGCTCAACGATCACCCGCAGATCGGTTCGATCTGTTCGGGCGGCCGCTACGAGAACCTCGCCAGCCACTACACGAAGTCGCGCCTGCCCGGCGTCGGCATCTCGATCGGCGCGACGCGGCTGTATTGGCAGCTGCGCGAAGCGGGTCTGCTTCGCGGCGGCCGCAGCACCGTGCAGGCGCTGGTCGCGCAGATGGACGAGAACGACCTTGCGCGCTATCTGGAACTGGCCACGGAACTGCGCAACGCCGGCATCAACACCGAAGTCGTGATCGAACCGGGCAAGCTGGCCAAGCAGTTCAAGTACGCCGACCGCGCGGGGATTCGATTCGTGCTGGTGCTGGGCACTGACGAAATCGCCAAGGGCGTGGTCACGGTGAAGGATCTGCGCAAGGAAGACCAGTTCGAAGTGAAGCGCGCGGAGCTGGCGGAAACGCTGCGGGTGGAGATTGAGCAGGCGGCGGTGATGAAGAGGGCAGGCGCTGGCTAGCTGCGGGACGACCGTGACGCGGGATCGACGCCGAAGCACTACGTCATTCCCGCGAGGAGCTTTTCAACAGCGAAGCTGGTCAAGCGGGAATGACGTCGATTTGGATGGAGATGTCGGAAAGAATTGCTGGTGTTGGAAGGGGCCGACCGACAAGAAGGAGGACAGGATGTCCGGCACGCGACCTGCGGTGTACATCATGGCGAGCGGTGCGCGCGGTACGCTGTACGTCGGTGTCACCGGCTGGCTGAAGCAGCGCGTGTACGAGCACCGCGAGGGGATGGTGCCGGGATTCACGGAAAAGTACGGTCTCGGTCGTCTCGTCTGGTTCGAGGAGCACGAGCATTTCCCCGCCGCGATCACTCGCGAGAAGCAACTGAAGAAATGGAATCGGGTATGGAAGCTCGAACTGATCGAAAAGACCAACCCGATGTGGCGGGATCTGTGGCTCGATTGGCTCGATTGAAGCCGAGGCCCCTTTGGGCGCAGGCTGCATCGACCACGTCGATGCATGACCCAATCGATACGGAATCGAACCCCCATCGACGTCATTCCCGCGAAAGCGGGAATCCATTGGGGTTCCCTCAAGCTGAAAAACGGACTAGCCGTCAGTAAGAAACGACGGCACAACACCGCCCACCCACCCAACAGGCCGGCAATGCAAAGCACCTCCATTACCCTCGACGGCAACAGCCTCACCCGCGCCCAACTCGTCGCGATCGCGCGCACGGGCGCCGGCGTCTCGCTCGACGAAGCGCAGCTCGTGCGCGTGCAGCGCGCGGCGGACTTCATCGCCGACAAGGTCAGCTGCGGCGAGCCGATCTACGGCGTCACCACCGGCTTCGGCAGCAACGCCGACAAGCTGCTCGGCGCGCATCGCGCGCGCGACGAGCTGCCGGGCGGCAATCCGGAGCAGCGCGACGGCACCTTACTGGAGGAGCTGCAACACAACCTCGTGATCACGCACGCGGTCTGCGTCGGCGAGCCGTTCGCGGTCGAGGTCGTGCGCGCGATGCTGGCGATCCGCATCAACACGCTGATGCGCGGCCACTCCGGTATTCGTGTGGCGACGCTGAAGGCGTTGGCCGAGCTGCTGAATCGCAATGTCATTCCGGTGATCCCGCAGAAGGGCTCGGTCGGGGCGAGCGGCGATCTCGCGCCGCTGTCGCACCTGGCGATCGTTCTGCTCGGCGGCGGCGAAGCGTTCTACCAGGGCACGCGGATGAGCGGCGCCGACGCGCTGCAGCGCGCGGGCCTGTCGCCGCTGCGCTTGTCGTTCAAGGAAGGCCTCGCGCTCAACAACGGCACCGCGCAGATGCTCGCCTGCGGCGTGCTCGCGCTCGATCGCCTCGAAACATTGATCGCGACGGCCGATCTCGCCGCAGCGATGACGCTGGATGCGTTTGCCGGCCGCAAGGGCGCGTTCAAGCCCGAAGTGCACGCGCTGCGTCCGCATCCGGGCCAGGTCGAGACGGCCGCGCAGATCCG
>Ga0105237_10000639_pt1 | contig 48940 bp, 79 predicted proteins | sample KBSC24metaG_FD_81520 | JGI IMG/M metagenome (GOLD analysis project Ga0105237, IMG submission 81520) | Corn rhizosphere microbial communities from Kellogg Biological Station, Michigan, USA - KBS C2-4 metaG | ecosystem: Host-associated > Plants > Roots > Rhizosphere > Soil | place: Michigan, USA...
CACGGGAGACCGATCAGCGAGCAGCGCCACGGGAGACCAATCAGCGAGCAGCGCCACGGGAGACCGATCAGCGAGCAGCGCCACGGGAGACCGATCAGCGAGCAGCGCCACGGGAGACCAATCAGCGAGCAGCGCCACGGGAGACCGATCAGCGAGCAGCGCCACGGGAGACCGATCAGCGAGCAGCGCCACGGGATACCAATCAGCGAGCAGCGCCACGGGCATCGCCGCAGTCGCCATCAATATCGGCAGATTCGGCAAAGCGAAAGCTGGAGAGGATGGTGCAATCGTTCTCGTCAATCATGACGACAACTGGAAAATCCGGCATATCCGAGCTGCAAAAGTGGGCGAGCATGGAATTAAGGCCGATACGTTTTATGTGCTGAACGATGCTGGCGAATTCGAAGAAGCTGAATAGCCCCGTCTCCAATCACGGTTAACGAATAGATTTATTGGCCAATCGTGGCGAGCCGAAAGTCCACGAAATTACTGGAGGGTTTGCAGCCATGTGACTTCGGTCATACAACGCAACGGCGAAGGCCGAAAAGGCTATATGCCTAACTCAAATATTATGAGCTTTTAATGATGATGAGAGATAGCCGGTTCATGTTGCACCCAGCTTCGGTTGTGACCGGACAAGATACCCGAAGCTGGTTTAACGAATAGAGGGAAGAGGAATGCACGAATATCAAGCAATTTATGATGCTGTGCGCAGCAGAATTTCGAACTGCGATGTTGGCGCAGCCGTGGAGTTAGCGATGCGTGAGGCAAATATTTCTCATTATGTAGAGCGCGCATATTTCTGTATCGCCGAAGAGTTTGGCCAAGCCGCACTGGAATATAAACGCCCATGCGTTCTTTTCCGCCCCTCCCTCTCTGTCGACGGCAATCAATGGTGCGCTCTGTATGGCGAGGATTTGCAAAATGGAGTTGCCGGCTTTGGTGATACTCCAGATAAAGCAATGCTGGATTTCGACATCCATTGGCTGAACGAAAAAGCGGTTAAAGCCCAAGGCAACTAATTAGCGGATGGGGTGGGAGATGGAATGGCAACCGATAGAAACTGCGCCAGACGTTGAAGGTGATTGCTTTTGGTGCCGCATTGTTTGGGGGCCTGAAGGTGATCAATCAAGTGGAGATGGTTTCCGCTGGAATGGCAAATGGTTTGCGGCCGGCTGCTTTTACTGTCTGGGGAAAGACAAAAGATTCGAATGGCGAGAAATCGAAGTAACCCCAACTTATTGGATGCCTAAACCCGAACTGCCGGAACAGCCGAAATGACCATTAAATTCCTCGACCCCACAGGCAAAGAACTCACGGCAGGGCAGGCGCTGGATGTATGGCTTGAGTATGCAGTTAAGCAGGAATCGACAATTATGCATCTCGACGTGCGTTTGTTTGCTGATGCAATCGAAGGTTATACAACACCAATGATTTGCTTAAAGAAGGCCGGCATCGAGATCAAGTTTGGAGAAGAAAATGAACAACAAGCCTGACTGGAAAGATGCTCCCGAATGGGCGAAATATCTCGCCATGGATGAAAGTGGTAGATGGGTTTGGTATGAACAGCAGCCTTATATCGGCTCGCAATCTGGAGTTTGGATGTGCAATGGCAAATATGGTTTTGATGATGAAATCATACCGTCATGGGAAAAAACTTTAGAGGCTCGGCCATCATGAACATCAAATCCGTCCTCCCCGATCTGGCTTATGGCAGAAATTTTACGTTGCCATATCGGACCAAGCTGGATTTAGGCGTTCTCGGTGAGCAGGAATGCAACGTGCTTTTCGAGCGACATAACAGAGAGCCAGATGTTGGATCGGGATCGATTGAGGTCACATCAGTCAGCTGGAAAGGTCTGGTAATCACTACTGACCTGCCCTACGAAGTTCTTGAGGATATTGCGCAGGATATTGCTGGAGATTGGGAATGAGCTATTTAGAAAATGGTGGGCCGGCGTTTCCATGTGGAGAAATATCTTCTACTTGGTCAAATGGAGAGAAAGAGTCGTCTGAAATTGGCTTCGGCATGACATTGCGTGATTATTTCGCGGCGGCAGCGCTAAAGCCACTTGTCGAGAACGCAACAAAGGGCCATTCATCTTATGGCAATGAGATTGAAATCGCGCAACGCGCCTATGAAATTGCTAATGCCATGCTTGAGGCCCGCAAGAAATGACCGACTACCTAAAATCCGGCCTAGTAGTTCTGATCATCTTAGGGGCAATGATTTATTGCGATACCGATGAGTTTACGTATCGGTGCAAGTCTGGACATAAAGAATGGTGCGTGAAATGAGCGAAGCAATCGAAGGCATGAGAGCGCTTCAGGATCACAACAAAGCGCTGAAGCGGAAATACGGCATCAATTGCCCGCAGTGCGCAGTGGCTAGACCGAAAGCGCACCCGACAATCCTGATGCCACAACAGCGCTGCAAAGTTGATGGCTATCGCGATCCCCGGCCTGAACTTACTGATGAACAGTGGAGAGATGTGTAATGAGCACGGCACTGGCAACAATCACCGATCAGATTTATGCGATTCGCGGTGATTTCGAATCCGTGGTGGCAGACCGCTCCGTTAACTTTGAGCGGGAAGCCGGCTTTGCGATCCAGATGGTCACCGCTAATGACTATATCCAAAAGGTCGCCATAGCTAATCCGCAGTCTGTTCGCAATGCTGTGACGAATATTGCGGCCATTGGCATCAGCCTAAACCCTGCCAAGAAACAGGCCTATCTGGTGCCTCGCAAGGGTGTGATATGCCTGGATCTGAGTTATATGGGCTTGCTCCATCTGGCAATCGATAGCGGCTCAATAAAGTGGGGGCAGGCCAAGCTCGTACATGAAGCCGATATCTTTTCGCTTAACGGATTGGACCAGCTGCCGCTGCATAAGTATGAGCCTTTCAGCAAGAGCCGCGGCGAGATTATCGGCGTGTACGTTGTGGTGAAAACGGCAGACGGCGAATACCTGACCGACCCCATGAGTATTTCCGATGTGAACGATATTCGTGACCGTTCGGAAGGCTGGAAAGCCTATCTGAAGGACAATACAAAGACCTGTCCGTGGGTAACTGACCCCGGGGAAATGATCAAAAAAACGGTCATTAAGCGCGCCTATAAATTGTGGCCGAAAACAGATCGGTTAGATAAGGCTATTCACTATCTGAATACCGATGGTGGCGAAGGCATCCAGCTTGCGCAGGCTGAGAATAAATGTGACCCCGCCCTGCTCAGCGCTCTGATCGACAAAGCCAGGCAGGCGGCCACACAGGAAGCCCTTACAGGCATTTGGCAGTCCGGGCTGGCCTCGATCAAGGCCACGAAAGACAAGGCCGCATACAACGAGTTCAAGGCTGTTGTGGCGCTTCGCGGTGATCAGTTGAAGGCCGCCAATAGCTCGATAATCGATGGCGAAATCGTTAATGCGTCGGGAGATCAAAATGCAGATCATTGAATGTGATCAGGGCGGAGAGTTGTGGCATCAAAGTCGGTGTGGTGCCATAACCGCCAGCATGTTTTCTGTGGCGCGCGAGCGTTTAAAGACGGGGCCGAATAAAGGCGACTTTTCATCCAAGGCTAAAGATTATGCCTTTCGTGTTGCCATCGAGCGGATTAGCGGTTTGCCGCTGGATGAAGGTTTTGAAACGTGGGCCATGAAGCGCGGCCATGAACTGGAGCCTGCGGCCCGCATGGAGCATGAAATGGAGACCGGCTTGTTCGTCCAGCATGCGGGCTTTGTTCTCAGTGAGGACGGGAAATTTGGCGCCAGCGCTGACGGACTGATTAACGAAGATGGCGGCTCAGAATACAAGGCTCTTGTCTCGCCTGAGCGCCTCCGCAATATTCTATTAACCGGCGATATCAGCGAATTTCTTGATCAGATACAGGGAGGCATGTGGCTCACTGGTCGCACTTGGTGGCATTTCTGTCTGTATTGCCCAGCCCTTGAGCCTATCGGCAAACAATTCTGGATGCGGCATGTAAACCGGGATGACGATTATATCAACGCATTGGAGCAGGATTTAATCCAGTTCGAAAAGCTGGTCAGCCAATACGAACAAACTTTACGAATGGGTGCAGCAGCCTAACCCTTCCCAGGTCTAGCGGCGCCAATACGGGTCGCTCTTTTTAAGGTGACATATGATTAAATTAACGATACTGGCTTTGACGATTTTACTTTGCGCCTGCACCAATGATAACGATGCCAAGAGAGCGTTGATGGGAATGGGGTTTACAGATATCAATACTACCGGCTATCAAGTTTTTGGTTGCAGTGAAGACGATCACTTCCATACAGGCTTTACGGCTAAGAATCCCAATGGCCAGCAAGTTAGCGGAGTCGTTTGTTCTGGATTTTTTAAAGCTGGGACAGTCCGGTTCTAACCCACCCTGCGCCCTGAGTGAGAGGAATAAACATGAAATTCAGAAAAAAGCCGGTTGTTATTGAAGCAATTCAATTCGTCGGAAACTTCGATGAAATAGAAAAATTCGTTGATAGTGATGCCGAATTTCGAGATGGAAAACTGCTCGTTGCTACCCTGGAAGGACCATTATGGGCTTCTGATGGGGATTGGATTATTAAAGGTATACAGGGTGAATTTTATCCCTGCAAACCCGATATATTCGAAGCCACTTACGAGCGTGCAGAATGAACAAGGCCGAACGCGAGAAGCTGCGTGAATCAATAGCGGAAAATAATACCTGCTGGCAAACAAATTATATTCATCCGAATATTGTTACCGCCCTCCTCGACCACATCGATGCACTGGAGGGGCAGGTTGAGGTATACACCACAATAAAACGAATTTACGGTGATAAATGTGCTGCGCGCTCAGGCCTTCCATTAATGAATCATATCGATGAGGGACTAATAGTCCTTGATGCGATAGGCGCAGAAGAGATCGCTAAACGCGCATACTGCTTACATCCATTATTGCAGGACGATGAGAATTTAAAGGCCGTATTTCTTGCAATGGAATATCGAATTGTAGCGAATAGCTGCCTTTCTCACCATGTCGGAGTTGCACCAAGAGCAAGCACAATTGACGCCGTTAACCAGATGCTAATAGCCGATAAGGTGCAAAACAGAAAAGATTTTGAGCAGCATCATAAAGGCGTTCACCCAGAATCTGAGAGATTATCAGCCTACTTTGCAAACTGGTTATCAGAGCTTGGCATTTCGGAGGAACGATATCAGGAATTAAAAGCAGCCCTCGCCAGCGCGCCGGAGGTGAAGTAAATGCTGGATATTAGCCCTTTCACCGATGAGCAGTGGTGGCTGATGTGTGACTGTGGACTAAGTCTGCCAGAACCAATTAGTAAGGCGGATTTGAGCAAGCCATTTATTTATGATCGAGAATATGGCGTTTTTTATTGCAATTTCGGAACTCATTACTTGGGTATGTGGTGTCTTTTGTCGTTTCAAGACGGCATTGAAAATCTTCCTTCTGATCATCATGTGGCCGCTGATAAATGGTTAAGCGATAAATCCGGGCGCGCATTTAAAAGCTCCGTTAGTCGTGGTGTTTTCGCTGGAAAAATCGGTTGTTTGAATGCTATAGAAAGACGATTTTTCGGCAACTCTATTACCTATATAAACGGTTTAATTGATGACGATGTGGAGATTTATAAGTGAGCCAAGTTGAGCGGGGATTGTTTGAGCGGATTGATGTATGCATTGACAAGCAATGGGAAGACTATCATGTCGATGTTGATGCAATAAATATAATCTGCGCCGAGTTTGAGCAGCGGCTGGCTGAGGCTGAGAAACAGCTCGAAGTGCAGAGAACATTCTGCAATACCTCGGCGAAAATTGCGCAGGATAATCTGGATAAAATTGCGGAAGTTGAACATCAGCGCGATAAAGCATTAGACGATTACGAAAAAGCCATGCACCGCGTTTAACAACTAGAATGCTATGAAGAAATGGTAATAGGGGTTTGCGGAGAGCTGAAAGGGATTGAGGAGTATCGAGCAGAATTGCGGCTTATGCTGCGGCGCAGTGATTGCCTAAATAAAGCATTAGAAATACTAGAAGGTAAAGAAAGGTTAATACAGAAAATTACAAATGAAATGGAAAAAACCGAATTTTCTAAAACGTCTATATATTTAGATGCCGTTGAGTCTTTATTTGTATCGATAGACGCCCCGCTGCCGGAGTCGAGCAAAAATGAGTGAACTCGCGAAAATGATTGCTCGTATATTGCGGCAATGGGAAGGTTGTACCGATATCGATAAAGTGGCGATGGAAATTGCCGGGGCATTTCGCGCTTATAAGGCCGAAGAGAACCAACAATATAAACCGGAACCGCGCTCCGGAATCGAGATGTTTTATGATCCGCAATCTTCGGATTTATTAAATCAGAAACATTCTTTAACCTCGGAAGACATTGAAGAATTTTTGCCAGAAACAAAACAAAATCCTGATGGTTCGCTGAATGTCAGCGCAGAAGACCTACATCAATTCGCTCGCGACATCTATGCGTTAAAGCCCGCTGCGGGGCAAAGTGAGCCGGTTGCTGATACGCGCGAACATTATTTAATCATTCGTGAAGCTGAACGAAATGACAGTGAAGAAAAATATTTTTCGGCGCGCCGATTAACCGGCCTAGAAATGCCGAGTATACATTTTCGAGCAGGCTTTGATCGAGGATTTGATGCAGCGCAAAAGCACCCCATCCCCGCAGCTCCGGCTGTGCCAGATGGCTATTGTATAGTCCCCCATTATCGCGGCTTTGCCAAAATGGGCGCCGGGCTTTATTCGCTGTGCCACACTGCCAAGCCTGATCCAGCAGAACTGCTGATTGTAATCGCAACTGATGAAGAGCGAGCCACCAGGGAGGTTGGTGGACTTTATCATGATGAAAGCAAACAAATAGAACCGGATGAAATCTGCGTAAGACTCGAATTTGTTAATAAGGCGGGGCTTGATGCTTTGGAGCAGCAATTGCGCTTATTACGTAAAGAGCATTTCGCAGCCTCACCCGAGCAGCAGGGCGGCGAGAAATGAGCGAACATTCAGACTACGAAGAAAAACCCAAAAAGGTAGCTGTCGTGAAATGCCCTATTTGCAAAAACGAAATGCAGCCCGTCTCGCTTGAGCATGATAACAATCAAATGATGTGTTTTTTGATGATTGTCTCCTGCACTTTTGGGCTATGCCAACGGAGGCGGTTGAGGCGATTAATTTGTTGATTGGGTCCAGCTGCAAAACAGCTATACGGGAATGGTTCGAGCTAAAGGAAAGAATCAGAACCGGCGGCCAAGTGGCCCATAGTGATTTTTGGCATGAGGCTATATATCAGGCAGAGCAAAAACTCCGCGCCTGCATTGAACCTAAGCCTGACTTTTCAGTTAAAACTGGGTATGAAATTAAATAATGGGAAATCGGCAAGGCCATAAAAGAATGAAGAAATTTCTAGGGCGCCAATTTGATATGCAGCGTAATGGATGGGTATTTAAAGATGGATCTGGATTTATCCCGGAAGAAATGCATATTGAGATCATGAACCAATTAGATGGTGGGCCATTTGCCGGATTTCGGGCTTTGATGACGAAGTTTGAGTGGGATGAACGTCTAGTTGAAATCGGCAAGGCTATGCAGGATTGATGAGATGCTTTTAACGCCGAGCGAATGGCTTGAACGTCGATTTGGGGATGCCCAGAAGCGCCCTGCACCGAGCAGCGTTCGTCGCTGGCTGGAGGCTGGTGAATTGGCCGGCGAGAAGATTGGCGGCCGCTGGTTTGTCGAGTACGATCCGCAAGCAATCCATACCGGCAGTGAAATCGCTGATCGCATCCTGAAGGCATCATAATAAATGACACCGCGCCGCCGTTCGAAGAAAAACCGCGATTTGCCCGACAACCTTTATACGGCGACCGGCGGCTATATTTATCGGCATCCGGTAACCGGAAAGAACCATGGCGCCGGCTCGGATCGTGCCGAGGCCATAAAAGCTGCGAATGCCCTGAATCGAATACTGGTGAAGCCCAATTCTCTTGTGAATCGCATCTTAGGAACAAATTCATTGCCTGCTGTTCTTGATCGGTTCCGCAAAGAATATTTAGCGGATCAGGATCACTCAAAAAGTTACAACGATCAGATCAATGAAAAGCTGCGTCGGATAGAGCGCGAATTGGGAGCCGAGACCGCCTGGGAGGCTATCGACTTAAAAACTTTATCGGACTGGCTCGCAACACTGACCCGCGATTTATACATTAAATATCGCATGTTGTGGGTGCAGATATTCGACTTCGCCTGTTCGGTGGGATTATCACCGGCAAATATTGCAGAACTTACCATTGTCAAAAAAGCGCCAAAAAAGGCTCGGAAGCGCTGGTCGCTGGAGACTTACCAAGCCGTTTATGCGCATGCCGAACCGTGGCTGCAGGTAGCGATGGATTTTGCAATCACTAGCCTGCAGCGCCGCATTGACCTCACCAGCGTGCATAAAAAACGCGATATCGTCGACGGCCGCATTCTGGTTATGCAGGTGAAGACGAAAAAACGTATTGCGATACGGATCGGCGGCAGCCTGGAACAAGTCATCACCCGCGCCAAACAACTGCATCCCTTCTGCCCTTTCGTAATCGGTCATAAACCAGAGCGCGCCCGCACAAGCCCGAAGAACCCCAAAGAACACCCCTACCAAGTGGCCACTACCTACCTGACTAAAGCAGTTGCTGCAGCGCGCGATAAATCCGAAGTATTCAAGGACTGGGCGCCAGAGGAATTACCGACACTGCACGAATTGCGGAGCCTGGGCGCGCATCTGTATCAGGAAGCCGGTTACCCGGTGGAATACATTCAGGCTTTATTGGGCCATGCCGATGCCAAAATGACGGAACTTTACCTATCTGGCTACGGCGAAAAATGGCAGGAGGTACGGGCGGATTTACCCCTGACCTCAAAATAATAGTCTGGGAATAGTCTGTAAATAATCTGGCACCAAAAAAGTGCGCCCCAAGTTGTTGATTTAAATGTCGTAATTTTGCAAAATGCTAAGAACCCATTCGCTTACAACATGAGCCTCTATGTCGATATCAATTTGATTTAAATAGGAAATATGGAGTATTTATGGTACGCAAAAAGCGCAAAACGCACATAATGAAATCAATCGCTTACGCTCGAATAGTCTGGGGCCATCTGCTAAGCTCATTCCCAACAACCCTGAATGGATTATGCTGTGTCGGCCACCCGCCTCCTATTCGAAACGCTGGCTGCAGCTATTTTGATAGCCATAATCATAAAACTTGGCATGAAGTTCTGGGGTGTATAACAAAAAGTCGAGGGAACGCCCGTGTTTAATATTGCCGTTGTTATTCCTGCGTACAATGCTGCCCGGACAATAGGTAGAGCGATTGCGAGCGTCAAAGCTCAGACAGTCCAGCCCGCTGAAATTATCATCGTTGACGATGGCTCGACCGATGATACGGTTGCCGTGGTTGCCGATCTGTCAGTTAATTTGCCTATCCTGTTTCTCCGGCAATCGAATGCCGGTGCCGCAGCAGCTCGCCAGACAGGCTCTGAGGCTTCATCCGCCGAATATATCGCCTACCTTGACGCCGATGATTGGTGGCCTGCTGATAAGCTTGAGCAGATGCAGGACACCCTAGCGGTGGCGCCCATTGATTTCCTGATGGCCGACCTTCAGCGCATCCATTCTGATCGGCCAAATGAGATACTGGCCGGGCATCGAATAAATTTTCCTTGGGCTATGGATTACCTAGAATCGCTCGTTGAGCAGCCCACTAAAGGCTGGTATAAGCTCGGTCCGACCAGCGCAGTAGAATTACTTCTGCGCGGCTTCCCAGCCTTTCCATCGACTTTCCTGGTCAAGCGTTCGGCATTGATAGAGGTGGGCGGCTGGAATAGAGGGATTAGGTATTGCGAGGATTTCGATTTGGCTTTACGGCTATGCGATCGATTTGGCGTGCACTACCTCGATAAACCCATGGCCATCATGGGGCTGCATTCTGGCAACGATAACCCCTATGCCTATGTCGTTCGACAAATGACCGGTGGCGTTGAAGTCCTGAAATCCCATCATAAAACCGCTCTATTGCAAAATAAAACACGATTCGCTGAAGCCGTCTCATTCAAACTCTGTTCCCTCGCTTATGCCCTCAAACAGCATGGCGATAAAGCCGGAAGCCGTGAGCGCTATAGGCAAGCCATGTTTTGGCCAGGGAAACGGATGCATGCTTTTTTGCGATGGGCCATTTTGTCGCTGCAAGGAGCATAATGGATACCTACAAATTCACATCGCTAGGTCCGCCCTCAATGCTACAAGGCTGCATAGTCTATATAACGAGTTTGCGCCGCGATTATCGAAATGCCGAAGACCTCATAGACGATTTAATATTGCGGGCAGTAGAGATCAACGGTAGGCAATGGTGCGTGGTGGGGCTGAAAAAGCATGATACAACGGGGGCATATTACGCAGGGGCGGTGATTGAATTGTTGGTGGAGTCTGTGCATTGATTGGAGAGGGGAAGGACGGCGACCCCTCGCCGGTACACACTCTTTCAGCCGTCATAGCACAATCACCGGATTTCCACGTGGACTGTCACCGGCGGGGTGATTACGCTCTCGCGCCACGATTCCCCAAGATTGCTTGCATCTGGCCATTAAGGATTAACCAAAAACCCCGGCACTAATTTTCTCCGGCCGCCACAACAGTTAACGATTGCTGCTCGGCGATGGCCCGGCTGGATTTGAACCAGCATCCTCCAACGAACAAGACGCGGTTAACTTGCAGGTCAGTGCTCTAACCAATTGAGCTGCGAATCATCGCCCCGCCATTATACAACATCCAAGATAAATCTATACACGTCCAGAAATCATGCATAGATTTTGCGGTTTTCTATGCATGAAACCATTTCCCCCATACCCGCTTTATTGCGTCAAGGAAGCCTTTAAGCCAGTTGGCGCTGCGGGTTTCGTAAAATTTACGGCCACCTCGTTAGAGGGCGCAGATTCCAGCAGGGTAAGTTTATCGACCGCTGTAGCCGTATATTTGTAAATGCCGGGCGCTTTCCCATCCATTAAAACGGTAAAGTTAAGCGCGCCAACATGATCAATAATCATGGTGCCATTTTCATAAATTCGAAATTCGGCATCCGGGTGCGCAATATCGGTATAGGTCCAATTCAGAGTAATTTTTGCCATTATCTATTTCCCTCCACCCCTTTCAGTTTTTCAACCGTGCGCATTGTGCCAAGGCCCAACAGTCCGAATAAAAGCTGCATAGTTAATGCTGTATCTAGAACTGGAAATGCGCCGTCATAGTGAAACCAAACGATAGCTATGAATCGCGCGATAGGTTCAAGAATAGCTGAATAAGCCAGGGCAAATCCGCAAATCCACATGATGAATGGTCTACCGCCAGCCACAAACCAATTGGTGCTTTTTGCCTCTTCCTGATTGATGGCCATTTGACCGGTCATTTCGGCCAACTCACCGGACTGCTGTAGCTTGAGTAATTCTAATTTGGCTGCATCGGCTTGAGCCTTATCAGGCCATAGGCGATCAATTAATTTTCCGCCGATATCGAGTGCTGCGGTTATAGGATCAAGTGGCATTTTCAATCCTCAAGAAAATTGTTTCATGTTTAGAAATCGCTTCCTTGAGGATTTGATAGAGGATAGAAAATGCAGCTCGGCTCTCTCCAACTGAAGCCAGGCCTTTTGTATTTCCAACCAGAATGCAGCCTTCTGTATCTTCCGGCTTATTTCCGGAATGAATGCGTACGCCTTCAAAGCCGGGGACATCCAGAATCTGCGGCAGCAGTCGTGCGAAATGATTGGAATAATTAATCACGACTTCGTACTGACCGGCCGGAATGGCTGTTTTACCTGGAATCTTTGGGCCTGCTCTGACTTCATCTTCCAATGAAAAACAGAAAAACTTTCCATCAATAAACAATTCGCCAATCGTCGCCCCGTCCTTGCTGGGATTACGTTTGATCAGTAAATCCATCAGCCTGTCGCCCCATAAGCGCCAATTTCGGTAACAGTGAAAAAGGACTCGGTGTTGCGAAGATCAAGGTTGCCACCACTGTCTTGCCAGACCTGCGCTCGAAGTATATCGGCCTTATTTAAATAAATGTCGATGGAACCAAAAACACCACCCGGTGACCCTGCAGTTGGCGTGTAGTTGGCAAATTCGCCGGGCGGAGTAACGGCGGCTCCGTTGAGGATAAATCGCAATCGCCTAGATCCTGTTGCATTGGCGGCAAAATAGGCTTGCGCCTTGAGACATAACAAGCCATGCCGTTGTACGGTGATCAATTCTTGGTTCGCGGAAGTGCTATGCATGGAGGCAAAATCAGCGTCCTCCACGGTCCATGCAACATCAGTCCATGTGCCAGTAGGAATGGATTGAACGGCGCTACGGCTTAGGCGTGTATGCGGTGCATTCAGCCCACTAAAGGCGAAATGCGTATGGCCCCTGGAAGTACAATTAATCGCTTCATTGAAATCGCCAGTAACGGAAATCTGGTTTCTGAAACCGTCGTACATTGTCGGCACGGTTTGCTCATCGAGCGCCTCGCAACCAATAAATCGAACACCGCGGGGATAGGTGAGCGCGAAAGAGCCCTGCAGAATAAGAAATCCTGCCGGTTGATTGGCGGTCCAATTGCCGTTATATCCGATAGATTTTGACAGGCAGCCGATGAAAGTTAAATTTTCAATATTCGGGTCACCAGCCTCACCAGGACCACTTACAACATGTCCGGCATAGCCGCACTTGTCGGCAATCGTCCCCATCCAACGCCCATCGTTATCAGCAGTAGATGCCTTCCAGCCAAAGGAATTACACTGATAAGCGAGGCCGCCATGAAAGGCAAAGCTGGTATTCCCCGCAGACCCTGTACAGTCAATACCCTGATCAACATCGCGAGCGCTAGCCCCATAGACGTTAAACCGTGAGTTTCCGCTGAATACAATACCGCGTGAATATCGGGTTGTTGCGCCTGAACCAAAATTACCACCTAGCGTTTTTGCTTTAGGATTGTGCACAACGAAATCGGAGCAGGCGTTAAACCATATCCCCTGCACTCGATCGTCGCCAGGATCAGACGCCAGGGAATAATTAATATCGTGTGCATAAATATTTCTAGCTGTGAAATTACTGCAGCCGTTGAAAACAATGCCGGAACCAATGTCGTCCCCAGACACCTCGACGCCATCGAAGAAATGGCCGCTACCGCCCTCAATCCAGATACCGGCATCCAGAGCCAGCTGACCATTCGTCCCGTTGCCGTTGCGGATGACCTTGACGTTACGCAGACTCAAATTGTTGACACTGCTGCTAGTGAGTGTGCGGACATCCCCCGCCCCACCTGGGGCCAGTTGCTTGAAAATGGCATTTCGAACATCGGCCCCAGAAGGCAACGTAATATTACCGGTTACCGCATAAGTGCGATTCTTGCCATCAATGATTAAGCCAGCGGCGAGGGCGCGAGTGATTGGTGTCGTATCATCTGTAGAGCCATCGCCAGCTGCACCAAAATCAATTTTTGGGTCAACGACTTGGCCATTAATCCAGGCATCCAATGTCGTACCCACCGCATTCGATGCACTACGAAGGATACGGATTTGGCTGGAAAGGCTGTTACTGATGCTGTCTATTGTCCATTTGGATACATTGGACGCATCTTTTAGAATGAATTTATAAGTAACGGCCGAGTCCAGCCAGATTATTACCGTATTTCCAGAGACTTGCGGCTCACCGCGGGCATTGAGAGAAATGGTTGTGCCGGCTGATGTGCCGATGCCATCGATATACATTGGGGTTGGGGTTGTAGACCCAACGAGATAAGCCGACAGCGAACCACCCGATAAAGGAACGCCCGCATCAGTAAAGAATTGCACCACGAAAGGTGTCGCGGGATAATAAGTTGCCATTCGGTACTCCGTATCGCTTCACAGCGAGATACTATGAAAAACAAGCCATCCACTGGATTCGAAGACCTACAATGCTCTCTGCAGGTGCTTTGTTCCCTTTTTTTAGTGCCTTTACTCGCTCTTGGTGCCCTGTTTGGATTGGCTTTCGGACTGTTTTAGATAATCCGCCATTGCTGCTGCATCGGGATCATTCTGATTTTTTGCCCAAGTCGCCAGATTATTAATTTGAGCTGGCAATGTACCAATGGGCTTCTCCGTCGTTTTTACCATCCAATTAACAATTTTCGGGCTAGTTAGTGCTCTGGCAGCGAGATTGGCCGAACCAATTAAGCCCGCTTCTGTTCCTGCCACTGCAGGATGACCAGTCAGCAATGCGCCGATTGTGGTATACCAGGCCGCTTGCTGAGAGATTACCTGAGCCGTTCCAGATGGGTTTGCGAAAACTTTTGAGCCAGCCCTAAGATTTGCCGCAATTGAGGCCAGGGCATCCATATCTTTGTTAAAACTTGTTCCATAGCGACTAAATGTCGCTTGCTTTGCTTCCGGGGACATAGTGTTCCACGAAGTCAAAAATCGCTCCGTGGAAAACAAGTCCCCAGTATCATTTTGCGCCCCAGGCAATGCTTTACCCATGCGACGTAAAATTGACGCTGAGAGCATCTTTTGGCCATCTTCTGGAAGACTTTTCATGACGCCACGAAGAATCGTAGCCCCATCCCGTGTGCCCGAAGTCGCCGCATTAAAAATCTTCTCAGGACCGCCATTTTTATCGATTACCGATTGCAGTAAGTCAATGCGGTCGTGCAGTGCTGCGGTATAGCCATTCGCCCGCCGGAAGGCTTTGTAGGCCTCTGGACCGGCATCCTTGGCCGCCATCTCCATATCTTGGCTAAGTGCGCCATACAGCTGTTTAAGCTGAGCTTTGGGCACATCGGGAGCAAGATCAATGTCTGAAAGCTTTTGTCCAATTCGGCTACGAATTTCTTTGAGCGCCTGATAAGGCATTGTATCTTTGGGCGCAACAAAGCTAGTAATTCCATCTGATAATGCCCCGGACTGACTTTTCCATCCCATATCAGCTTGTAATGAGTCCCCCAAATTATTCATTGTAGAATTGCTTAACAGTGGAGAGCGTGATGTATTTTCCGCGCCAATAATGGGCGCCGTCATCCGCTCTATTGCCGCCTGCGTATTTGTCGCAGCCACTTCAGTATTGGTAGGAATATAGTTATCTAATTTGTCATAAAGTGCGCCCTGCACCGCACGACTTCTAACCATAAACGCATCACCGGCTGTTTTTGAATTTTCACCAGTAATGCCTTTGTAAATTGCCCTTCCCGCCTGTTCAGGATTGGCTTTCGGCGCCAAATTATTGGCCATGTCCTCGACTTTATTGGCCAGATTTTCCTGTAGGCTTACACCTTTTTTGATCATTGGGCCCGCCCCACCGGGTACGCGGGAGAGCATGCTTTCCGCACCCTGATAGGTCCGGCTGCCCGTGGCCTGTCCTATAGTTGGGGTTTCACCAGCCTGAGCGAATGTATCCACAACATTGGAAGCGGCTTGACGGCCTTCCTCGCCACCTCGAAGAATCCATTTGATTAAGGCTGGGCCGCCGGCAGAGATAATGGCGGGGAGTGCTCCTGCGGCCATGGAGGCCGCCACCTGTCCACCCGGGCCGGCGCCGTTCTGTCTGGCAATCTCTCCACCAATGCCCGCAGAAGCGCCCGAAACAGCCTGCAATCCTGGTTGCGCCGCCAATGTCTCTGCAACACCCTGGGAGACTGGATTTGTAATCAAGCCGGCAGCTTGATTGGCCATGCCAGCCCCTGTGGCGGCGCTCACAGCGCCGCGCGTTGCGGTAGAGGCTAAATGCTCTGCATTATTCTGTGGCTGATCCAAGCCCCCCGCCGTCAATCCCTGTTGAAAGTTTTCAGATGCAGACGGCCAGGGTTCCGCTCCCAATGCTCGCCTACCAATATTGACTGCACCCGTCGCCAAGTCAGCGGCAGCCAAAGGCAGTGCTGCAACTCCAGATAAAATATCTCTACCGGTTACTGAGGCGGCATGTCCAACATCTTTTAAAAAAGAAGAATCGGATTTTGCTGGTCCGGCTTGATCCAGCATAAAGCCTTGCGGTAATCCTGGCAAAGGAGATGCATCCAACTGAAACCCGGCTGGCAATCCTACATTTTCTGCCATTGGCCACTCCGATAAATAATGCGCTCCCCTGTTTGCGGATTGGTGGCAGTCTGCCCTTCATTAAAGGTAGTGGCGGCCGGCTCTTTCGTCGCTACATTGCCAGCCGATCCAGCTCCACGCATAGCTTCCATGGCGGTCTTTCTGGCCTCGGCTTTTTGCGCAATAACGGCGTCGCTATCCCCGTAAACGGGAAAATAAGTCTTATATTCATCCTTCATTTCTTGCGCGCCAATTACTGCACCAGACTCCTTGCGCAGCTTGGCTCGTATCCAATCATTGGCGGCCTGATTATAAGTTTGTTTTTCTGGCGAAGCAGTTACATTGCTGAGGCCGGTTAATGCCTGCCCGGAAGAAATGGGGTTATAGCCTTTCTGCGTAATGCCGGCCAATCTTTGCTCGGCTTCTGACATTCTGTTGTAATACCCAGCGGCGGATTTCTCTAAATCCGTCATCTTCCCGCCGCCGGCTGCCTCTTGTTTCGTTTTGAGGGTTTCGGCATTGGTTTTATCAATTTCCGCCCGTGTTTTTTCTTGCGTGAGTGGAATGCCACTTATCTCAGCTTGCGTTTTTGCAGTTGTGGCGCGTGTATTTTCTAAATCAGCCAATGCCTTGGCGGCTTTGGTGGGATCAGTATAAATTGCAGGCTTGTCAGATGAGGCCGTATCATAAACAGCGTAGCCTTCCGGGGTTGCTTCCATTTTAAAGCGACCAGGGCTAGACATTTTTTCCCGAATCGCTTCGTTCGTCTTAAACTGCTCGCCGCCATAAATCTGCTGTTTGCTCCAATCAAGGACTCGCATAGCTTCATCGCCGTATTCAGCCGGCAGCTGATTAATGTCATAGCCCATCCTGCCCGCTTGATTGCGGGCCTCCGCATAGATTTGTGGACGTTGCTCTGGGGGGGCTTTCTCGATCGCCAGGGCTGTATTGGCGCCCAATTGAAGCAGCTGCGTGCGCTTTTGCTGTTCTTGTTGTTGTCCAAGCTGGGCTAGCTGAGCCTTACCCATATCGAGGCGCTGTTGTTCTTGCTGATACTGCAGCGGCGCTAATTTGGTTTGTTGCAATGCGGCCATGGTTTGAGCGGCACCGCCGATAGCACCAAGAACATTGGGGCCTTGTTGTTGGGCAATTAATTGCTGGATCGCAGATGCCATATTTCACCTATGCCGCTTTATTATAAAGCTGGGATAATGCATACAGTCCGGCGCCTTGATTAATTGTATTGTTAATGGCATTCGATTGGCCTAAATACCCGGAGGCTCTTGCATCGGCTGCATTTTGATAGGATTGGCCAATATTCCCAGCGGTTGCGGTACCTAATTGCGCGGTATTCGTTGTAGCGGTTTGGCCCACTCCAGCAAGTGCGGCCAATTGGTTTCGATAATTATTCAACTGGGTTGATGCGGCGCCTTGGCCGTACCGCGTCAATTCTTTCATTGCCCTACCGCTATTTGATAACCCCCTCGCCGCAAGACCCGAATTTACGGCGCGCTGGCCCTGATCGAAGGTAAATTTATAATCAGGGGAATTATAAAAGGAGGAATAATCGGGCTGTCCCGCTGGGATATATTCACCCTCTTGCGCAGGCGGGTTGATATAGGTAAATGGCCGACCTTCGTTTTTGCCATACATCAAATAATGATCATAAACCGATTTATTCGACGTATCCCAGCCTGTCGCCACATCAGGATTGGCCCGCAGATAGGCTTGCTCATCGAAATTATCCGGCGTTTGTGCGCCCGCATCGGCTGTGCTGGTCGAATATGGAACACCGTTGAGGGCGGCCAACTGCTTTAATGCATTCGCGCCCGTACCGCGCCAAGGCGCTAAGTCTTCGCGTGATTGGTTATACATCTGCAATTGTGCGGCAGCACTTTGCTCAGCGCCTTTCTGTGATGCTTTTGCAGCGCTTTTCGAAGCCTGACTTGATAGATATGCGCCGCCTACAACAGCAGCACCAGCGCCACCTATTGGCATTTAGGCCACCTCTCTTACAGTAATATTGTCAAAACTCACCGATCCATCTTGTTCTAAAATAACCGGCATGTAATTGGATAAGATGGCCCATTTGTTGTATTCATAAATTCCCTTTCCCTTATTGCCGAAATCCGTACAACGAAGGGCATAACCCACGAATTTGTCATGAATCGGATCATCATCATGAGTGAGCGAGCCAGCAGCCTCTAACTGCTGGTGAAATGCATGCCCTTTTTGAGCCAGGGCTTCGTTTTTTAGCACCCAGTCCCATAATGTCATGCCGTAATGATGGCAATCCTGAACGCCGTCTTTTCCTGGCCATCCGCCTTTAATGGTATAGCGATAATTCCAGCCGAATTTTTCGGTGAGCAGAAGAGCTGGCTTATTATTGACTGGAACGCGGGTCACCATTTCTCTACAATCCGTCGCACAAAACATGATTTCAGCCGCTTGAAGGGCTTTTGCGAAAACATGCCGTCCGGCCTCAAACAAAGTATGCACTTCGTATAAATTCGGCTCGATACGATGGCACAAAAACCCACCATCCTCGCACTCAAGACCGATGTAATGATCCCACATGGATGATAGATCAATATGATCCTGCCAATCCTGTGCAACTTTCTCAAAGATGCCGGGCTTATTCGCCATGCTATTGAGAAAATCAGGAGATTCGCTGAATTTCACCGCTGAAAAACCACCAAGGATTGATTTTCACCAACCTCGAAATCCGCCTCTTGTTCCGGCAATAGCTGCGCTTCGGAAATGCAGTCAATTTCGCCTTTTTCAGTGTCTGTACGCATAAGCCGAGTAATGACCGGATCGGTGGTTGACTGGTTTTTAATGGTTAAAGCAATCATTTTATGAGCCTATCGCAATAATATGAATTGTTGTTCCATCAGGAATAGTTCTGATTGTCGGGCCAAGTACTAATAGATTCGCTCCACGCATTGCATAACCCGCAGCGGCTGTAGAGGTCGGCGCAGTACTCAAACTGCAAAATGCCCTGTCATAGACATTCGCTGCGGATAATTCTGGAATTGGCAATATCTTGGGAACGTTGTCAAAACCAGCGGATGTATAATCAATACTCCAAGCCCCGCTCGTTGTTGTGGTAGAGCCTATCCATACTTTCGGTGCGTCAATCCAGCCAGACGAATTCATAAACATCATAAACGGCCGTGTTGTCATGATAATCCTTTAAATGATTTCGTAGAGAAACTGGAATAGCATCGCCTTATTCGTGGTATCTGCAGCGATAAATTGCAGCTGCGCCCTATCATTTGTTGTATCGGCAAGAATCGCCGCACCTTGGCCAGATACTCCTGTCGCAAAAGCAGTGCCTGCGCAATCCTCGGCAGCCCCAAAGTTTGAGGCAATGGGTAAAGAAATTCCTAATTGTGTGGATACAGTCGCTGTCGTTGGATCTATATCCACCTTGCCGCTGACAGAAACCACATTACCAACACGCATGTACTGGCACTGATAGGCTGTCGATGCATCCAGGTTCGCAACATTGGTTAATATCGGCGTATAGGTGCCAGATAAAATATTCGCGAAGGTGGGGCTTGAGCCGGTTCCCAAATCCTGTGGGCCAGAAAGTGTAATTCCTCCCGCAGAATTGGTAACGGTTACTCGATTGGCCGTGCCTGTAATTGCCGCGGCGACTGGGGCGGCTCCAGTAGATCCAATGAGTAGCTGTCCATTCGTAGGCGCCGCCGTGCTCGTTATAGCGCCGCTCGTTCCACTATAGGTAAAGGCATTGGCTGTTAAGCCGGATAACGTTAATCCTGTAAAGGTTGGGCTTGATCCAACGGCTATATTCTGGGGCAGCGATAAAGTGATCGATCCGGCACCATTCGCCACGACAACTTGATTTGCTGTCCCCGTTAAGGTCGCTGCAACCGGATTTAAACCCGTACTGCCTATTAATATCTGGCCATTCGTCGCTGCGGCCGTGGAGCTGATTAACCCCCCTGTCGTGGCGTATAAAAAGGATTTAGCCGTTAGTGCGCTGAGCGATATATCTAGAAATGTCGGGCTGGCCGCCGTATTGATGTCTTGCGGCGTTGACAGCGTAATCGTGCCGGCGCCATTAGTGACCGTAATCTGGTTAACCGTACCGCCGAGATTGCCGAGTGTCGGAGCAAACCCCGTCTTACCAATAAGCAACTGGCCGTTTGTCGGTGCCAGCGTGGAAGTAACGCTGCCATCTGCCGCCAGATAAACAATCCCGAAAGCCGTTCCGCTATTGGGAATATAACTAAATACCGCGGGGAGGATATTCTCTTCGCCGCCAAAGAGTTTGACGATTTGATTCAGCACCTGCATGGCAGGCACTGTTAATTTACCCTCTTTCCCAACCCAGGAGGCTTGTGCCGGAAATGCCTTAAACCGATCAACCATCAGGCTACATCCGCAAAGCAATCCGCCACGGCAAAAGGAATGGGATCAGTCAGATAAAATTCGATCAATCGGGCTCTGGCCGAACCCATATTACGAACGATGATCTTGCGCAGATAATCACCTTGCACACCCATATCCAATTGACGTTCGTTGCTCCACGATCTGCCATTATCGTCTGACCAACGAATCACAAGCAGAGGGGCGGAGCCTTGTCCGGTAGTTAACCCATTACCGGTATCCATAATTAGTTTTAATCGCTTAAAACGAAGGCGCCTATCATCCAATGAAAACACTTTCGATTGCCGGCGGCGTTTTAAAATAGCTCCGGCATCGTCATAGGCATCGCGGCTCATCTCATACAAATTGCCATTCAGGCCGCCAAAGAAGTGCTTGCCGTAGGCATCAAGATAGATAGAGGAATGGTGCGTCGAGGATTGCCAATAGGTACGTTTATGCCATGCCTGCATGGCTACATCGTAAACATGCGTGCCGCGATTAGGCACAGTCAGCACGTAGAATTTATGGCCATGATCTGTGTAGGTGTAGGCATAGGAGGCCTGCAAATCTGCCTGACCGCCATCCTTTAGGTAATTCGAAAGCTCAGTATTGGTTCCCTCATCGCTGATAATAACCGGGGTATATCCTTGCATCCGATAGACGAGCAAATCATTGCCTAAAAAGAATAGAGTGTTGTCGTCCTTAGCCACTGAGAATCGAGCATACAGCCCACGCTCAATTTGTGCCGATCCATTGCGCTCGAAGGGGAAATCAGCATTGCCAGAATCAAACCATACCTCAATCGTTTTTTCGCCAAAGCAGAAAACCTCTCCATGATCTTCGCGAACGGCTAAGGTGTCATCCGGCGCCTTCTCGTTTGTCACAAAGTCTAAAGCATCATACTGAGTGCCATCGCCCAGCTGAGAAATAAACCATTGCCCATTACTGGTTGAGAACAAGAAATAGCCGTCTAATTCATCAACAGTATCCGCGCCAGGAAAATCCGGATCTGTAATAATATTCAGCGTGCCAGTGGAGATATCATAAACATAACCAGTATTTCCAGTGCCTGTTACGATAACAAGCTGGTTGCCATTGTTGGCCATGGAAACCCGATCGGTGCCGTCCACAGTTCCTATAGCGGTAAGCACATAAGAGTTATTGAAGGTATACAGTGTAGTGCCGAAGACAATATAGGGCACATTATTCATCAAGTCGCCGCCGCGGCAAAACCCTGAAACAGAAGCTCGCTCAATACTTCCGGGAGCGCCGACTAAAGCCAGGGGATTTCGCTTTCCAGGCACAACATAGCAATTTTCGGTAATTTCATTGCTGATAACGACGGAAAGGGCTTTAGCCTGGGGACCGATGATATCCAGTTTCAATAGATTACCTCCGGCATAAGATATACTGAGCCTTCATCGGTATCATTGGTTTCGGCTTCATCGAGAAACTGGATAGCCATATTGGTGATCCAGGTTTTATCCTCTCCAGATACTTCATACATCGGCATTAAACGCAGTGCCAAATTGTAGACAATGGCCTCTAACCATTCGGTGGGGAAATAAGGGGTATTTGCCAGAGAGTCAAAATCTTCAATGTAGGATTTATAGGAGAAATTGATTTGATTAGCCGCAATCGGGGAAGGCCAAACATACAGAACGCCGCGGATTAATTGAGGGTCGTAGTAAACATAAACCGGTTCTCCAGAGGAATTATCCTTCTCCGGTTGATTCATGTATTCCTGACGGGAGCGAATCTGAATCTCAGTTTCGACTGAATCAACTACTCGCCTTGCATTGGCAATTTCCAGAGGACGGTTTATGACAAGATCGCTAGCTGCCGGCCCCAGCGTATAAGAAGGCTGGTCAATAATAAGATTAAGCGTTGCCTCCTTCCATACCCATGCCTTTAAACCTTTCTTCGACCATGCTTTTGCCATACGGTTAAGCATGCGCATAGCATATTGCAATTGACTCGCTGTCGGTGGCTCATCATCTTCAATGCCACCAATTAAAATCAGCGCATCTTTAATGATTTCAGTGGCGCTTTGATCGAAATCGATGGAACCGGAAGTCGTCATTCTGACAACTCTTCAATAAAAATGGGGCCAGAATCAGGACGCGTTTCGCTAGGCACTCGCTCAACAGGAACCGGTCGCTGCAAATCGAGGGGATGACGTGTTTCCGCATATTCGCGAGCAACGATTAAACCATCCCACTGTTTTACGCATTCCGAACGTAGGCGTTTTTGGCCAGAGCGATCACAAATAACCAAATAATCGCCAGGCCGGTAGAAATTCCTCATATAGAGTCAGCCTGACTGATATGTACGACTACAGAACCCGCTCCGCTATTTACAGTCACCATGATGCAATTCACGGAAGCATCGATTACTTGTGCCTGATCCGTCGTTGCGCCAGACATATTGGTAACGTCCGACCAGAAAGCAGTAGTGGCGGGCGTGGTAAGTTCATAAATGTTGTCGGTCGTATATTGCACCGTGTAGTTAATCGTACCGACTGCATCCGCCTGAACGGTTGTTGCTGGCGAGCGATAATCGACGGGAATTAAATAAGGACTATTCGAGCTGGTAACAGTAACTTTGGACGGCCGCATGACTCATCTCCAGAAAGTGAAAGAAAGAGGGCTTGCGCCCTCTCCTTATGAGTCGACAGCCGGAATGACAAAGCCCGTTGCGCCAACAACACCCGTTACCCGGTTCTCAAATGCTGCGAGACCCACGGTGGTGGTGAACAGCAAGTCAGTAGTAGTGGTCAGAGTCTGGATGAAGTTGTTGTAAACGAAGCCGGTGGAGGTCGTTCCACCCACGTTAATGAATGACCCGCCTGCGGTTGTGGTATTCGGGCGGTAGCCTTTGTTGTAGCCAATGTCGGCATTCGTCAAAACACCCGCAGTCACGATTACACCAATAGCCACGTTGTTCTGCACAGCCCATTTCAGGTTATTGCGCAGCATGGTCAAGCGATCGATATCGTTGGCGGTGAGAATGGTCGTGTTGTTCGAGGTCACACCCAGATTAACAACGACGTTATCGTTGAATGTCAGGCCATCAGCGGTGTTGGCCGCGCCTGTGGTCTTCACGATGTTCAGGAAGTTGAGAATGGAACTGGTATCGTAGAAATAACAGTTGTGAACTGTGAATTCGGGGGCAGTCGCGACAGTGAAGCAGGCGGCAATCGACAGGAAGTTCGCGGCAAACTGGCAGTTCTGAACGCTCATATTCGCTGCAGAGACAGGAATAGTCGCCGTGTTCGCCGTATCGAGCGTGAATTTCGGGCGATTGGCACCCATGCCCAAACCAACAATGGCTACACCGGCAATGTTGAAGTTCAATGCGGTGGCACTGGAAACCGTCTCAACATGCCCAGGCTTGATAAAGATAATATCGCCGCGATTGGCTACGCATTGGGAAATAGCATAGTTCAGCGTGCCATAGGGCTGGCTAAACGTGCCTTTATTGCCGTCGGACCCACCGATATCCCCGGTTTGCAGAGTGGTGGCATTCGATACCCAGATCACGCGACCCGGATGCGTTTGAACGATAGGAAGGCCACGAACGGTCAAGCCGTTCATGAAGCCATTGGGATAATTCGCTGCTTTTGAAGCGGACATGGTAAATCTCCAAGTGTTTTTGCAAACACAGCCTTAGCTGCTGGAAGTACGCCTCACGGCGAGAAAAAAGAGGGGATTGCTCCCCTCAAAGGTACTACTGCTATGGACTACTTATGCGCCAGCCGAACCCCACGCATGGCGAGCATCCGTCCAGCCCGGAATTTCCCGGAAGAACGATGCAAATTTCAGGTTGCGGGTATCGAAATCATTCTCTTGAACCGGCGCAGAGGCCGGTTCACGAATAATGACTTTCAGCCCATCGCCTTCCATCAGGTCAGTCAGAACGAACCATGCATCGGTATCGGTCAAATAACTGTTGATGATTGGCTGCAGATTTTCCTCCGTACGAATCGCATTGATATCGTTGTTCGGAGTGCCGCTTTCCTGGGTGGATTTCAGAACGCGAGCGAAATCATATCTCAGGTTTTCCGGGCCAATCAGTTTTACGCCCCGAAGACCAATGATATTGCCGCGGTCATCCTGTGCCTGGCCAATCTGGATCAAAATCTGCTCCAGTGCCGCATGGCTGAAATCCGCTGCCGTTGCCAAGGTATTGCTCCACGTTCCACCGGAAATATTCGGATGGTCTGTCACGCACAAAGCCTTGGCATCACCACCGGTATAGCTGGTGTTAAAAGCACGGTTAAGCACATTGGCGGAGTTTGTTTCTTGGGTCTGGCGGGCGGAATAACCCAGGTATTTTGCTTGCTTGAAACCGAGGTCGTACTGTTTATCCGACAGCATTTCATAGGTAAACATTACACCCAGGGCCCAAGTAACTTGGTTGTACCGCTTGATAAATCCTTGACGGATCGTATCGTACTCAACCGCAGCGCCTTCGGCCTTCTGTCTGAATTTCCCGGTTCCGACGAGTTGAACATCTTCCTCATAAGCTTTCTCAGATGTTTCGTTGTAGAAAATCTGATTGCGCTGCAGAGGGGTTTTTTCGCGATAGCCCATACCCCAAAAACGATTGACCCCAACCTGTAGGGCCTTCGGGACTGAACCAGTATTGACAATGCCGACCATGATTCAGCTCCTTATACGCCAGTGGTAGAGGCAAGTTCGTGTTCGTTGATACGCACCAACAATTTAGCGTTGGCGACCCCAGGCTCGTTTGTGGGTGATTGGACAAACCCCAACATCCGCAATTGAGCGGTTGCCGTTTTGTGGTCTGAACTGTCCAGTTGCATGCCACTGGTGCCTGTCGCGGTATTACCAGCAGCTACAGTGATGTCGGCATTTTCACCGATATCCACCAGGGCTGTGGGAGCACCGACCGCATCTTCCTGAATCTCAAAAATCAGATCAGGATCGTCAGCGACCAGAATATAACGAGCGGTGGAAGCCACTCGGTAAATGGTCGAATCGGCGGTATCAGGCACAATGCCTACAACCACACCACGCAATGCATCACCAGCCGCTGCTTGCGCAATAGTGGGTACGCCATTGGCATCCGTAGTACCACCGGATTTCACAAAATCACCGATGAAAATTGCCGTGCCATCAGTGGATGGGCAATAGTAAAGATTGCATTGACCATTATACGGAGACCCGCTGAGATGTTTGACCGGGCGCGCTCCGCAAACTCGGCTTACGTTAGCCATATTGAGTTCCTCGGATTATTCAGTAATGACCTCCGGCCGCTGAATTTTGATTCCAGCACCGGTCAGTCCTTGGGGAGCCTCTGAAAGAAGCGACTTTTCTTTGTCCCGAATTACCCGCTCCTTTGAGCGTTGGTCTTCCTCGTAAAATTCAACGGGAATCTCCATCAGGACGGCTGTGACGCCACCACCTACGGGCTTGCGCACCACGCTATCTACTTGACTGGCCGCACCGGCCATGGGATCTCCGACCTTTGTCGGTTTTATGACTTTTTCGTAACCGGCCTCAGTAAACATATCGAGCCGGCCATCAACATCGTTAACCCAGCGGCGGACATAACCGTCTCGCTGATCCGTTGTCAGGATGTTACGTTGATGAATGGGAACGCGTTTGGGGTGAGCCGATTCACTGCGATTCGGGCGATTGCTTTGCATGTTCTGGCTCATTTCAATTCACCTTGTTCTTTCAAACCTGCAATAAATTCATCAAAGGACATGCTCTTTTTGAGCACAGACCATACTTGTTTATGGCCCTCATCCAAATCCGCATAGGAATAGGATGACTTGGCCCGCGATTCAGGGTTATTGCTGGATACCGGCGAGGGCTTTTCTTTGTTGGGATTGACAAATTTGTGTGCGAAGGCCCGCTTTACATCTTCTTCAACCTTCGGCAATGCATCTTTAAATGTCATGTCCTGGGCAAGATATTTCTTAGCCCTGGCAATTGCGTAATCCGTCATATCCTCGTCTTTGTCGAACCATTTTTCGTGTTTTTTTGCAAACTCCTGCACTTCAGTAGGAATTTGCGGCTCTGCGGGCTTGGCTTCGGGTAGGTCTTCCTTCCTGACCTCCTGTAATTGCTTATCAGCCTGTTCAAAGGCTTCAACATCACCGACTTCAACTGCCTTACGACGTTGCTCTTCAAACTCCTGAATGACCTTATTGCGCGCTGTTTCTGCGGCCTTCTTGGCATACTTGGAAACGGCCTCGATCTTTTCGTCTTTATCCTTGAGTGCCTTGCCTAACGAATGGATTTTGTCGAACAACGGTTTACGGCGAACAAATTCAGCCGCATCAACCCACTCGTCTTCATCCTTCCCGGAACTTACCCAGGTTTCTTTATCAGTCCAGCCCGATTTAGCGGCTTTCTCCACCATGGGATCAGCGGCCTTCTCAGGCGGCTTTTCCTCGACAACCTCCACTGCTGGCTCTTCGATAAACTCAGCCAACGATTCAGGGAGCTCTTCTGCGACTGCGGCCAGTGCTTCAGTACTCATGCGGCCTCCTCGCGAATAATTGCGGTGATATCCTCATCGTTCAGAAGTCGGTATTGAACACCGTCTTCCTCAATGAGAAACCCTCCGTATTTGGCGAAGTAAACGCGCTCACCCAATTGCGCCCAGGGAATACCATCGTCATAGGCTTTCCACGCATTGGGGCCAATGGCCATCAATACACCGGTATGTTGTGCCTGCTCCTTACGCTTTTTATCCTCACCATGAGCCAATACAATCCCACCTGCGCTGACTTCTTCCAGCGGATCAGGTTTAACAATCACGCGATGCCCTGCCGGCTCAATTCTCATGAGTCACCTCAATACTTTCTCTTAGGCTTTCTGTATCCAGAAATTCGCCCAAGCCATCGATTTGATAGCGAAGGGCCAATGCTTTGACGCCGTAGCTTTCTACGGTATGACTTGCGATATCGATATTAATGAGTTCGCTAATCAGCGAGTCTTTGCGTTCGTTCAAATGCTTTAAGACGGTCTCTGTGACCGGATGATGGAGCCAATCGGCCCATTCTTGCGGTTTGATCATGGTTTTCCTTAGCGGCTCTCGCGAGCGGCAATCTATAAGCCTTTGCTTATTGGTTACATTTTACAACTGGTATTGACTTTTAACAATTCTTTCCACCCTTTTTGGGCTTTCCTTTACCGACTTTCGGCATTTCGCTGGGCTTCATCATGGGTTTTGGGGCTGGCTTTTTCATTCTGCGGGCTCCTGTTGTTGGGCTTGTGCAGCAGCTTTATCTGCTAATTCTTTTTCATGATCCATTTGAGCCATGGCGCGCTCATGCTCCATGTCGGCCACTACGCCTTGATGCAGGCTATCAACGTGCGCCACAATGGCGTTTGTTTGCGCGCCTAACGTCGTTGCATTCGCATCTGCCGCGGCTTTCTCGGCCTGAGCAAACTTAAGCACGGCGTCGTATTCAGCCATTTTTTGCTTCAGCTCAAACTCGCGCTCTTTGAGATCAAGCTCACGCTCTTTGTTCTGCACGTCGGCCATTTTCATCTCGGCATCATGCAGAAGTTTCTGAGCCTCAGGATTACCGTTCGGGTCCTGCTCTGGCAGGATTTCAGCGATTTGTTTCTCAGTGACATGCAACGATTCGAGGGCATACGTAAGAATCGGCTTAGAATTCACGCCGGGCAATCCAATCATTGCCTGCATAGCCTGTATCTTGGCCATCCTCTGCATATCAGACGACATATTCGGATCGGCCACCGGGAGAATATCGCAGTCCTTGCCATTGAAATCTTCCCGGAATACACGGGCATCCTCATCCAAGACTTTGAAATATTCCTCCTCGTCCATGTATTTATAATTCAGCTTGTAGAGAATCTGAAACTCACTGGCCATCGACCGATAAATGCGTTTATAGATTGCATTGAAGGTCTTCATGCCCTGTTCAATCAGAGCAACCACGGTTGTAGCGGGTGTGTTCATCCCAGGAGCATCACCAGCCAGTACATCCTTCACACTGGCGAGGTCTTTGGCCATCTCGATGACCATGCCGAGCAGCTGGAATAGTGTGGCGCTGGGCTCTTTTGCTGGGTTTGGATAAATACCCTTGCTTAAATTCTCTGCCGTAGCCTCAGTCTTCTTCCACTCATTTGGCGAGAAGCGATATACCCCTGATTTAACCTTGATCTCCTTGGAGAGGAAGCCACCGCCGACAATGGACATGGTGCCGGCATCAAGTAGCTGGTTAAATAGAGTATTCGCCGTCTCATTAAGGGGAGCCAGCAATAATCCAAAGCCGGTTGCGTAGAAGCCTCCATCAAAGCTCGGAATAAACGGGTAGCTGGCGAAATACTGGCAAGGCTCAATATTCTGAATCTCGCCCTTCTGATTCTCGGTAATGTCCTCGGCTTCGTAATTAGCGACAATCCGCATCACTGTGCGCGAGGATTTCTCAACCGTGACAATGTAGGGCTCTTCGTACCCATCATCATCCAGGTCGCGCCAGCAATGCTGCTCCAGAAACGTATAGTACTTTTCGGTCTCCGGTTCCGTGGATACCTGATCGGGGCTTATCTGATTGAGATTAACATCTCGCCATACGCCGGAACGTTGATTGCTGATAACTGTATTCTTATGCGTGTTTTCGAGGATATCGGTAATGCGTCTAGCCGATTCAATGCTCGAAGCCGTATTGTTGATACAGACTTTATCCGGCATGCGCATTTCGGACTTATTGCGCTTCAGTCTGGGATCGTAATAGACCTTGCGGAATAGGTGTCCGACGACCGGCAGGACATGCAGGAGCTTATCGGTATCACCCTCCCACTCCTTCATGCGCTTTAACAGCTGCCAGCTCATATAGGAGCCGACACGTTTTGCCTTCAGTTCCTTCTGCCCATCAGGATCGGGTCCAATAATCTCGCCCTTAACGACTTTATCGTCCTTGATGATCTCTGAATAAGCACGGGCAGCAAACTTAATCGAAGCATCAGCAATCAATGGCAGCTTGATATTCGCTGCGCCCGGCCAAGGAAAGGTTTTCTCCTCCCTCAGCTGGTTGGCTAACTTAATCGCGTCCTTATGCTTTGCCAGCCATTCCTTGCGTGATTCCTCGTCAATCTCATAATCATCGACAACCTCATTGCCAAGCTTTTTGAGCTTGTCCTCTTCCATGTTATCGGCAAGATTGGTCTCTCCAGCCATCTTGAGCAGTTTGGCTTTTGCTGCGCCATAGGTAGGCTGTTGATCGCCGATGTATTGCAGGTCCGCTGTGGGCCCCTGCGGGGGCATTACTGCTGCTTCAGGCATCAATACCCACCTATTCCACTCCTGCCCGCATCGTTAGCCAAAGGGTCATCAAATTCGATATCGCCTGAATATTCGACGTGATAAGCGAAGGTTAGGGCCAGGGCATCTGCCAAGTCAGGCGATGACAATCCACGCTTTTTCATATCAGCTTTCTTTTCCAGCAAAATAGCGTCCCGGCCATCCTTGATTGCATAACCGTATTCAACGCCTGTTAGATCGGCGGTAAGCTCAGGATCATTCGGAATAGCTCCGCCCTTGAGCCATGTGCGCATAAAGCCCCACATCTCAGCCCGTTTATTGGCGTAGGCAACATCGTCATGGCCTGGCATTGAGCGATCAGGCTTTGCACCGAACTGAACCTCAATTACGGGAACGCCCAGCTGATTAAGCCGATCAACAACACCGCCACCAACGCCAGTTCCATCCACAAAGACCGCTTCGACATGGTAATACTTCCTTGCCTCGACAATTTTTGATGCCAAGGTCATTGTATCGACATTGCGTAATTTGATGGGGGGAATGGTCTTCGCATCTCTACCGCGGCGAAACCATAAAACCGATTGATCATCACCGAAACGTGCGACATCCACACCCATTACCATGGGGTCAAAGTCTTGGCGTTTTATTTCTCGGTGGGCCGCCTCTTCAACCAGATCACCGGAGATAAATTGCATTGATCCGGCACGCGGAAATACGCCTCTGACGCGAACCCTGACAAAATCAGAATCCTCACCGTAATCCTGCACCCACTGGGCAATCTGTTCTTTATTGGTCAGGGTGACAGTGCGGGAATCAATTTGCTTATTGGTCCAGCGGTGTTTAAACCGTCCGAAACATTCTCTAAACCTTCCCGTATTCCGTGTAGGGTTGCCGAATGCACACCAGATGATTTGGGTGTTTTCATCGGTCAATGCTCCTTCAGTGACCTCCCAGATGATATCGGGAATCGCTGAGGCTTCGTCCATGATAATGACAATCCGCTTGCCCTGATTATGGAGACCTGCAAAGGCTTCGGTATTGCGTTCTGACCAGGGGATCATATCGATCCGCCAGGTCTTTTCATGTGCCGGATCTTTCGAGTACAACGCTGTGGCTGTCAGTTCAAACCAATGCTTACAAATACAGAGCCGATGCCATTTGGCCAATTCAGCCCATGTTTTGGTTTTAAGCTGTGTCTCGGTGTTGGCTGTTACTACACCCTTCGTATCTTCGAAGGTTGAGACAGACCAGAGGATAATCCATGAGACCAGGGCCGATTTACCGATACCATGACCACTGGCCACCGCTTCCTGTATCGCCTGACTTACCGGCAATCCATTTTTAATATCCGTGAGGATTTGGATTTGCCAATCTTCAGGATGCTTATCCTTTAATTCGCCGGAGCCCCATGGGAATGCGAATAGGACAAAGCGAAGAGGATCGTAGGTACAGCGTGCTATCTCATCAACCAGATCTAACTCAATATCGCTAGCTGACTGCATTCTCTATCCGCTTGCGTGCAGCCTCAATGAGAACCGCAAGATTCCCAACGATATTGATATCAGCATCAATCCCCTGAGTGGCCTTGCCGTCTAATCGATCCCCAAGCTCTTTAATCGCATTGAGATCGCCTTCCATTGCGAGGCTAATCAGCTTATCAGCGATCTTCCTAAGATCATCAGCATCACGTTGTGCAATGGCGCGATTGAGGGCATTAATCCATGGCTTATTCTTGGTAGCATTCTTATTACCAATAGGTGCGCCAGCCATTTTGTATCAATTCCTATCTATTTGAACCGTCAACTATTTGACTTTCTGGGTTTTGATCAATTAACGAACAACCGACCGAACTACATCCCTACAGATATTGCCTGTGGGGTCATGAATAAAAGAACTGCCTGCAGCGGGTGCGGCGGTTGTCAGAATATCGACTTTGCTGCTACGTACTGGTGAGCTATCTGCATCATCAATAGCCGCATAAATATCATAAGCGGTTGAGGCGGTGAGCCCTGAAATAACAATGAGGGTTGCATCACCCATGTTTCCAGTTTGTGAGGCACTGGCAAATATCGGGGGACCGCCGCCTGAAGCCTGCCCTGCCAATATCTCAGTAGCTGTAGGGGCTGTATCGCCATTGCCTACAACAACCAGCCGATAGGTAATAGGTTCTCCGCCGGCTGGATAGAACCGAATGACGGCAGTTGTAGAGCCTATTGAGATGGCTTCGGGCTGAATACTGAATGCAAGTAAGGTTGGTAGATCAAACGTCGTATTAAGCAAACGAAGGCGTGTAAAGCCACCATTCCCCGCCGTTGGGCAAAGGATCGACCCCTCGCCGAATTCATTCCATGCCTCAATCATAAAGGTCGATTGAGTTTGGGTAGCGTTGGCATCCAATAGTGTTTTAGCTGTGGTTAAATGATTGCCCCACTCAGTACTGGTGGGCATGCCATGGAGCAGTGTTGATGGCGTCCAAGGCGTTGGATCAAAGCCTGCCGTAAGCGGGGGCCAGAAAACATCAATATCTGGATCGCCCATCCAGCCATTGCAGAAGCCGCGGTATATAGCACTGCCGGTTCCTACTTCGCCTGAAAATACGGCGTTATCGAGATCTGCATAGGTTGTGGGCGACGGGCCTGCAGCGTTATTGCCTGTTCCCAGAGAGTTTTGGCGTGTCGTTGTATAAATGTTTGAACCTGTTACGCCATCCCACCCGTGGGCGGGGTCACTGACATCTATCCACGCACTAGAAGAATCGGCCTGTCCATCCATCCAATAAATGCCACCTTGGCCCTGTCCTGCAACATACGCATCGGCCGCATCAAGGAAAGTCTTTACCGCAGCATGGCTTGCATAACGATCTCTGAGGCTTGGACCCGAATTGACAATAACAACCTTCTTGCCGCCAACCGTTAGATAATTCGAATCGCCAAAATAATTCGCGCTCCAATACTCATACAGCGAATGATCAGTCGATGAACTCAGTCCGCCTGCATTCGTCTGATTGGCGAATTGAATACAGAATTTAGGTTTTGAAACTGCCGATGTCTTATATAGCTCGATAAAATGGTTGAGGTACGGTTGTAATGTCGAGCCAGACCATTGCATGAACCAATCGATTGCAACGAAAGTGACGCCGTATTGCTTCATCCATGAAAGCTGGGTATCACAAACGGTTTGTTGCGTTTCGTCGTATGCCCCGAGCGATAAAGGGATGCGATCATTGGGTATTACCGACCATGGATCGGAGGCATAAGGGCCACCACCTGGCGTTGACCAGCCGGGGAAATAGTAAACGCCGCACTGATAAGTAGTAGCTGGCGTCCCGGAAGCAAAGCCGGCAGTAACGAGATCGCCTATTGTTGATCCAGGCCCGATCCCTCGGGTTACCAGATTGGCAACGGTCATTAACTGGCTCTCGTTCTGCTAGTCGGCGCCGAGGAGCTATCGAGAGTGTACGTAGCCGCAGTAGTACTGCCATCGAGCTTTTTAACAGTCAATATTGTGCCGGAGACAGAAACCTCACCGACACTCTGCATGGTGAGCATTAATGCCTGAGCAATCGTTGGTGCGGAACCATCGGCCGGATAACTCTCGACCATAGCATTGGCGGTAATATCACCGCGGATATCGATACCGCCGGTGCCAGCAACTGCTTTAATGCCATCGCTGGTGCCAGCCGTTCCACCTGTTGCGACAAGGCCATGCTTGCTGGTGCCGTTGGCTGTCAATACGAGGCCATGGCCAGCAGTCGCAATTGCTTGAATGGCATCGCCCACCGTTGTAGTAACCGTGATGCCGGCACCTGCGGTGGCGCCCCCTACGACGGCCAGACCTGCTGTTCCGGTAGCACCTGCAGCAGCACGAATGCCAATACCAGAAGCTCCGCCAGCCGCACTGAGACCGCTTCCGCTACCAGCGGCAGTGAGCGCCAGAGCGGAACCGTTAGTGGCGGCCGACGTAATGTTCATGCCCTGGCCGGTTGCACCAGAGCCAGAGGTGAATTGCGCACCGTTGCCCGTACCACCACCGACCGCATTGATGCCGTGAGAGGTAGTTGCGCCACCAGCCGCATTGATACCGTGTTTCGTTGTGCCGCCGCCAGCCGTGTTAATCCCATGACCCGAGGTTGCAGAAATCAGAATGCCATCGCCACTTGTAGACCCACCGGTGGCCGAGATACCCGCACTGGTTGTGGCTCCCCCAACAGCGTTAATGCCGTGCTTGGTCGTCCCGCCACCAGCTGCAGTGATGCCGTGACCACTGGTTGCTGAGGTGATGATTGCATCACCACTTGTTGATCCGCCCGTGGCTTTGATGCCGTTACCCGTTGCTCCACCAACAGCTTTAATACCAGCGCCCGTGCCATTGCCCGTGACCGAGATGCCATCACCGTTAGTTGTTCCATTGGTGATTGTTACGCCTGCACTCAATACCGCATTGGTCGCAACATTGATGCCCGTGACGTTAACATTGGGTACCAAAGTTGTAGAAGCTGGAGAGCCACCATAAACGACGTAGGTGATAGTACCGGTAGGAGTTGTGGTCCACGTATCGACAGTTACGGTATCGGTAGAACCGACATTAGCGGTGATTACGCGCGACTGACCAACGCCCGTGGTTCCACCTGTAATAATAACTGTGGCGCCAATCAACTCACTGTCAGCAAAAGCCGCGGCAGAGCGAAGCACCAATGTTGTACCGGTGGCGGATTGGGCTGTGCCGTTGTCAACAATACCGAGTGCAGGAATAGCGCCAGCCGGTAAATTCACATTCGCGAAATCAAGGCCCGCTTCGCCTGTGGTCGTAATATCCAGCGTTCTGCCAGCGGTAGTGGGCATAACAGCGCCCATAGCAGCAACGCTGTAATCGGAAACAAATTTAGCCGAGGCATTGCCGTAGGTGTAAATCCGGATAACTTGGTCTTCAATCGCTTTGGTTGCTGAATCCACAATTTGCACAACGACTTCGGCTGCCGATAATTCCGTAGCGGTCAGAGTGATTGACCAGAGCGCAGAACCTGTACCGCCTACGGCAGCAGGGTTGTTCGTTGTGTTCGCGACGTTGCCGCCATCTTTCGAAACCTTTGTATCTCCCGTTGCTGGCGTCCAATCGGCAGAGACAGCCAAGTCTACTACCGCACGCTTGACCACGGGAAAAGTAAATGTGGTCTGCGTATTATATTTGGCTAAGAGATACATAATTCATCCTCAATACTGACCACGAAATTCTCCGCGGGTATTGCGTTCAAGCTGTGAAATAATTATTCCGGCGGCGCCTACGGTGGGATTATCAGCAGAATCGCTATTTACGGTTCCGGTTATGCTGAGCGTCTTCCCACTGACTGTATCGACAAGACTTGTATCGGTAAGCGGCCAATAAGCCGTAAGAGTGCCCGATGAAATTGTTGATGGGGTTGCGCCTGCAATCAGGGAGGTGCGGTCACCACTACTGAGCGCGCTCGACCACATCGCGACATGCGCAATCTTTCCATCAATATCGGATATAGCACCTTGGCGCGAATCACCGCCGATACAGAAATTTGGCGAACTTTCCGCATTAAAAGTCCCAGCGAAGCCACCGGTCACGGACTCGCCAAGAGCATAAATATTTACATTCCCTGACCCGTCATAAATCATAATTACGGGATACCATGTGGCTGTCGATGGCGATCCCGTGGTTGACGCATTGCCACCAGAGGCTTGCTGCATTTCTGTATAAAATTTTGTACTTTGCAGCTCAAGATCTATGTAAGATCCAGAGACATTGTTGTAGGCCAGCATTTTCGTGCCAGCTATGGAAGTGAATTTTATCCAAGCCAAAAGAGTGAGTGGGCGCGCAGTAATCCCCATTGAGCCCGTATAGGTAAGGCGCTGGCCTGTTGTGTTTGTAAATACACGGCTCATTGGTCACTAATCTCCGCACCACGTGTATACGGATAAGTGGCCAAGTACGCCACCTGGAGAGCCCAGGCGGTATCTATATAAGCGCTGGAGCCTTGTAGCTCTGCATTTGTATTAGAGCTGGATTTGCCGCCATCGCTGAAAGCCGGTGAGGCAGAGGAGCGTATAATTGTGGAATCGCAAGCATACGTTCCAGTCGCCGTAGAAAATGAATTGACTGCAACCTGTCCATAAAAAGAGCAGCGCGAAATATAGGTATTACCTTGTGTGCCAGATGCGCCTGCTGCAGCTAAATCTAATGCCTTCCCGCCCAAAGCGTCCCCGCCAGCACAATGCACATATTCTATTTCGCCAGTTGTTCCACCATTTTGATTCTGTGCCCCGACAGCAAAACCATTCTGTGATTTGCAATAACGCACGGTAATTTGTTGGCAGGAATCCTTAAGATATAGCTCTTCAGCCGCATTAGAATTAATCATGCGGCAACCCTCAAAAAGGGCATATTTCAACCCATAAGCCGAAACAATGCCGTAGCTGTTCGAGCTTGACGGACGGCCATCCTCAAGGATATTTCGGAAAAATACATAATGGTTATAAGTGCCATCTGAGCTGGAGGCGTCATTCGAAAAGAAAAACGGCGTGGCATTATCTGTGCCTGCCGTGCCAACACCTATATTTGTATAACTGAGATTGCATGCAGTTATGCGATCTTGGCCATCTGGAATCATGAAATACTGCATGTCAGCTTTACCGGCTGTTACACCAGTAAAAGTAAGTTCATTAATAAAACCATCCGCAATATTTCCACCGGAGATGGATACAAAATTCCCGGCAGCAAAATCTATCGTTGCGCTGCCGGCTACAGCCCCCGAGGTTGGCAACGAATACATCACCACAGGGCATTTGGTGTTATTCAGCATGACATTGCCATTTGACTGATTAGTATGCCCTGTGAGCGTATAAGTGCCGCTCTCCTTAAATATTACATGGCCGATTATTGTCGTTACAGTTGATGCGCTACCGAATGCTTTGCGCAAATCCGTTTTATAGGGATTTGAATAGCTGCCAGTGCCTGTAGAATCATTTCCAGAGGTTGCCGCAAACCACATGAATTTAGTGGTGTCGTCTTTATCAACCACCGATATGGATACTGTAGTTGATACAGAATTAGAGTCCTGATCGGTAATAGTGGCGGTGATTGTATAAGTCCCGATTGCGGGCGCATCACACATAACCATGCCATAATTTTGCAATGTATTGGCATACCAATCACGCGGCATATCTTGGCCGATTGAAATGCCCGGCATGTCGCTGGATATTGTGTATCGGAATGGTGGTCTGCCGCCCATAACGCCGATTGGGAAGCGCATTGGCACACCAGCAGGCTGCAGCTTATGCCGAGCAAAAGCCCCAGCAACCGCCTCACTATCGGGACGAGGATAAATGAGACGCAGCGTTAAGTTTGCAGCCGGCATTGCGCGGCCGGCAGGCAAAGGGAATGTGTAAACGTTGCCGCCACCACCACCAGCCGAATAAGACGGCCTAAAAATGGGGGGCTGGCGCTGGATCATGCCCACTATTTAATTTTCGCCTCGATCAATTCTTTAAGGCTGTCGAATCGTTCGAGCTGTATTTCCTTATCCTCTCTGCGCTGCTCAGAGATACGATTCATTGCGCCAGTCAATTGCTTACTGGCTTCAATGGCATTCTTTTCTACGTTGTCATGCAGGCTTTCGACGTTAGCTTTGATGGCGCCTAAACTGGCTTCCAGTTTTTCAACATTGCTGATTCGCCCCTCGAGCCGATTCAAAATAGGCATGACTCGGGTATTTTCAAACTCCTGCAACCCAGCTTCGACAATTTGCCCGGTCTCAATCTCATTCAGCTTTCGCAGTCGTTTGTAGAGAAAATGGATAATCCCGCCCAATATCGTCGCAATCCCAGAGAGCGCCCAGCCGATCACCCCAGATGCGTCTGGATCGAGTGGGCTAGCCAATGCTTTATCCTTAAAAAAATCCCCGCCGGAGCGGGGTAATGGACTACGAGCGAGAAATCGGGGCAATAAAAAAGCCCCGCTGCTTAGGCGAGGCTTAATGAATTCACTTTTTTGAGAGCGAGCGGCGCCCTCGTGTTAAAGATTATTGCCTTCACGCGGCACTGTCAATACTTTCAACATACCGATTCATAAAGGCTTTTTGGGCGAACTCCAAGCTGTCTGGCCGGTAGAATTTATGGTTGCGATAGGTGTCGATCAGAACGACATAGGCATAGGTTTCTTCGCGTTTTAACCCAGCCAGAGCCTGATCGACAGCCAGCATGGTCTGGTCATCGGCCATCGCATACTCGGCATGTTTGCCAATTTCCGGGTATTCATCCCTTACTTCGCTTTGCCATCGTGATTTTGACGCATCCAGCCGACCTAATGGATTGGCTGACCATAAAACCCACTGCTCTAACAGCCGATCTACATCGCGCAACTCCATTAGGCGATCTTCCTTCTCGAAGCCATCCAGGCATCAAGATCGGCCTTTGTGAAGCGTCTCGCCTTATTGGCCATGGTGAATACGGGTCCGCTTCCCCTAACAATATGATTTCCAATGCAACGCCGAGAAACACCGCAATACTTCGCCGCCTCTTTGATTCCCATCGTATCTTTTGGGACTGGCTCGGCATTGCTTATTCTCAGCGGCTCACTGAAAACAAAGGCGCTTGTACCCACTGGAACGCCGCAAATCCTCCCGCCCCTCGCAAAATACTCCTCCTTCTGCCTGTCCAGTTCCATTTGCTCCAAGGCTTTGATTGAGAGTGACACCCCTGGCCTCTCATTGCACCGCCGCATTTCAATGTAATCGTCTCGGGTTAATCTGCTCATACGATTCTCCGGCTCAAAGGTTTAAGACGTGCTTTGTAATCAGCCTTGATCGCTTTCAAATCCTCGATGGAATACTTTTTAACTTCGTGCGGACCTTCGATTTCGGCAACGACTTCGGATCCATATTTGAGCAAAAGTCCAATTCTGTAGTTGGCGATGTTGCCGGATAGGTGTGAGTTACACCGCTTACACTGTTTGTTCGCGTTGAGTTCATGAAATCGTAATTCCGGATTTGCCCCGATAGAGCGATAATGCCCACAATCGTAATCTCCGCCTCGTGTCATAGGTGTGAAGTCGCCGCAAGAAATGCAAGGCAGATCAGTATCTCGATAACGGACAAACGCATTAAAGGCTGCCTGCGCCTCTCTGAGCCATTGCGATCTCGTCTTGAGCCTTTGCTTGGCCTCACGGTTTATTTTGCGCTGCATCTTATCCTGCTTCGTCCTGACAAGCGTTAGGGCACAAGGAACCGAGCAGGTAGTCTGCAATGGCCGTACAGGTTCGTATTTTGTTTTGCAACCCCTGCAAGTACGCATGATTATTTCGCATTAATTTGATTGGCGATATCGGTGGCGGTCGTAAACAGCTTGCCCACTAATCGCGTTGCACAATTCTTAATCCCGGCCCAGCTGGAACTAACGCATCCATCGCTATGACCGCAAATAATCACAGCTGCAATCACCTCGCCATTCTTTGCATCTGCAAGAACTTGTTCTAAAAACTCAATTACATCTTTGTGTGGCCGCTTCTCAATTACGGCTATGGGTTCTTTTTTCACGCTGCCGCAGCCTCCCGATATTGCGCATATTCGGCATCAGCCGGATGCGGAAGTAAGCAGCCGTGATCGGCCGCCCATGCGTCGATCTTGGTCATATAGTGGTACATCTGGCCTGTATCAAGATTGGCTGTTGATGCAAGCTGCTGGCTGATTTTTGTATTACCAACAATCTTGTCCTCATACCCGAGAAATTGATGGCGCATAAGATCGTGCATATCGTCCTTGGTGAATTTCTTGCCACCGCGGCTGAAATGCTCGGCCATCAATGTCAGCCACTGCCAATAAAGATTGGAGGCGTTCAGACTGCGCTTATCGCGCCACTCTTCGAACGTAATCCTCCACCCCTTCTCCGGCATAGATTGAGCCAGGAACCTAAAGCACTGTTGTAGCTGTTCGCGGGTTTGGGCTTTCCAATATTGGGCTGTCATAATTGATCAACCATATCCACTTGTGGAGAGCGATTACGACGCGTTTTTGCTGAATTTTGTGCATGATGTTGCTTGTCATAATTAAGATGGCATCGTTGGCACAACGCCTTCAAATTCTCATGCGCGCAGTTCTCTGGCGTATGATCCAAATGCGCAATTGTCAGCACCACTTTAGAGCCTGTTTCTATATGCATAGAATAATTCGGCACGCGACAATCAGGGAAATCAGGCGACCCCTCACAGCAATGATTTGCCCTTTCCAAGATCTGAGCACGAATAGATTTCCAGTTTTTTGGATAGCGTGCTTTATTTTCCGGTTTAATTGGCATTATCAAAAAGTCCGAATTTGTTGAATTTGAATTTCTCCGCCTGCTCAGCATCTGCAATTTTCTGGAAGGCCGCTTTCATCTCTTCCCGCTCTTCCTCGGTCATAGGCTTAACCGGCGTTGGCTCAAGCCCCAATGCATACATCTTGCAAGGACAGTGCGGATCGTTGCCTCTTGGACCCATACAGGCGCAGGGGCTAATCATTTCTGCCTCTCCAGCCAATTCGAGCGCATGGCTTGATAGGAAATTATTGCCCTGCCACGAGCGAGATATTTATCCTCACTTTGATCATCAACAGACGCCAACATTTCTTTATCCGGCTCATTCGGTGCCAGCCAAAATCCGTCGCGCTTCTTGAGCTGTTCGGCAAGGATTTCATTGTTGCATTCAAGATCATCAATGCACGCTAACAGTACTCCAACTTCGTTGTGGTATACCCGCATTGCATGCTCAACCCAATCCTTTGTAATTGCATACTTGCGCGGTCCAAGTTTGTGGGCAGCACGGATTGACTCAACCTCACTCATACCCTCCCCTCCGCAAACCAAAACCACAGGAAATAGCCAAGACATGCAACAACACAAAATAGGCAGAGGTTGGCGTTGTCGTTTACTTCGGTGTCGTAGGTGTTCATAGCTCACCTGTAATTTTTATCGGGAACATGGGGTCGTATTCCTTATCGACGAAGGTTCTGATGAGAATGCAGAATCCAAATACCCATTCAGTCATGACGAACAAAGGACCGAATATCCAATGACGTTCGATAATCAACGGGCACTCTTGATCGTTCATGTTTAGATATACGGGTACGATTCCGCAGAACCAGCCCTTGTGGGTGAACGTCAGTTGGTTTTTCATGCCGCCCTCTCGTTTCTAAGCAGCTTCAAATAACGATTAGCCTCTTCAGAGGTATCAGCTTGAGCCAATACAATCTGAGATGTTTTTAGATTTGCTGCATAAGCCGATGTGTTTTCACTGGTGACACATTCGGAAGGTCTCACATAAAGACTCCCATTGATTTGATCTAGGACTACGAAGTATTTAGCGGTCATGAGACGGCCCTCAGATGATTTTCGAAACGGAGATATTCACCGCGCCAGATCACATCCACTCGGCCAGTTGCCCCGTGACGGTTCTTCTCGATATTAATTTCTGCCTTACCTTTTTCTTTACTGTCTTCGTGATAAACCTCATCCCGATACAACATGAAAACTTGATCGGCCTCTTGCTCAATCGTTCCAGAATCTTTTAGGTCGCCCATAAACGGACGTTGATTGGTGCGCTTATCGACTTCGCGATTTACTTGGGCCAATGTGACTACCGGGACATTAAGTTCGCGTGCAAGCTCTTTCAGGCCAGCTGCAATCTCACCAATGGCCTCATGACGTGGTGCACGCTTATCGACTTTGATGCGTTGCAGATAATCGATGTAGATCGCTTTGATGCCGTAGTTGTAATGCCAGAAGCGTGAGCGGCGAACAATGTCTGAAAGCGTTGGTGCGGGTTTGTCAAAAATATATAATCCCTTGCCCTTGAATTGGTTAAACGCCAATGAAACCTTGTTCATATCCTCGTCAATCAGCCCGCCATTTCGCATACGCATAATCGGCACACGGCCCTGAATGCAGAGCAATCGTTGGCAGATTTGACCAACACCCTGTTCACCAGAAAACACGCCGACAGCATCTCCGGCCATCAATGCAGCGGCGGACATATTCAGCATCAGAGCGGTTTTCCCCATCGCTGGACGAGCGCCAATGATGATCAAATCGCCGCCATGCAATCCGCCTAGCATGGTGTCCAAATCCAGCAGACCGGTTGTCAGTCCGGGGCGGTGCCCATCCATTGCCGCGTTGATTTCATCGATTGCCAGTTTCATGGCATCATTGCAGTTGTAATCAAATTTTCGCGTTGGCATCGACAAGGCTAAAAGTTCGCGAATAGCCTCATCGACCGAGCCATCGCCAGCGGCGTTCTGAACCAGCCTGGAGCCGATTTGCGCAGCCTTGCGCATCTCGTTCGCCTTGCGGACTGCGTTGACGTACATCGGCAGCTGGGTGGTGCTGGGCGTGTCCTTGAGCAACGCTGCGAGAACACCGTGGTAATCAGGTCCGCCCTGTTCCGAGATGTAACTCGCGGCACTCAGCCAGTCCACAGCATCACCGCGGTTGCTCAAAGCTTCGATGGCTTCGTAGACCTCCCGATACTGCCGGTTATCAAACTCTGCTGGCGTCAGATCGCACTGCGGAATAGCGCTAGGGTCGGTCAGCAATCTGACGAGTATTCCGGCTTCGTAGCTGTGTTCGATCATGTTCGGTCTCAGGCGATTAGGGGTTTGCGTTTACCATTGCTTCCGGAAGATGGCGGCGGTCCAGCATTGTTCGGCGGTAACTCGTCCTCCCACCGTCGGCCATTAAGATAACTTGCCGGCAAGGGAATATATTTCCGGTCAGACCAATCTCCGGATCTCAGCCTTGCCTCGACGTTGATACGAATTTTGTTAACAAGGTCTTGGGTTGGTTTCAGCTTCCCAAAAGCCTTGCTGGCATCCGCCTTGGCATCCCTCTTGGGCCAAAAGGACCAAAACTCGTCGAACAAGGTATTAATTATTTCTTTGGTAGATTCATTGGTAGATTCCTTTCCGGATTTCCGGAATACTGTCGTTCCGGATTTCCGGAATACTGAAGCCTCCTTGTTTTCCGCTTTTCCAGAATTCTGTATTTCCGGATTACTGCATTCCACTATTCCGATTTCTCGTAATTCTGCATTTCCGGAATTCTGGTTTTCCGGAATACTGTGTCTATCCGCAACACCAATCAGACGGTAAATAGGTGATTGTCCCCACCGTTTTTTCCGCTCCAGCAACCCCATTTCAATCAACCTTTCCACGGCTGCTATTACCGTCTCTTTGTTCAAGCAGGTATCCGCTGCTATACGATCTACCGCTGGCCAGCACATATGCGCCTCATCAGCTCTATCAGCCATGGAAAGCAGCACAAGTTTGTCACTGGATTTAATTCCAGTTTGGAGCCAAGCCCATCGGGTCGCATCTAAGCTCAATATCAACTACTCATTTCACAATCGATAAACGGGCGCGATTCCTGTCGTATTTCCACTTCCTTGCTGCCTCAAAACGCTCGGGGTTATACGTAGCTATCGAGAAATGCTGGCCGCAATAATCCTTGCCACCGGCTGTAAATTTGGCTTCATTGCCGCAGTCATAGCCTTTCCAATGGCCTGTCAGGCTGCAGCCTTGGCAGTATTTTTTCTGGGCCATAATTTATTTTCCTGCATGCTCTTCAAAAAACTTGGCCAGCTCATCGCCCTTTTCCCGGGCATATTGGAGCTGCTCAGGAGTGAACAAAGGCTTTATAGGGATGCTGTATTCATTGAGCAGCCAATTACCGAAATGATTAGCGGTAGCCCATTCCTCCGCCTGCTCAGCATCTGCAAACCAGGCAACTCGACCAGCGCCCAAGACGCTAATCAGGAAGCCTTCTTGTTCTTTGTGTTCGCTCATATCAATACTCGCTGCTGCACGTTTAAGTGACCGGGGCTTCGGGCAATGGCTTCCAGTATGTTGGGGTATAACGACAAAAATCATCATTTCTGAAATACCTTCTGCCATTTTCATCTGGCTCGCTTTCAGTAATCAGTACTTGAAAATCGTCAATCAAGCTCCATCCTAAAAAATATTCATTCTTCGGCGCTGTTTCTATTAATTGCCACTCGCTCATATCCACCTCTCAATACCAGGGGCGCGGTTCGCCGGGCTTTCCATTCAACTCGGGAAACTTGGCCTGCAGTTTTTTCGTCGTTTCGGGATCGCAACAATCCAGCAGTTCAGTGAAATCCCGATGCACCCTTAACTCCTCGATCAGGCGAGCCTTATAGGCTTGGTAGCGCCTTTCCTCAGCATCTGAAACTCCTAATATTTCGCCGCCTTGCATAATGACTTTATTAACGAATGAGCCTTTCTCAAACCACTCACGCCAGCTCATAACCCACCTCGCACAACATCGCGCGCCAACTCAAGTTGCGAACTATCGATTTTCCGAAAGCCCGCATCTACGGCACCATTTTTCCAGCCATGCTGAAAACTGTATGGGGCAGTAAACGGACATGTTTCGCCTCGGAAGCCAGCGAAATAGCCGGCCAGCAATTGATCGTTATCTAATGCCTCTAAAGCTGGCTTGCGTCGAATTGGAATTATGTTCATAACCCACCCCGAACGTTTGCCCGATGAATCGCATCCGAAACCCTTTCCTGATGCTCTGCGGCCTCTACAAGACGTTTGCAGGGCGCACAGTGGTGTTGCTTGGCTTTGATTTCTTTTGCGAGGAGAGGATTGCCGCAGCGGAGGCAGTCAACCAATGGAATGGTGTCCCACATCATTGATGTGCTGGAGCTATAAGTGATTGGCACAAATTTCAGGATTGAACATTTTTCGTATTGCTTCATAACTGCTCGCCTCGGTAATTAAGTGCCGCCGTTCCCTGGCTTTATCCTTACTTTGAATTCTTGCCCTGCCGTGTCAGCGGCTATCCCATCTGCTTGCGACTTTTGAGATCATTGCGGAGCCACAATGCACACTTTGTGAGTCATCTGCTTTGTATGAGCAGCAACGGGGCAGCCCTTCACGCGGTCCTGCGCATATACGGATAAGATCACCGTCCTATCATCGGATCAGGCCCTGACAGGCCGAATTCATAACCCACTTCTCCTTCCCTTCAGTTGTGATTGGAGTGCTAACTATCGATTTTATGAGCCGGAATATCCGGCATGCCTTTGCCCCATCCAGCAAGCAAAGAGATCAACGCATTGGCAACTTCATCACGATCACAATTAGAAACATAATTCATTCGTGATCCCGCCTCGGCATTAAAAATTACTAATGTGAATCCCATTCTTTGGCCAGCTGCTTTTTCAATCTCGGACTCCAACAAAGCCGCTATTTTTTGTAATTCTTCTGATATTTTTCTATCAGGCGCGGCAAGTTTCATTCATATTTGCTCCAGCAGCAGCGCTTAAACTTGGCCCCGCTTCCACAAGGGCATCGCTGATTCCGCATATTGCCTTTGCGCTTGATTGGAGATAGTGATGCCAGATCGTCAGCCTGCTTATCCGTCAACGGAATCATGTGTTTGATTTCGCCGGACTTGGTTAACTTGTCGATCATTTCCTGATTAAACCGATGGATTTCGCCAGTTCTGCTGTCCATATTTCACCTCAGATAGTTAGAAAAATATTTGCCCGCGCAAACAACCGAGCAATCTTTTGCCGGCCAGGGCCTGGATTACGATTGATTTTTCTCCAACCCTTGGTCGGGTGATAAACATAATTGCAGTCGCGAAAAGCCTTTTCCTCATTGCCATGCTTGGGGTGTTCCACCGGATGCCCATAATGCTTATGTCTCATATCTTCCTTCCTTTCAATTGGGCCTGGACGTTTCGATGTGCTGATCTCTTGGAGCAATAATAATATTTAGCCCTGAGTATTGGGGGCGCATCTACCCAGGCATATTCTGCAAACCCCTCGTGGCATACAGCGCCAACCTCCATATTTGTTGGCGCCAAAGTTTCTTTTATTACAAATTCATAATGAGCGGGCATCGGATCTTGATACATAACAAGAAACTCCTCGCCGGTATCGAAATTATTTTCCCACTTATACTTAAATTCCCAATTACGCGAGACCTTTGCTAAGAATTCTTCCACCTCATATCTATCTACCCTGGTATCGAATAAATTAAAAATGCTTGGCTCTCTCTCGGCAACAACTGCATCCCTTACCATCTCCACAGGGATTAATACTTGATGCCCCGGTTTTAATTTTCCCGCAATTGACATCATTTCCATCTGCGCGCTCATTTCGTTGCCCTCATAAACTCTTCGATGTGGCGCAATTTCAGTTCGAGTTCGGCATTCTTCTGGCGCTCGATTTCTAATTCGGCTTCGAGCTTGCCTTTCAGTTTTACTAGTCCGTAGTGCCGCTTCAGAGCCTGCCAACGCAACGGGATTTCGTTCCCACATAAATCCATCAACGCATCGATCTTGTCGGGTGGAAAGTTTGCCTGACCGGTTCTAGCGCGGGACAAAACACCCGGATCAATTTCCAATTCGTAGCAAATCGATTTGTCCTGCAAACCACTTTCATCAATGCAGCGAAAACAGGCTTTAGAAAGCGAGGGAATGAGTTCAAGCTGTTCATCCGCCAGTGTTTCTCTCACTTCACGAACTACCCTCAAAGCCAGCTTTTCTTGTTGTGCTGCAACCGATGGCATTTCAAATGCTTCCACTTGTAGGACGATTTCGTTGCCAAATAGAGCCGTCACTAAGGACGGCTGTTTCGTTCAATCTTTTGCAGTTCTACTGCGTTAATCTGACCATTTGTTAAAGAAGAGGCTCTTGGCTATGCTGCTTAGCTCTCACGCAAAACAACTAGCCAAGGAGGCCTCAAAAATGTCCGACCCAATCACTTATGCAAATTTGCTACAAGCATTAAGAGCAGATCAGATAAAACTTGCTAAAGCCCTCAAAACACTGGTCCGAATCGTTGAGTGCAATTTGGCCATTATGGCGATATGGGCCGCTTACTTATTTGATGCCGGCAGCCGCAGTCCACTGTATTTAGCCAGCCTAGCGGCCACGCTTGGGGTATACGGCGTTGCACTCTGTTTTCTGCCAAATACTGCAGACCTGTTAACAGATATCGGTCCAGAGTCGGATACTGAAAAAGCTGAACCGCCAACGACATAACGCCTGTTGTGGCTAGGAATAAGGCGCAAAGAAGGATGTCGGCCATTAAGCAGCAGCCCTCTGTTTTAGGAGCGCCTTGCGAGTGACTTTTCCACCAGTCACCTGCTCAATGATTTGCGAGTAGTTCGTCTCCCCCGTCCATTCAATGCGAGGAAGGCACCCTGCTGCCTCCCATTTCAAAACCGCCTGGTAACTTTTGAGGCCGCAGGCATTGGATATACGCCTAAGACCGGCCAACCGCGCAGGTCCAGCGAATGTGATTGCAAGAGTGATGAGATTAGTTTCCATGCCATCCACAATAACCCACAGTTATCGCATAGTCAATAAGCATGAGTTACCGAATCAGGCTGCATACTTCCCTATCAACGGAGGAAGTATGAAATACAAAGATTTTGGACTTAGATTTTCAGAAGCTTGCCGAGAGGCGTCCCCAAAATTGCCGGAGACCAATGAGGAGCTTGGCAAGATATTTGGTGTGACCGCCCCTAATATTACCTATTGGCGAAAGGGACAAAAGCTACCAGCCATGGGGACAGCACAGAGAATAGCCAAACGTTGTGGCGTTTGCGTCGAATGGCTATTAACGGGAAGGGGGCCAAAATACCCAGAAATTTCTAACAAGCAGATAAATCAGGCTGCAAACCTCGTGCTACAAGCTCTTCCAGAGCTGGCAGACAGTCAACTAGATTTGCTGGCCCGGATGGCGCAGGAGTTTCTCGCCGCCGCAAAGAAAGTTGATGATTAACCTCCTCAAGCCAAAGCCAGCGATCCCGCGGGCTTAGCTGCCACAAAATCCCCGCAATACCCACCGCCGTCATGCCTTTCAGCACAATCAAGTCCATTTTGCGTCCTCGTTTAAAAAATAACTTTGGGTTATTGACATCTCGGTAACCCAGAGTTATCATCATTCCATCGGGTCCAAAAAGCAATTGTTATTTTTACGGAAGCAGCTTTGGAACCAGACAACCTACGCCCCCTGACACATTTACGCAACAGAGTTTCGGTGGTTAGGGGAAATGTAATGCAGCGGTTTAAACCTTAATAACGAGGGGAAGGAAATGGGCAGAGAAATTAGAAAAGTCCCGGCTGGCTGGCAACATCCGAAATATTCAAAAGATCAAGTCAGCCATACATGGCAGGAAAACGCTTTCCATCCGATGTATGACAGCGATTACGACACGGCATGTGCCGAATGGTATGCGGAGGCCGCGAAATTTACGCCCAATGAATATGCAAAATGGTTTCATGATTATTACGGAAGTCCGCCCGATAAAGAATATTACAGAGAGCAAAGTTGGGCAGAAGAAGAGGCAACACATTTCGTTGTTTATGAAACTGTCAGCGAAGGAACACCGGTAACGCCGATATTTGAAAAGCCCGAAGACCTTGTTGCTTACCTTGTAGAAAACGGCGACTTCTGGGACCAGGAACGAGGTGATGGTGGCTGGGATAGAGAGGCGGCGGAAAAATTTGTTGGCTGCGGTTTCGCATTCAGCATGGCCATTAAGGATGGAAATGTCTCATCCCCGCGCGATGCAGAGATGTACAACTAATTCCTCAATGGCTCTCCCGCAGAGCCATTCGGGAAGGGGTTTAACCAAACAATCAAGGAGCCTTTAATGGCCACCAAAAAGAAGAAAGAAGCCGAGCCGAGAATTCTTGCTGTTAAGGGTTTCGATAAGAATTGGAAGTGCCGCGATTTCCAATTCGAAATGGGCAAGGCGTATAGCCATGAAGGCGAAGTAAAAGCCTGCTCATCCGGCTTTCATTCCGTCGAATATCCACTCGATGTTTTTGGATATTACGAACCCGGGTGCAGTCGTTATGCAGAGGTCGAAGCATTCGGTGAAATCTCCCGCCATGACGACGATACGAAAATTGCATCGGCAAATATCACAATTAGGGCCGAGCTGCATATTCCTGAATTGGTGACTCGCGCAATCAACTGGATTGTAGAGCGCTGTGATCCGCTGAAGGCGAGCCATAGCAAAGCGGACCAATCAGCGAGCAGCGCCACGGGAGACCGATCAGCGAGCAGCGCCACGGGAGACCGATCAGCGAGCAGCGCCACGGGAGACCGATCAGCGAGCAGCGCCACGGGAGACCGA
>Ga0105237_10000641_pt1 | contig 48884 bp, 40 predicted proteins | sample KBSC24metaG_FD_81520 | JGI IMG/M metagenome (GOLD analysis project Ga0105237, IMG submission 81520) | Corn rhizosphere microbial communities from Kellogg Biological Station, Michigan, USA - KBS C2-4 metaG | ecosystem: Host-associated > Plants > Roots > Rhizosphere > Soil | place: Michigan, USA...
GCGTCATGCTGCCGGGTCCAGCCGCCGATCATCGCGTCGAGCGCGGCGACGTTCGCCACGCGCTGCTGGTTGCCGGAATAACCCGGCGCGCCGATGAGATCGGGCCGGCCGATCAGGGTCATCAGGCGGGCGAACAAGGGCTCGGAATTGGCGGCGATCAGCATCCAGGCGCCGTCGGCGGTGGGATAGGCGTTGGTCGGCGCGGCGGTGGCGATGCCGCCGCCGGTCGGCGCCTTGACCCGGCCGAGCGCGCCATATTCGGGCAGCATGCCCTCCATCAGGCTGAGAATGCTCTCGGTCAGCGCGACGTCGACGGTGCGGCCGATCCGGTCGCCCTGTGGCCGGTCGCGCTGCCACAGCGCCGCCAGCACGCCGAGCACGGCATAGAGGCCGGACACCGAATCGCCGATGCTGACGCCGACGCGGACCGGCGGCAGCTCGCTGGTGCCGGGCGCGTGATCGGTGAGGTGGCGCAGGCCGCCGATCGCCTCGCCGATCACGCCGAAGGCGGCGCGGTCGCGATAGGGGCCGGTCTGGCCGTAGCCGGAGATATGGCCGACCACCAGATCGGCGCGCGCCTCGCGCAGCGTCTCCGGCGCGAGGCCCAGCCGGGCGAGCTGGCCGGGCCGGAAATTCTCGATCACCGCGTCGCAATGGGGGACGAGGCCGAGCACGAGGTCGCGGGCGCGAGGGTGCTTGAGATCCAGCGTCATGCTGCGCTTGTTGCGGCCGTGCATGGACCACCAGAGCGAGTTGCCGTCCATCTGCTCGCCCCATTGCCGGACCGGGTCCCCGCCGGGCGCCTCGATCTTGATCACGTCGGCGCCGAGATCGCCGAGGATACGCGCGGCGAAGGGCGCGGCGACGAAGTGGCCGATCTCCAGCACCCGCAGGCCATCCAGCGGCAGCCGTGTCGATCCCGCGATTCCCATCATCATCCTCCGCTCTTGCGGCTTGATTGACTAACAATGTTAGATATAAATGTAAATCAGGAGAGGCCGATGATTGAGCGCGTGCTGAGCCCGATCCGCATAAGCGGGGTGGAGATCAAGAATCGCATCGCGCGCACCGCGCATGCCACGATGATGGCGCGCGACGGGAGGATTTCAGACGAGTTGATCGCCTATCATCTGGCGCGCGCGCAGGGCGGGGTGGGGCTCACCATCCTGGAGGCGGCGGGGGTGCATCGCTCGTCGCTGCTGTCGCTCGCCAATCTCGACGATTCGATCATCGAGGGCTATCGCCGTCTGGTATCGGTCGTCGCGCCGACCGGCATGCGGCTGTTCCAGCAGCTCTGGCATGGCGGGCACATCTACATGCAGCCGGACGGCTCGCCGCCCTGGGCGCCCTCGAATATCCCCAATCCGATCGCCGGCATCGCGCCGCAGCCGATGAGGCTGACCGACATCGACGATCTCGTCGCCGCTTACGCCGCCGGCGCCCGCAGGGTGGAGCAAGGCGGGCTGGACGGCGTCGAGATCCATGCGGGCCACGGCTATCTGCTCGCGCAATTCCTCTCGCCCGTGCTGAACCGGCGCGAGGACGGCTATGGCGGCGATTTCGAGAACAGGACGCGCCTGCTCCGCCGCGTGCTGGCGGCGGTGCGTGATGCGGTGTCGCCCGGATTCGCGGTCGGCGTCCGGCTGAGCGACAGCGCCGATGCCCGCATCCTGAGCATGGAGGAGGTCGGCCGCGTCGCCCACCGCCTGCAGGATGACGGCCTGATCGACTATGTGAACATGTCCTATGGGGATTACTACGCGCTGCACCGGCAGGTCGGCGGGATGGATGCCCCCACCGGGTTCCAGATCCCGCACACCGCGCCGCCCGTCGCGGACTTTCGCCTGCCTCGGCTGCTCAACGGCCGGTTCCGCACGCTGGAGGAGGTGGAGCAGGTGCTGCGCGCCGGCGAGGCCGACCTCGTCTCGATGGTGCGCGCCCATATCGCCGATCCGGACATCGTCGCCAAGTCGATGGCCGGTCAGGCCGAGCGGGTTCGCCCCTGCATCGCCTGCAACCAGGGTTGCATCGGGCGCATCGCCACCGCCGGCCGGCTGGGCTGCGTGGTCAATACCGCGGCGGGGGACGAGACGATGCTCGCGGAGCGGCTGATCCGCCCGGCCACGGTGCCGCATCGGGTACTCGTCGTCGGCGGCGGTCCGGCGGGGATGGAGGCGGCGCGGATTGCCGCACTGGCCGGCCACAAGGTGGTGCTGGCCGAGGCGATGCCGATGCTGGGTGGGCTGATGCATGTCTATCGCGATGCGCCGCGCATGGGCACGATCGGCGATATCCTGACCTGGCTGGAAAGCGAGGTGTACCGGCTGGGCGTCGAGGTGCGCCTCTCCTCCTACATGGATGCCGACGAGATCGCCGCCGAGGGTGCCGACACCGTCATCCTGGCGATCGGCGCCGGGCAGGAGGCTCCGATACGGCAGATTCTATTCCCGGCGGAGGAGATTGCGATCGCGCCGGGCTGCCATGTCGTCGGCGGGATCGATCTCTTCACCGATCCCTCGGCGATCCGGGGCCAGTCGGCGCTGGTGATCGACGAATTCGGCCATTACGAGGCGATCGCCTGCGCCGAACATCTGCTGGAGAAGGGGCTGGCCGTCACCTTCGCCACACGGCATAAATTGTTCGCCCCGCAGATCGACATCACCCTGCGCACCCAGTCCGCGCTGGAGCGGTTGCATGCGAAGGGCGACTTCACCCTCCGCGTGGGCACGCGCATCGTCGCGCTGCGGCCGGGGCGAGCGGAGATCGCGCCCAATTTCGGTGGGCGCGCAGAGGTGGTCGATGCGGACACCGTCGTCTGGGTGGGCATCCGGACCGGCCAGCCCGAGCTGCGCGATGTACTGGCGGAGCGCGGCATCGCCGCCGTTGCGATCGGCGACATGATCGCCGGGCGCAACATCCAGACCGCGATCCGCGAAGGCCATCTGGCTGCCCGCGCCATTCCCACCGGGGCCGCCACCGCTTATGCCATCCGGGCCGTCGCCTGACGGAGCCGGCCCTCCATCCGAAGGAAGCCGATGTTCAGTGAAACCCTCCACGCCGACGGCACCCTTGAGCTGGTCATCGATCGGCCGCCGGTCAACGCCTTCGACATCGCCCTGCTGCGCGACCTGGCCGCGCGGATCGCTCGGGTGAAGGACGAGCCGGATGTCGCCGTGATCGTCCTGCGCGCCGAGGGGCGGGGCTTTTGCGGGGGCGGGGACGTCAAGGAGGTTGAGGGGCTGGACGGGTTCGAAGGCATACTCGGCCAGTCGGCCGGATCGATGGGGCTGAGCCTCGCGGTGCTCGACTGCGCCGTTCCGGTGGTGGCCGGCATCCATGCTTATTGCGTGGGTGTCGGCGTGCTGGTCGCCGGATCGGCGGACGTGCTGGTCGCCTCGCGCGACACGCGTTTCGTGCTGGCGGAGATCGACAATGGCGCGACCGCCGGCGCCGTCCAGGCGCTCAAGCTGATGCCGGAAAAGCGCGTCCGCGCCGCGATGATGACGGCCGATCCCGTGCTCGCGCAGGAGCTGCACGCCCTGGGCAGCATCTACCGGCTGGTCGACGCGCCGGGCGAGGTTGCGGCGGAGGCGCTCGCCGTCGCCCAGCGGATCGCGGGCAAGAATCCGGAGGCGATGCGGCGGCTTAAGATGTCGCTGAACAACAGCACCAAGGCGCATGAGTTGCGCACGCTCTATCGTGCCGAGATGAGCTACACCTACGAGCTCAATATCCGGGGCGATGCCAGTGCCGGCCGCACCGCGTTCCTCGACGGCAAGCGCGAAAGCTATACCCGCTGAAAGGTCAGGACGCCGCCGCCTCGGCAGGCGCGGCGGTTGCCACCATCGTCTGATAGGCAGCCAGCACCGCATCTACCGCCGCCTTGACGATCGCATCGAACGCGATGCTGTGCGGCACCTCGGCATTCTTGCTGACATGATAGAGAAAGGGATTCGCCTCATGCCAATCGTCCTCGCCGGTGTCCGCCGCGACGGCGGACTGGTAGGCGGCGCAGCCCAGCGCGATGGATTCGAGGCTGTCCATCAGCGGCATGATCACGCCCACCGGCACGCCCTGCACGGCGAGCAGCCCCGCCGTCGAATTATGCTCCTTCAGGCCGATGCGCAGAGGGTGGCGCCGCATCAGGATCGGGATCAGATTGGGATGGGCGAGGAGCGCGTCATAATAGCGGCGGGCATTTTCGATCAGCCATTCGTGCCAATCGATGTTCGAGCTGTGCGGCGTGCGCACTTCCGATAGCGCGAGCTCGCAGGCGCCGACCAGAATGTGCTCCTTGCTCGGGAAATGATAATAAAGCGAAATGCCGCGCACGTTGAGTTCATCGCCAAGACGGCGGATGCTGAGCGCATCGAGGCCTTCCTCGTCGATGATCCGAAGCGCCACCTCCAGCGTCTTGCGACGAGAGATAAGTGCTTTCTTCGGCCGGCCCATGAAACGCGATCTCCTATACGGGTATAATCTGCCATCTGTAGCGGCCCTTGCCGAAAAGAGCGATCCTCAATTGCATGAGAGAGGCATGGGCCATTGCACCATAAATCAATCAGTGTTAGGCGAAGAATCGAAGCCGCGTGAAGTGGCCGTCCGGTGAAAGCGGGAGAGGTGTTGGGATGAGATATGGGTCTGCCGATTGGGTCGCCGATTATGCCCGCACCCAGCCGGACGCGCCCGCCTTGCACAATTTCGATACGGGCGAGCGGCGGAGCTGGGCGGAGCTCGATCGCCGGGTCGGCCAGATCGCTTATGCCCTGCGGTATGGCCTGGGGCTGGAGCGGGGGGATCGTATCGCCAATATATCGGACGGCGATATCCGCCACTTCGAGCTCCAGTTCGCCTGTGTCCGCGCCGGCCTCGTCTGGGTGCCGCTGAATTTTCGCCATACGTCGTTTGAATTGGCGCGCGCCTGCCGTGAGATGCAGCCGCGCCTGATGCTGACCGACGCGACCTGGGCCGAGACCGCGCGCGTCGTCGCAGCCGAAACGGGCATCCCGACGGTGATGGACTGGGGCGCCGGCGCCGATCTCGACCGCGCGCTCGATCCGGCCGGCTATCTGCCGCCCTCGGGCGACATCGATCCCGATGCGCCGCTGCAGATCCTCTACACGTCGGGCACGACCGGCACGCCCAAGGCGGCGATCGTCACGCTCGGCGGGATGGAATGCCATTCGCTCCAGCAGGTCGAGTTCTGCGCCAATGCCGAGCCCGGCGCGCATCTCTTCCAGCCGATGCCGCTCTTCCATTTCGGCGGCCTCAACACTGCGAGCAACCCGATCCTTTATTTCGGCGGGCAGGTGACGGTGGCGAAGCGCTTCGACGCGCTGGCCGCCACCACCTTCTGCGGCGATCCGGCCAACGGTGTCACCCATCTCTGCCTGCCGCCGATCATGTACCAGATGATGGCCGACAGCGCGGCCTTCCCCGCCGCCGATTTCGGCCGGATGCGCCGCTTCATCTGCGGCGGCGGCCGCGTCTCGGAGAGGCTGCGCGCTGCCTACGAGCCCAAGGGCGCCCGCTTCGTCCCCCAATATGGCGGCACGGAGACCGGCCCCGTCACGTCCACGAACCCGGACCGGATCGACAAGATCATGGCTGGCTCCTGCGGCCAGAAGGCGCGCTACATCGATGTGCGCGTGGTCGACGAGCATGGCGAGGACGTCGAACGCGGCACGCCAGGCGAAGTCTGGGTGCGGGGCCCGGGCGTGACGATCGGCTATCTCGGCGCCGGCGCGCAGATCGTGCGGCCCGACGGCTGGCACCGCACCGGCGACGTCGTCCGCGAGGATGACGAGGGCTTCTATTATGTCGTCGACCGGGTGAAGGACATGTACAAGTCCGGCGGCGAGAATGTCTTCTCGGCCGAGGTGGAGGGCGTGCTGCTCGCTCATCCCGCCGTCGCCGAATGCGCGGTGATCGGCGTCGCCGACGAACGCTGGGGCGAGGTCGGCCTGGCGGTGGTCGTCGCGACCGAGGGGCAGGCGGTGACGCTGGAGGCACTGCAGGCTGCCTGCGAGGGCAAGCTCGCCCGCTACAAGCATCCCAAGCATCTCCAGATCGTCGAGAGCTTCCCGCGCAACGTGACGGGCAAGATCTCCAAACCCGCGCTTCGCGTCCAGTTCGGCGGCAGCCGCGGCGCCTGATCCCTGTCGAACCCCGAGGAGCCCGCCATGGCCGATCCCGTCCGCTACAGTCGCACGCCCTTCTTGATCGTCCATCGCGAGGATCGCGTCCGCAAGGACGTCTATGGCGCGATCGACGATGCCGTGGTGCTGCACGCCCAGCTGATCCGGGGGGGCAATCCATCGGACACGGCGCTGATCGTGATGCATCCGATCGGCGCGCCGGCCTGGCTGCCGGTGTTCGCGCAGCTGGCGCGCGCCGGGCACCACATCATCGCCTGCGCCTCGCGCTATTCGACGGGCGACGCGCCGCTGCAGATGGAGAATGTGATCCTCGATCTCGGCGCCTGTATCAAGGACGCGAAGGAGCGGCTGGGCTATCGGAAGGTGGTTCTGCTCGGCTGGAGCGGCGGCGGCTCGCTGATGGCGGGCTATCAGGCCGAGGCCGAAGCGCCGGTGATCCAGCGCAGCGCGTCGGGCGAGGAGACGCCGCTCGCCGGCGCGAAACTGATCCCCGCCGATGCGATCATGCTGGTCGCCTCGCACCGCAGCCGGCACAAGCTGCTCACGGGACAGATCGACCCCTCCGTGCTCGACGAACTCGATCCCGACCGGCGCGACCCGTCGCTCGACATCTACGATCCCGCCAATCCGGCCCAGCCGCCTTATGCGCCCGACTTCATCACGCGCTACCGGGCGGCGCAGATCGCCCGCAACCGCAGGATCAGCGCCTGGGCGAAGAACAAGCTCGCCACGCTCAAGGCCAAGGGGCGCGAGCATGACGAATATTGCTTCGTCACCCACCGCACCATGGCGGACCTGCGCTGGGTGGATCCGACCGTCGATCCCAATCAGCGCCGGCCCAACTGGACCTATCTCGGCGATCCGCGCGTGGTGAACGACAGCGCCTCGGCGCTGGGGCGTTTCAGCTCGCTGCGGGGCTGGCTCTCGCAGTGGAGCTATGACGATGCGCAGTTCGATTCCGTCGGCTCCGGCCCGCGCATCACCGTGCCCGGCCTGGTGATGACAGCCGGCGCCGACGATGCCTGCCCCCCCGAGCATACCGACCTGATGTTCGATGCGCTGGGATCGCGGGACAAGGCGAAGGTCACGATCGACCACGCCAATCATTATTTCACCGGCGCGGATGGCAAGTCCCACCTTGTCGAGGCGGTCGGCATCATCTCGCGCTGGCTCGTCGAGCGCGACCTGACCAACGACACCGTGCTGGCCGGCACGCCGGTCGCGGCCTGAGGGGACGAACATGGCGCTTTTCGACGATTACGAGACGATCCTGTTCAACCGGCGCGGCCGCGTGCTGGAAATCACGCTCAACCGCCCGGACAAGCTGAACGCCACCGATGCGGTGCTGCATACCGAACTGGCGCGGGTCTTCCATGATGCCTCGCACGATCCGGACAGCGACATCGTGGTGCTGACCGGCGCCGGCCGCGCTTTCTCGGCGGGGGGCGACGTGGCGTGGATGCAGGATGCGATCGACGTGCCCGAACGCTTCGAGCAGACCGTGCGCGAGGCCAAGCAGATCGTCTTCGGCCTGATCGATTGCGAAAAGCCGGTGATCGCCAAGCTCAACGGCCATGCGACCGGGCTGGGCGCCACCATCGCCTTGTTCTGCGACGTGATCTTCGCCGCCGATCATGCGAAGATCGGCGATCCACACGTCAGCATCGGCTTCGTCGCGGGCGATGGCGGCGCGATCATCTGGCCGCAGCTGATCGGCTATGCCCGCGCCAAGGAATATCTGCTGACCGGCGATCTGATGACGGCGACCGAGGCGGCGCGGATCGGCCTGATCAACCATGTCGTGCCGGCCGGCGAGCTCGACGCCAGGGTTGATGCCTTCGCGGACCGGCTGGCGGCGGGCGCGACGAAAGCGGTCCGCTGGACCAAGATGTCGGTCAATATCGGCCTGCGCGAGCTGGCGGCGTCGATCCTCGACACTTCGCTGGCCTATGAGGCGCTTTCCAACATCACGCCCGACCATCAGGAAGCGGTGCGCGCTTTCTCCGAGAAGCGGACGCCGATCTTCGGGCAAGGCAGGGGGGCGGCGTGAATTTCGACGAGAGCGAGGTCGTCACCGCGCTGCGCGAGTCGCTGGAGCGGTTCGTCGAGCGTGAGATGCCGCGATCGGCGGCGCACGACTGGGATGCGCGCAACCACTTCCCGCGCGAGGTGCATCGCAAGCTCGCCGATCTCGGCGTTCTCGGCCTCACTATTCCCGAAGAGTATGGCGGGGTGGGGCGCGACATCCTCGCGACGATGATCGTCATCGAGGAATTGTCGCGGCGCAGCCTGGCGATCGCGGTGCCCTATATCATGGCCGCCTGCTATGCCGGCATGAACATCGAGGAATGCGGCACCGAGGCGCAGAAACGCGATCTGCTGCCGAGGATCGCGGCGGGCGATATGCTCTTTGCCTATGGGCTGACCGAGCCGGATGCCGGCGCCGACCTCGCCAGTGTCAAGACCACGGCGGTGCGTGACGGCGACATATTGCGCGTCAATGGCGCCAAGCGCTTCTGCTCCGGCGCGGGCATCGCCGATTACATCTACGCGCTGGTCCGCACCGGGCCGGCGGAGGACCGCCACCGCAACCTCTCCTTCGTGCTGGTCCCGGCCGACGCGGCGGGCGTCACGATCACGCCGATCGAGGCGATGGGCATGAAGGGCGCGGCCACCACCGACGTCAGCTTCGACGATGTCGAGATACCGATCGCCAATCTCGTCGGCGGCGAGGCGGCGTGGAACAAGGGCTGGCCGATGCTGGTTGGCCCCGGCCTCGACGTCGAGAAACTGGAGGTGGCGGCCTTGGGCATCGGCATCGCGCGCGCCGCGCTGGACGATGCCTGGGCCTATGCCCGCGAGCGTCGCCAGTTCGGCCGCGCCATCGGCGACTTCCAGTCGATCCAGCACAAATTGGCGGACATGAAGACCCAGATCCATGCCGCGCGGCTGATGCTCTATCAGGCCGCCTGGCTGGCAGACCAGCGCCGGCCGTGCAGCGTCGAGACGTCGATGGCGAAACTGTTCGCGACCGAGGTGGCGAAGACGGCCGCGCTCGAATGCCAGACGATTCTGGGCGCCTATGGCTACGTCAAGGATTTCGATGCCGAACGCTATGTCCGCGACGCGCTGCTGATGCCGATCATCGGCGGCTCGTCGGCGGTGCAGCGCAACAACATCTTCAAGCTGGCGAACGCGCGGCAATAAGGTCGCGCTGATCCGCGAGACCGAAGGCCGGGGGCGGCTCGCGGAACCCGCCGTGAGCGTGAGCCGCATCCCCGATCGTCATCCTGACCTCCATCAGGATGACGGACTGCCGAATGGGTTCCGCACCCCGCTTCACGGCAGTGCGCCGTGTCGAACCTTCACGCCAGCAACGCCGGCGCCTCCTCCATGATCACCGTCTTGGGCTCCAGATAGGGCATCAGGCCAAGTCGCCCGCCCTCGCGGCCGATGCCCGATTTCTTGAAGCCGCCGAAACCGATGCCGAAGTCGCTGCGGAAGGCGTTGTGGCCCACCGTGCCCGCGCGCATCCGCCGGGCGATGGCCATGGCGCGTTCCTTGTCGGCGGTGAAGACAGAGCTGTTGAGCCCGAAGTCCGTGGCATTGGCGAGGCGGATCGCCTCCTCCTCGTCGCGCGCCGGGATCACCGCGATGACCGGGCCGAAAATCTCCTCCTGCGCGATCCTCGCATCGTTCGAGACGTGGCCGAACAGGGTCGGCTCGACGTAGAAGCCGCGATTGAGATCGGCCGGGCGGCCGCCCCCGGTGGCGAGCGTGAAGCCGTCCGCACGGCCGCTGGCGATATAGCCCTCGACGCGATCGAGCTGCCGCTTCATCGCCATCGGGCCCATCTGGCTGGCGGGATCGAACGGATCGCCAACCTTGACCTGCTTCATCGCCGCGGCCAGCCCGTCCAGCACGGCGCCGTGGTGCCGCTCGGTCACGATCACGCGGCTGAGCGCGGAGCAGAATTGCATGCCCAGCATGCTCACCTGCGGCGCGACGGCGTTGACGACATCGTCGATCGCGGCATCGTCCAGCACCACCGCGGCGGACTTGCCGCCCAGTTCCAGCGTCGCGCGCGCCATCCGTCCGCCGCAGATCGAGGCGACGCGCTGGCCGACCGCGCTCGATCCGGTGAAGCTGATCTTGTCCACGTCGGGATGGCGGACCAGGGCCTCGGATTCCTCGCGATCCGCCATCAGGATGTTGATCACGCCGGGCGGCAGGCCGAGCTCCTGGAATATTTCGCCCAGCAGCACCGCCTCCAGCGGCGCCTCGGGGGACATCTTCACCACCACCGTGCAGCCGGCGAGCAGGGCCGGCGCCAGCTTGGAGGCGAGCATGAGGATCGGGCCGTTCCACGGAATGATCGCGCCGACCACACCGACCGGCTCGTAGACGATCATGCCGACCTGGCCGCCGGCGGTGGGCGTATGCCGCTCGACGAAGGCGAAATCGGTGCCGAGCCGCGCATAGTCGCGGATCACTGCCGTGGCCGAGGCGACCATGTGGCCGCCATGGCCGATCAGGCCGCCGACTTCCGAGGTCCAGATCGTTCCGAACAGAGAGCTCCGCGCGTCGATCGCATCGGCGAGGCGGCCGAGGAAGGCGCCGCGTTCCTGCGGGGTGAGCGTGGGCCAGGGGCCGTTGTCGAACGCGTCGCGTGCCGCGGCGACGGCATCGGTAATGTCCCCGGCGGTGGCGCAGGGCACCGAGGCGAACACGGTCTCGTCGGACGGCGTGACGATGTCGAACCGCCGCCGGTCGCCTGGCTCCACCCAGATGCCGCCGATCAGGAAGCGGCCGCGCTTGACGCGATCGAGCAGTTCGTCGTTCCCGGACATCTCACCTCCTGTCGATTTTGATAATTATCTAACGATGATTTGTAAGAGGTGCAATGCGGATTATCCGACCGATGACGGAGGTCGTGAGAGGCGCTCGCTGTGGCGCCGTACCGTTGACCTGAAAATCGCCTTTGCCTATCAATGTATGATATTGACGATAACGGAGAGGTCGGGATGGCATCGGACGCACGGAAGCGGGCCTTTTTCGATCTTTCGGGGCGGACGGCGCTGGTCACGGGCGCGTCGTCCGGCATCGGCGCGCATTGCGCGCGGGCCCTGGCGCAGGCTGGCGCCCGCGTCGCGCTGGCCGCGCGGCGGCTCGACCAGCTCGACCGGCTGCGTGACGAGATCGCGGCACAGGGCGGCGAGGCCATCGCGATCCGCATGGACGTGACCGACGAGGCCTCGACGACCGCAGCCTACGATGCCGCAGAACAGGCATTCGGCGCAATCGACACGGTGATCGCGAATGCCGGCATGAGCGTGCCGGGCAGCGCGCTGGGGCTCGCCATGGACGGGTTCGACCAGATGGTCGCGGTCAATCTGCGCGGCGTGTTCCTGACGGTGCGCGAAGGTGCGCGCCGCATGGTGGCGGCCGGATCGGCGGAGCGCGGCGGCGGGCGGATCGTCATCGTCTCATCGATCACAGCGCAGCAGATCTCGCCCGGCATGGCCGTGTACAGCGCCACCAAGGCGGCGGTGACGCAGATGGGGCGCGTGCTGGCGAAAGACTGGGCCGGCAAGGGCATCAACGTCAACATCCTAGCCCCGGGCTATATCGCCACCGACCTGACCGACGGCTATTTCGACACGCCGGGCGGCCTGCGCCTCAGGGCCCGCTTCGCGCGCGACCGGATCATGGACCTCGACGCGCTCGATCCAATGCTGCTGTATCTCAGCGGTGCCGCCAGCGCGCAGACCACGGGCGGGGTGTTCGCCATCGACGACGGGCAGTCGCTGTGAGCGGCCCGGCGTCCTATCGCGCGATCGATTATGCGGTCGACGGGCCGATCGCCACGATCACGCTGGCGCGGCCCGACCAGCTCAACGCCTTTACCTATCCGATGATCGACGAATTCCTGGATGCGATCGACCGCGTCGATGCCGACGATGCGGTGCGGGCGGTGATTGTCACCGGCGCCGGGCGGGCCTTTTCGGCGGGCACCGATCTGTCGGACGGTGCGCAGGTGTTCCAGCGCGACGGCATCGCGGATTCGCCGCTCCGCGCGGACGGATCGTTCGACTACGGCAAGGACAGCGCGCGGGATGGCGGCGGCCTGATCGCGCTGCGCCTCTATCGCTGCCTCAAGCCGGTGATCGCGGCGATCAATGGCCCGGCGGTGGGCATCGGCGCCACCATCACCCTGCCGATGGACATTCGCCTCGCCAGCGAGGATGCGCGGATCGGCTTCGTCTTCGCGCGACGCGGCATCGTGCCGGAGGCGGCGTCGGGCTATTTCCTGCCGCGCATCGTCGGCATCTCGCGCGCGCTGGAATGGTGCTACAGCGGCCGCATCCTCTCGGCGGCCGAGGCGCTGGATGGAGGGCTCGTCCGGACGATCCTGCCCGCGGCGGAGTTGCTGCCCGCCGCCCGGGCGATCGCGCGGGAAATCGCCGACAATACCGCGCCGGTCTCGATCGCGCTGATCCGTCAGATGCTGTGGCGGGGCCTTGGCTATGCGGATCCCATGGAGGCGCATCGGGTGGACAGCCGCGGCATCCTGGCGCGCGGGCGCAGCGGCGATGTCGCCGAGGGCGTCGCCGCCTTCCTGGAGAAGCGCCCGGCCCGTTTCGTCGATCGCGTCTCCACCGACATGCCGGACTATTTCCCGTGGTGGGACGAGCCTCGCTATTCCTGACCGGGCGCTTGTTATCTAACATCGAAAGGTTTAAGTTCCCCGAAAAGGAGAGCAGGATGTCGCCGATCGTCGTGGATGACGCCGCGTCCGTGAATTGGGACAGGCAGGCCGATGTCGTGGTGGTGGGCTTCGGCGGGGCGGGCGCCTCCGCCGCCCTGCAGGCGCGGGAGGCGGGGGCCGACGTCGTGCTGGTCGATCGTTTCGGCGGCGGCGGTACCACGGGCTATAGCGGCGGCGTGATCTATGCGGGCGCCACGCGCTTCCAGCGCGAGGCCGGCTTCGCAGACACCGTCGACAACATGCTGGCCTATCTGGAGATGGAGGTGGGCGACGCGGTGCGGCCCGAGACGCTGCGCCGCTTCTGCGAGGGCAGCGCCGCCGATGTCGACTGGCTGATCGGCCATGGCGTGCGCTACGCCTCCGACGCCTATCTCGACAAGATCACCTATCCGCCCGAGGGCAAGTTCCTCTATTATTCGGGCAACGAAAAATCCCCGGCCTTCGCCGAAAAAGCCGAGCCGGCGCCGCGCGGGCATCGCGCGGTCGGCCTGGGTTTCGGCGGCGCCCATTATATCGCGGCGCTGCGCGCGGCCATACAGCGCAACGGCATCGCGCTGCTGGCCCATGCCCGTGCCACCCGGCTGGTCTGCGATCGCGACGGCACGGTGCTGGGCGTCGAGATCGTCCAGCTGCCGGAGGATCACCAGGCGGAGCAGCAGAGGCTTTACGAAAAGGTGAGCCCTTATGTGCCGCACAATCATGGCCGCACCGAGCGCGCGCTCAAGCGCATGCGGGAGCTGGAGCAGCGCCATGGCCGGACGATCCTGATCCGGGCGCGCGGCGGCGTCATCCTCGGCACCGGCGGCTTCGCCTACGGCCGGGATCTGATCGACCGGCACGATGCCGCCTTCGCGCGCCATTATGCCGTCACGCACCGGCTCTCGACGATGGGCAATGACGGATCGGGCCTGATGATGGGCCTGTCGGTCGGCGGCGCGACGGGCCGGATGGATTCGCTCTACATCGCACGCAACATCGCGCCGCCCGAAGCGCTGCTGGAAGGCGTGATGGTCAATCGCGACGGCGAGCGCTTCGTCGCCGAGGATGCCTATGTCAGCCTGATCGGCGGTGAGGTCGCCAGGCAGCCGGATGGCGACGCCTGGCTGCTCGTCAACGCGCGCTGCTTCCGCCGCTCGATGCGCGAGGCGGTGACCTGCGGGTGGCAGCGCTTCAAATATTTCGGCGTGCCGATGCTGGTGAACTATGCGCTCGGCGGCACGCGGCGCGGGCGCACCATCCGGACGCTGGCTCGCAGGATCGGCGTGGACCCGGCGCGGCTGGAGGCGACCATCCGTGGCCATGACGCGGATATCGCGGCGGGCCGGCCGGATGCGGTCGGCAAGACGGAGGATCTGCGCCGGCCGGTCGGGCGGGGCGTGGTCTATGCGATCAACATGTCGATGAGCAACCGGCACGCGCTCACCAAGTTCATGACGCTGGGCGGGTTGCGGGTCGACGAGGAGAGCGGCGCGGTCGTTCGTGGCGACGGCAGCGCGATCCGGGGCCTCTATGCCGCTGGCATGGCCGCGGTGGGGCTCCATTCCAATGGCTATATCAGCGGGCTGTCGATCGCGGACGGCGTCTTCTCGGGCCGCCGCGCGGGGCGCGACGCCGCGGCCGCGTCAGGGCCGAAGCCGGTCAACCGCATGCCCCAGGCGACGGCCGAGACGACGGGAGCGGCATGATGGCGACGACGGTGCATGCTCTGTCCTCGATCCAGGAGATCGTCGAGGATGCGCGCAACGGCCGGATGTTCATCCTGGTCGACGATGAGGATCGCGAGAATGAGGGCGACCTGATCCTGCCCGCGCAGATGGTCACGCCCCATGCGATCAACTTCATGGCGAGCGAGGGGCGTGGGCTGATCTGCCTCGCCATGACGCGCGCGCGCACCGAGGCGCTGGGCCTGCCGCCGATGAGCGCGCACAACGGCTGCGTGCACGGCACCGCCTTCACCGTCTCGATCGAGGCGCGCGAGGGGGTGAGCACCGGAATCTCCGCCGCCGACCGCGCGCGCACCATCGCCACCGCGATCGACGCAGCCAAGGGCCCCGAGGCGCTGGTGACACCGGGCCATGTCTTCCCGCTGGTCGCACGCGACGGTGGCGTGCTGGTCCGCGCCGGCCATACCGAGGCGGCGGTGGACATTGCGCGGCTGGCCGGTCTCAACGAATCTGGCGTGATCTGCGAGATCATGAATCCGGACGGGACCATGGCGCGGCTGGACGACCTGATCGGCTTCGCCCAGCGCCACGATCTGCGCATCGGCACCATACGCGATCTGATCGCCTATCGCCTGCGTCACGATCACAATCTGGAGCGGGTGGGCACCGCGCCTTTCCACAGCATCTTCGGCGGGGACTGGACGGCGATCACCTTCCGCAATCGCACGCTGGGCAGCGAGATGCTGGCGCTGGTGAAGGGCGCGATCGACCCCACACGGCCGACGCTCGTCCGCATGCACGTGGTCGACGTCTTCACCGACATGCTGGGCGTCGCCGGCGATCGCCATGGCCTGCTGCAAAGCGCCATGGCCGAGATCGGGCGGGAGGGCGCCGGCGTGATCGTGATGATCACCCAGCAGATGCCCAACATGCTCACCCGCTTCGTCAGCGCCAAGGCGGGCAGCAGCCCCGCCGTCAGCGACCTGGAGGCGCTGCGCGATTATGGCGCCGGCGCGCAATTGCTCTCGGAACTGGGCGTGCGCGACATGATCCTGATGACCAATTCGCCGCGCACCCTGGTGGCGTTGCGGGGGTTCGGGCTCGACGTCGTCGGCCATCGCGCGATGCAGAGCACGCCGCCGCGGACGTGGCTGCAATGAGCCGGGAGCAGGGCATGACGCGCACGCTGGAGATCGTCGAGGTCGGGCCGCGCGACGGCCTCCAGAATGAGGGCCGGCTCGTCTCGACCGCCGACAAGGTCGCGCTGGTCACGCGCCTGATCGATGCGGGCGTCCGCCGCTTCGAGGTCGGCAGCTTCGTCCATCCGAAGCGCGTGCCTCAGATGGCCGACACGCCGGAGGTAATCGCGGCGCTGCCCGATCGCGCCGACGTGCGCTATATCGGGCTCTGCCTCAACCGGAAGGGCGTGGAGCGCGCCGCCCGGTCACGGGACGGCAACAAGCGCGGGGTCGATGAGGCGGGGTGCGTGACGGTCGCCAGCGATCGCTTCGGGCAGGCCAATCAGGGGCAGAGCGTGGCCGAATCCCTGGCCGAGAATCTCGAGATGCTGGCGCTGGCCCGGCGGGAGGGGCTGGTGCCGCAGGTCACCATCGCCGTCGCCTTCGGCTGCCCGTTCGAGGGGGCGGTGTCGCCCGATCACGTGCTGGCGATCGCCTCCCGCCTTGCGGAGGTCGGGCCTGTCGAGATCGCGGTGGCCGATACGATCGGGGTCGCGGTGCCCGGCCAGGTGACCGACCTGATCGGGCGCCTGCGCGAGACCCTGCCCGCCAGCATCCGTCTGCGCGCGCATTTCCACGACACGCGGGCGACAGGCATCGCCAATGCCTGGGCGGCGTGGCAGGCTGGCGCCGACGTGCTGGACAGTTCGCTCGGCGGGCTTGGCGGCTGCCCGTTCGCGCCCGGCGCCACCGGCAACGTCGCCACCGAGGACATGCTCTATCTGTTCGAGCGGTCGGGCGTGGCGACCGGGATCGACCTCGATGCGGCGATCGGCGTCAACCGCTGGTTCTCCGCGGTGATGGGCAAGCCGCTGCCGTCGAGCGTGGCGCGGGCCGGCGGCTTCGGCGCATCGTCGAGGGGGCATCCGCAGGAGTGAACGAGGCGGCGCGATCTTCCGAACTACGGCACCGCCTCTGCTGAACCAGTCGGGCAGTGAAGCGCCAATTCTTGCCATTACAGAGCGTGCGCGTCCCCCCAATTGCCGAACGGAACACCTGTCGGAGATGGACCGGCCGTCCCGGTTGGATCCGGTGCCGGCCTCAATCCCGTTCGGACTGTGCGGGCACCATGCGCCCCAACACGTCATCCCTCGCCCAGACCATGTGGAATACCACGCCCATCAGGTGCAGAACGATCAGCGCGTAGACCGGCCACTGGCCAAGATCGTGCAGCCGGGCGAACAGCGCGGCCATGCGATCGTTCTTGGCGAAGATCATCGGAGTCGGGATCAGGTTGAACAGCTTGATCGGGTAGCCGTCATAGGCGCTGTCGATGAAGCCCGTAACCGGCATCCAGATCATCACGGCGAAGAACAGCCAGTAGACGAGATGGGCGAGGTGCCTGTCCCACGCGGCCATGCGCGCGGCATAAGGCGGCGGCCCGTCGATGAAGCGCCATCCGATGCGGAACACTGTCACCAGCAGCACTATGCAACCGAGCGTCTTGTGCCAATTGTAGGTGCCGTGCTGGATTGAAGACCCGACCTTGGCATTGGTCATCACCCAGGCGAGGGGCAGGATCGCGAACATGCAGATCGCGGTAATCCAGTGCAGGGCCTGGTTGAGGGGCGAATAGCGCTTCTTCATGGCGGATCTCCGAAGATCGGGGCGTTCGATCAGTGGTAGCGGGGGAGAGTCGAAGGCAGGCTGAGCAGGTCGCTGAGCTGCAAGGTGAGGCGCACGCCCAGCACCAGCGTGTCGCGTGGAGCGACGCGGGCGTCGGGGCGCTGCGTGGTATCCGGGTGGATGATATATTCGGCGTTCGGCGAGATGGTGACGCCCGGCACCGGCTGGAAGCCGTAATTGACCTCGATATTGTATTGGTTCCGGTTGACGAAGGTTTTGCTGCCGTTCTTGCGGAGCAGGTCGTTGAGGAACTCGGTCTCCGCGTGTGTCAGGATGAGCTGGGTGACCATCAGGCCCATGCTGTCGTGCGGCCGGGCCGCGAACGGGCCGACGTCGTAGACGCCCAGCGTGTTCTGGAAGCCGAAGAGCTCACGCCGGTCGAACGGCATGGCGAACGAGCCCAGAACATAGAGCGCGCGGTGGGAGGCATCCGGCCGGTAGATCGCCTGATCGAACAGCGCATAGACACCGCCGCGATCCGACGTGCGGGCGAGTGGCGCGCCGCCGAACAGAGCACGCGATCGGCGCTGCGTGTTGAGCAACGGATCCGTGAACGGCGCATTGTTGTACCAGGCGCCGATCTTGTAATGACGGGGGTAGCGATCGTTGGTGAAATCGCTCTCGTAGCCGATCTCCACCGGGGCGACGATGCCGGTCGCGGTCTTCAGGCTGGGATTGAAGCCGTGCAGGTTCTTGCGGTTGGGGTCGACCGAGAAGATACCGCTCTCGACATAGATCTTGTCGGTGGGATTGATCCTCAGCCTGCCGCCCCACGTCGCGTAGGGGAAGCCCGAGAAGCCGCCGGTGAAGACGGGCAGATCGTAGGGGCATTGCGACCCGCTGATGAACTGGCAACCGAACGTCGGCCGGGCGAACAATGTCGCGGCGCTGATCCGCCCGCCCAGCACGTTTACTACGCCGCCCAGGAAATTCTGCTCATAGGAGAGTTGGGCGAGCTGGAATTTCTGGAAGGGCAGGTACCAATCCTGCGACTTGATGAAGTTGCCGATATTCTTCTGTAGCGTGTCGCCATATTCGTAGGTGAAGAGCAGGTGGAAGCGGCCGCCCGTGATACCGGCCAGCGTGCCGAGATCCGCATCGGCGCCGATCGTGCCGGCACCGGCATTGGCGGTGCCATGGCTGAGGCCGCCGACCGGATTGCCCTGGAAATCGTCGTAGAAGGCGGAATTGATCAGGATACCGGCGTCGAACAGCGATCGGAACGGCGCACTGATCCCGGCCAGCGGCGCACGCGCCGCGTCCGGCGCGGGTGCGGAAGCGATCGGCGCGATGGCAGCGGGCGGAGCCGGGTTATCGATGATCGCCGTCTCGGCGTGGGCGGCTGCGGGCAGGGCCAGCAGCATTGTCGTGAGCGTCGCCAGTCTCTTGCGCATTCATGGTCCCCGTCGAGAGGCCGCGCGCATGCCGTCGCGTCCACCGCGGCGGACACGCATGGCTTCGGCCGGTGATGGATCCTGCCCCGAGGCAGGACGATGATCGGCGGCGCTACGACCGGATCAGGGGATGTACGATGCCCCGTTTCGCCGGCCGCACGGCCTCGTTGCGTCGCACCTTCTGTTCCAAGATGGCAATGAGCGGTTCAAAAGGCAGCCGATTTTCGGCGGTGTTGCCGGGGCGCCCGTCAGAAGATGTATGTCGCCCCGGCCAGGAAGGACGAGCGACCGTGCGGGCTGCCGGCATAGTAATCCCGCCCCGGGCCGGAGCCCGCCCAGCCGAGCTGCAGGCTGAAGCGCCCGATCTCGCGCGATACGCTGATCCGCCAGTCATAGCGTTGGCGCGTGCCGTGGAGCGGGGTCGGGCCGCCCGCCTGGACCAACAGTCCGGCATGCGCGTTCAGCCGCCATTTGTCCCAAGGCGTGACCACGCCGTCGACATCGCCATAGACGGTCGGCCGCCTGATGCCGAGGTAATGAGGCGAATAGCGGATGTGGGAGGAGATGTGGCCGGTGATGATACCGGCGTAAAGCTCGGTATAATCGACCCCGGCGCCGCCGCTATAATAATGGGTGTAGCGCGCATTGATGATGCCGGCATCCAGCGTGGGCCCCGATCCGACCTGGTGGGCGTAGCCGGCATAGGCCTGGAGGCCGAGCAGCTGCGTGCCGGAATGACGAGTGGCGAGGCCACTCGCCGAACCGCCGATGTAGAAGCCGCTCAGATCGTCATAGGAGAGGTCGCCGATCGCCACGGGCCGGCCATCGCCCAGCGACCGACCGCGGAAGATATCGTCGTTCAGCACCGACAGGCTGGCGCCGACCGCGGCGGTCGCCGGGGCCGGGCAGGTGAGAAGCAGGGCGAACAGCAGGCCGGCGGCGCCGCGCCGGGTGCGAGCGTTCTCAGGGGTGGGCGTTGGCGGCCATCTGCCGTCCGCAATCGCCGCCTTCACAGGGGCGCGACGTGCGTTGCAGCGACGCCAGCGCATCGACGGCGCCGCCGCCCGGACGTGCCGACACCAGCGAGAGGGGGCCGTCGACGGGGGTCCTGTGCTCGCGCAACAGCGCGATCAGCCCGCTGACATGGGCGGCCGCATACGAACTGCCATCGACCAGGTACCATCGTCCTCCGGGCTCGGTTGTCGGGATGTCGCGTCCGGGGGCTGTGTAGACGCCTCGCGGCGGCACCGCCATAGCCGCATCGGCGACGGCGATCACGCCCTCGTGTGATGCCGGAAACCCGCCATCGGGCAGTGCGGGATCATAAGCGGCGACAAACGTCTCGCCACGTTCGATGCCGATGTCGATCAGCTTGCCGAGAAGCATGTCGGGCGGGCCCGCGAGGCTGAGGTTGATCACCTGCGCGCGATGCTCGATCGCGAAATGCAGCGCCTTGGCGAGACTCACGCTGTCGCAGGCCGATCCCTGCGCACCGGGCAACTGCCAGCAGGCGCGCAGTGCCATGATCCGGGCATTCGGGGCGATGCCGACAATGCCGACGTCGTTGTCGCCTTTCGCGGCGATGACGCCCGCGACCCCGGTGCCGTGCGATTCGGCCCGTGACGGCCGGCCGGCGACGAAATCCTCGTTCACCAGGATCTGGCCGGCAAGGTCGGGATGGTGGTCGTCGACCCGTGTGTCGACCACCGCCACCGTCACGCCGCGGCCGGTCGCGATGCGATGGAGATCCGCCAGATGCCAGAGGCGCGCCGCCGGCTCGGCGGGATAGAGCGGATCGTTATAGACGGCCGAGGCGCTCTTGGTCCGGTAGACGTGCATCGGCTGTGACCATTCGACGCCTGGATCGCGTGCCACCTCGGCGGCGGCTTCCTCGGGTGTACGGTTGTCCGATACCGTCATGATGAAGCAGTCGACGCCCAGCAGCGGCATCGGCCAGTCGCCTGCGATGGCGAGCCCGTGCGCCCGGGCGATCTGGCGGCTCATGCGCTCGCGCGCGCTGCGCGCCAGCATGTCGCCATAGCCACCGCCATAATCGGAGCCGGGACGGAAATGCTGCGGTGGCTGGCGCAGCATCACCAGGATTTGGCGATCGCCGTCCGACGGCAAGGCGGCCGGTGCCGATCCCCCACCACCGAGGCCCGTCATCGCCAGGACGAGCGGCAGCCATATCCTCCACCCGCGGCGACGTTCGCTCATGATGGCGGGCTCGCGTCGATCGGCTGGGCGAGCGTCACCGCCGGCTGGGCGCGCAGACGGCTCAGCACCGTCTCGCGCTGCGTCGCTGGCACCAGCAGCATATAGGCGCCCGTCTCCGTGGGGCCATCGACCACCCGCGCGCCGCTTTGGGTGATGAGCGTGCGCAACTGCTGCTCACTGATTTCGGGGCGGAACATCACCAGCAGGTTTCCGGCCGGATGCGTTGGCGCGGAGCCCAGTGTCTGATAGCGGGCCGGATGCGTCGGCTGCGACCGCTGCTGGAACTGGGGGAGCGCGATACCGACGACCAGCAGCAGGGCGGCCGCCTGGGCGGCTATCACCCAGCGCTGGCGCCCCGGCCGGGCGCCGCGGCGGCGCATCGACTCCAGCCCGCGGGCCGAGCGGCGCGCTGGAGCCGATGGGTGCAACTCGAGCCGACGCTTCAAGTCGGCGAAGCCGAGCGCCATGTCGAGCGGCAGCTGCGCGACCTCGCCGTGCAGCCGGCGCTCGATGGCGAGCTCACCGCGACACTCGGCGCAATCGGCGAGATGCGCCTCGACCTTCACCCGGTCGATCGGCTCTATGCGGCCGGTGACGTACCAGGGCAGGAGCTCGATCGTCTCTTGATGGCGGTCGCCGGGCAGGGGAATGATGTCGGCCATGATCCTGACCCTATAGCCAATCGGCAAGCTCTCCGGCGAGCTTGCGCTTGAGGTGGCGCCGTGCGTGAAACATGCGGGTCTTCACCGTGTCCACGGGGCAATCCATGATCTCGGCGATCTCGCGATAGCCGAGTTCGTGATAATAAGTCAGGTCGACTACGGCGCGATGATCGGCCGAAAGCTCGCCGATGGCACCGAGAAGCGCCTGCTGCACGCGCTGGCCGCTAATCCCGGTATCGGGGCCCGCCTCGAGACTCTCGCGGTTTTCCGCCTCCTTGTCCTCCACCGGCTCGTCGTGGCGCTTCACCGCCTTCATCGCCTTGCGATAGGCGATCGCGAAGATCCAGGTGGAAAGCTTGCTGGCGCCATTGAAGCTGTCCAGCTTCTCCCAAACCACCATCATCGTGTCATTGAACACCTCCTCCACCAGCTGCGGGCGGTGGACCATGTTCATCACGAACCGGGTGAGCCGAGGATGGTAGCTGCGATACAATTCCTCGAACGCGCGGAAATCGCGGGCGCGGATGCGGGCGACGAGCGCGTCTTCCCGCCCCTCGGCCTTCGAAACATCCCGGGATCGATCGTCCACCACGCTCAACCTAGTCACGAACAACTCCTTATGCACCCGATTGAGTGCGCCCGGGAGGCCGGAAAGTTCAAACCCCTCCGTTGCCGTGGACGCGGATATCGGTGATGAGGCGCTCGCCGCCAACGCGGCCCAACTGGACAATGACGTCGATCAGCGAGCGGGAATAGCCGATCGTCTCCTCGCGCGAGAGACCGAGGCCTGACTGCATCACCATCAGCGCGATCTGATCGAGCGCGCCTTCCGGCGTGTTGGCGTGGACGGTGGTGAAGGAGCCGGGGTGGCCGGTGTTGATCGCGCGCAGGAAGGTCGCTGTCTCGCTCCCACGGATCTCGCCGACGATGATCCGATCCGGACGCAGGCGGAGAGAGGCATGGAGCAGATCCTCCACCGTCACCTTCGCCTCGCCCATCTCGCCCTTTACCGCGACGAGACCGATCGCGTTGGGCTGGGAGACGACGATTTCGGGCGTGTCTTCGACCGTAATGATCCGTTCACCGGCCGGCACCGTTCTCAGCAGCGCGTTGAGGAAGGTGGTCTTGCCGGACGAGGTGCCGCCCGAGATCAACACGGTGCGGCGCGCCTTCACCGCCTCGCGCAGAAAGGCGACCGGGGTCTCGCGCAGATCGTCGCGCCGCGCCATCCGGTCGACCGGCGCCTCGACATGCGCGGGGAGCGGGCGCTCATAGGCCTCCAGCGGTCGTTCCACCGTCAAATGGCGGCGGATCGAGAGCGCCCAGCCGGCGCGTGTGGCGGGTGGCCCCACCATCTGTACACGCTGCCCGTCCGGCAGCACGGCGGCGAGCAGCGGGCTCTCGCGGTTGATGCCCTGGTGCGTCGTTCGCGCGATCTGGGCGGCGAGGCGGGCGAGCAGCAGGTCGTCCACCTCGGGCGCCTCGATCCGTTCCATCGCCATCTGCCCGGCTCGCTCGATCCACACCTCCCCGGGCCGATTGACCATCACCTCGGTGACATCGGGCTGCTCCAGGAAACGCGCGAGCGGCTGCAGATAGATGCGCAGATAGATGCCGGCCGAGGCGTGATCCTCGATCGCCACCGGCGCGCCACCGCTCACTGTCCGTCGTCCGTGAAATCGAGGTCACGCGCAGCGAACACCTGGATCGGCGTGCCCTGCATGACCCGCACGGTGGGGGAAATCTTGATCTGGTTCTGCAGCGCGACGCCGGCGGCGCCTGAACTCCCGCCCACCGATCCCAGCACCACGGTATTGCCCGAGCCGCCGATAGCGCCGGCGAGGCCGTCGATCACGGAGAGCAGGATGGCCGATCCGAAGCGCTGGAAGAAATGACTGTTCACCTTGCCGGCGAGGCCCGTCTCGCCGACATCGTCCGTCGCGGGCGAGCCGAGCTGGATCGAGGTGCCGTCGGGCCGGAGCAGCCGGTTCCACACCACCAGCGCACGCGACTGCCCGGCCTGGAGGGCACTCTTATATTGGCCGATCAGGCGGGATCCGCGCGGGACCAGCACCTTCGATCCGTCGAACGAGCGCACGTCGCGGCTGACCAGCGCGCGGGCGTAGCCCGGCAGATCCGAATTGATCGCGGTTTCCAGCACGGCCGGGATGATCGTGCCCTGCGCCACCACCTCGGCCGGATGATCAAGATGGGTGACGTGGCTTGTCGGCACCGTCTCGTCGCCTGTGCGCGCGGCAAATTGCTCGTCGGGGGAAAAGCTGCCGTCCTGATGCGATCCGCCGCCGGCTGGCGCGCCGGCCGCCGGCAACGCTCCGCCGCCATGCCCCGGGACGGACGGCGGTTCATTGTCGAGCACCAGCACGGGTGACGCGTGGGGGGAGGTGGCTGCGGCCGTTGGCGGCGGCGTGGTCGCGGTTACGATCGGGGCGGGCGGGGGCGAAAGGATCGAAGCGGCGCGCACCGGGGCCGCCGCCACGATCGGCGCGACCTTGGCGGCGGCCGCGTCCGCGTGATGATGGGCGAGGCTCAGCATCGTGAAGCCGCCGATCATCGCGGCGCCGATGATTCCGACGGCGAGGCCCACCCCCTCCGCCGCGCTCGCGGGGCGGCCGACCTCGGGCGCGGCGCGGGCACTGGCTTGCGTCAGATCGTCATCCGGCACGGCAAGCCGGGGATCGCGCGCTGCGGCAACGCCGGTGGCGATCATTTGCGGGCCTCCTGAGTGGGGGCGGATGCGCGGAACAGCCGGCCGAGAGCCGAATGCGAATGGCCGTCGTCCTTCCCACGCGGCTGCGGCGCGGCGGCATCGAGCACCGGCTGCTGATACGCATCGTCATAGAGGGTCGCGACCGCCGGGCCGCGCCGGAGCACGTAGGCCGGTGCCACCCCATCCACGACCAGATAGTCGCCCTTCACCGTATAATTGACCAGGCTTTCCTGCTTGCCCGGCCCCAGCGTGTAGATGGCGGGCGCGGCCACGCCGTCGGCCCAGTGCATCCATGTGGAATGCCCGTCGTCGAACACGCGCATCGGCACGTTGGTGGCGGTGCCGGTGTAGCTGTAGGCGGCGTTGCGCTCGGCTGGCGGCGGCAGGGTGTCTTCCGGCTCCGGCGCAGGCGCTGGTGCCGGTGGGGCCGGCGGCGCGATCGCGGCGAGTTCGGCGAGCGTCGGCTTCGGCTCCTCGGCATAGGTGAATTGCATATCGTAGGTAACGAGCCCCGCGCGGCAGGCGGCGTCGTCGCGCACGATCAGATCGAAATCGTAGCGGCGCTGGTCGGTCACCACGGTCATGTTGGTATGGCCGGCATGGACGACCGGCTTCAGGAACAGCAGGTCGGCACGCTTGTTGGGCACCGCCTGCCACAGATCGGCATTGCCGAGCGCGATATTCTCGACATGCTCGCCGGGGGCGAAGGCGACGGTGGACTGGAAGCCCGCGCAGCCGTGCAGCACCGTCACCCGATGCGGATCGAAAAAGGTCTGGAGGATGCGCGGATCGCGCATCGGCGTCGCACCTTGCGCGGCGGAGGCGAGGAGAAAAGCGGGCAGGAAAAGGGCTGGTCTGGTCATCTTATGGCTCCCGCCGGTCGGGGAGGGCGTGCGGCAGGGCGGAGGCCCTGGCCGAGTCCTTCGGTGCGGCGTTGTCTGCTGGGCGTCGCGCTTTCGGCGGCGAGCGGTTCGATACGCTGGGCCGCCGCCTGCTCGACGCGGACCGAGACGGACGCGGAATCGCCGCCGCCGTCGCGGGCGAGCGACATCATCACCTGCCCTACCCGTGGATCGGTGGAGGCTGCGGCGGAGGCTTGGGTGACGCCTCCACCGCCCGTGCCGGCAAGCGGCAGGGGGAAGGCGGGGTGGGATGCCGGCTCCGACCTCGGCGGACGGATCCCGCCGCCGATGCCGAAGCGCCAGCCGCGCACGAGGCTCGCCGACGTCCACATCATCATCCCGATCAGCCCGACATAGACGATCGCGCCGAGGAACAGCTCAAGGATCGGGCGCAGCTCGGTGATGGCGGAGGCCGGATCGTCGGCGATCGCATCGAGCAGCGGCGCCATCAGCGCCACCGCGGCCGATCCCGCCAGCACCGTCAGCGTCGGCGCCAGCGCGAACATGAAAGTGGTGCGCAGCCAGCCTTCAAGCAGGCCGCGCGTCTGGCGGAACAGGCCGAGCACGATGAAGACCGGCCCGATGGCCAGCAGCAGCGCAAGCACGATGCGGGTGAGCACCAGCGCGCCGGCCGATCCGATCAGGATCAACATCGCGCTCAGCCACACCAGCGCTGCCGCCATCTGCGGGCCGGCGAGCGGGCCCAGCGCCTTGGACGCGCCGGGCGCCGTGTCGCCCATTGCCCTGGCGACATCGGCGAAGCGATCGAGCAGCGCATCCAGCCGGGCGGCAAAGCCCAGCGCACTGCCATGACCGCCGGAGAGCGCGTTGGCGATCTCCTCCGGCCCGCCGACCAGCAGGCCGTAGACAGTGGCGTGATAAGCCGGCCAGGAGGTGGCGAAGGTCAGCACGAGCCCGATCGCCAGCACCCTGGGCGCGAGGCCGGTCAGCGTGAGCTGTGTCCGCCCGGTCATCAGCGCGATCGCGATGAAGCCGACATAGAGGGTGAGCAACGCGGTCAACACGGTGCCGAAGGCGCCATGCTGGCCGAAGAGCTGGCCATAGCTCGACTGTACGACCAGACCGACATGGCAATCGACCGATCCGAGCGCATGGGCCACGCCGAAGCCCTCGGCACCGGGCGCGGCGTCCGCGAAAGCGGGGCAGGCGGCAGGCGCGTTCATCGCGCCGCTCGCAGCCGGGGTGGCGGAGCGTCGTCCGCTGCTGTGCCGGGCCAGGGGGTGCCGATCAGGTGCGGCCACCATTGAGACGGGTGGTTGCCGAAACGGGCGCGCAGCTCGTCGAGCCTGCGGACGGAGGATTCGCGGCCCGACAGTGCCACCAGGATGTCGGGCATGTCGCCGAGATCGAGCCTGGCCACCACGCTGTGATTGCCGTGCTTGACGAGGAAGCCGTGCGACTGGGAGGGCAGCGCGCGGACCAGTTCCAGCTCATGCTCCGTCAGCCCGAAGCCCGTGCAATAATCCTCTTTCTGCGCGCGTGGATTGGGCATGAAGATCTGGGTTGCCGCCTGCTCGATGATTGCGGGGCCGATCCGGCTGTCGAGCGCGTCGCGCGCGGATTGCGTGCCGAAACCCAAAATCGCGTTGCGCTTGCGCAGCGTCTTCATCCAGTCGCGGATACGCGCGGCGAACACCTCGTCGTCCAGTGCCTTCCAGCCCTCGTCGATCAGGATGACGGTGGGCTCGCCGTCCAGCCGCTGCTCGACGCGGTGAAACAGGTACATCATCGCAGGCGTCCGCAGCACTGGGTCTTCGAGCAGCGCGGTCATGTCGAAGCCGAGCGTGCGGGTGGAGGAATCCAGCCGGTCGACGGCATTGTCGAACAGCCAGGCATGTTCGCCCTTGCCGATCCAGGGCTGGAGGCGTGACGCGAGATCGCCCTGCTGCGGCCGCCGGTCGCCGGCGAGCAGCTCGACGAAGAAGCGCAGGCGGCGATAGCCCGGCGCCTGCTCGTAATTGGCGAGGACGGCGGCGGCGATGGTTGCCTCCTCCTCGGGCGTCGGCCGCTCGCCGGGCTTGGAGACCAGCCGCGCGATCAATGCGCGCAGGAAGGCGCGATCCTCCGCCGTGCCGTCATTTTGGAGCGGGTTGAAGCCGGTCGGCTCGCCGGGGCGCAGCGTGGCGTAATGGCCGCCGATCCCGCGGAGGAAGATCTCGGCGCCGCGATCCTTGTCGAAGAAGACGGTGCGCGGCGCGAAGCGCCCGGCCTGTGCGGCGAGGAAGTTGAGCACCACCGTCTTGCCCGATCCCGATGGACCGATGACCGAGAAATTGCCGAGATCGCCCCGGTGGAAATTGAAGAAATAAGGCGTGGCGGACGTTGTCTCGAACACGGACACCGCCTGCCCCCAATGGTTGCCGTTCGCCCTGCCGATCGGAAAGCCGTGCAGGCTGGCGAAGCTGGCGAAGGCGGCGGTGGAGATCAGCGACTTGCGCGCGGCATAATGCTCGTTGCCGGGAAACTGTGCCCAGAAGGCGGGTTCGAGGTTCAGCGTTTCGCGCACCGGCACCGCGCCGATATCGGCGAGGGCGGAGGCACATTCGGCCGCCGCCCGGTCAAGCTCGCGCAGCGTGGGCGCTCGGACCAGCAGGCTGAACGTATGCTCGCCCATCGCCGCGCGGCCGGAAGCGAGATCGTCCTTCGCCTCGACCAGCCCGCGCCGCAGGCTTTGCGCGTCGTCATCCGCCGCGCGGAAGCGGCGCAGTGCGAGGTCGACCCGCTCGACCCCGATCTGCCGATCGACGAAGGCGAAGCTTTCGGACAGCGCCATCTCGTAGGGCAGGCGCAGCAGCGCATCGACCATGCCGGGCTGGGCATGCGGTGGATATTCCTTGAGCGACAGGATCGTCGCGAAGTTCTTGTCGCCCGCTCCCTTGTGCTCCAGCGCCTCGGCGCCGAAGCTGATCCTTTTGTAGGGGATGTGGTGCCCGGCATCGCCCTCCGGCGCCAGCACCGGCTTCAGCTCGCCATTGTAGAGAGCGGAGAGCAGCTCCAGCGGCTCCGAACAGCGGCCGTGCGATGTGTCGTAGCCGGCGAGCAGGGCAGGCGTATAGGCGGCAAGCCCGGCCTGCAGCGCCTCGCGTGCCGCATCCAGTTCGCGGATCTCGCGTGCCAGCGCCGCCTCGCGCTCGGCCGCGCCCATGCCGCGCGAGAAGAGGCCGCCGATCCGCTCGGCCAGCCCCGCTTTGCCTTTGGGCGGACGGCGGACGATGGTGAGGAACAGGTTGTTGACGAACAGCCGTCGCGAACCCATCCGCTCGCGCCAGCGCCGGTCGATCTCGGCGCATATCGGATCGGCGAAGTCTCCGGTCAGTTCCACCGCTACCCGGCGGCGCAGAATATGATGGTGGACGACGAAGCGTGATCCCGCCACCGCCTTCAGCGCCGCGTCGCGCATCGCCTGGCGGTGGTTGAGATCGAGCGTCTCGGCGGTCTCGAACGCGAAGCCTTCCAGATGCAGGCATTGCATCAACCCGCCGTCGCGCAGCACCACCGTGCGCTCGTCGGCGATCCGGCTGTAGGGCAGGCGCTCGCCGGCCTTTTCTTCCCGGGGCTTGGGGCGGGGCTTGGGCATGATCGGCCTCAGGGCTGGTAGGTGTTGCAGCGGTGGCGCCGCCAGCTGCGGTTGCGCGGGCAGCGGCTGACGCGGGTAAGCCACAGATCGAAGATCCGGGGCTCTCGCAGGCAGGCGAGGTAGCCGATGCCGTGCACCGCCAGGGCTATCGCGAACACCCAGAAGGATCGCGCGATCAGGAACGCTTCGGTCGTCACGACGCCGTTGATGATGAAGAAGCTGTAGGTGACGCCCGCGAACATCTGCGGCTGGGTGAGCGCGCGGAAAACCGGGGTCCGGGCCAGGTCGGCCATGGCGATCAGCCCGCCGCCGTGCGGATGCCGCCGACGATGGTGGCCGCGCCGAACAGCACGAAGCAGCCGACGATCACGGTAGCGCCGTAGCGCCAGTTGAGCCGGCCGCTGAGCATCATGAAGCCGACGACCGCGACCGCGATCACCGCGACGCTGCTCGCCACTTCCCCCAGCAGGGTGTCCTGCATCCAGGTGACGGCGCCGAGGATGGGGCTGGCACCAGCCGGCGTGGCGGCCTGGGCGCCTGAGGACAAAGCGGCGCTGAATGGGGCGGCTAGCCAGGTCGGCATGCGGAACGACTTCATGGCAGACTCCGAAGGTTAGGAGGGGGAAGGGCGAGGCTCAGTTTGGCCAAGCGATCGAGGTTGGCCGCGACATAGGCCCGCGTTTCGCGATAGGGCGGCACGCCGCCATAGCGTGCGACGGCAGCCGGGCCGGCATTGTAGGCGGCGAGCGCAAGGTCGATGCGACCGCCAAAGCGATCGAGTTGCTTGCGCAGATAGGCCGAGCCGCCGGCGATATTGGCGGCTGGATCATGCGGATCGATGCCAAGGGCCCGGGCCGTCGCCGGCATGAGCTGCATGACGCCGATCGCGCCTGCTTTGGAGATCGCGCCGGGCCGATAGCCGGATTCCCGCCACGCGATCGTGTCGATCAAGGCGGCCGCGATATTCTGGCGGGCCGCCGCGGAGACTGCCGTCGCCGCGAGGGATGCACGCGGTGACGGCAGCCGGTGGGGCGGCGTGGGGGGAGTTGCGCTGCCCACCTCTCGCAGCGCCCCGTTGTCCTGCACCTCGAACACCTGGGCGCCCCCTGATCCGCACGACAGCATCCCGATCGCCAGGGCGATCGGGACGGACAGGCGGGAGGGGAGGGCGCCAGGCATCGGATGTTTCGAAAACGGGGCGCGGTCGATCAGTAGCCGGTGCCCGGGTTGGTCGGGTTCGACGCTGGTGGGGTCGATCCCGACGTCGAACCACCGCCCAGATCGATGCGGCCGTAAATGCCCTGCGTCTGCGTCGGGCCAGCGGCATAGAAGAGCGTGGTTGACGGCTGGTCGAGACCGGCCGCGTCGTTGCCAAAGGCGATGCCCCACAGGCCCGGGATAACGATCGGCTTGCCGTTCGCGTCGCTGAGCTGGCCCAGCATCTTGCCGCTCGACGGATCATAGACGTTGATCGTGCCGTCGCCAAAATCGCCGACCAGGATGTCGCCGCTGAACTGACCGAAATTGGAAGGCGCGATCGCCATGCCCCATGGCGCGTTGAGCGCGCCGCCGACATCGACAAAGCGTTTCACGAGCTTGCCGGTCAGGTCATAGATGTCGACCAGGCCGAGCCCCGCGCCATGATCCTCGAGCGGATTGGTGCCGGTGAAGTGCGCGTAGCTGACATAGATCTGGTTGCCGATCGTCTGCACGCCGAACGGCTTGTAGCCGGCGGGGAGGTTGGGATCGGTGAAGCCGCCGGCCGGGGTGGTCTGCTTGAGCGTGCCGTCGCCATTGTCAACGAAAGCGTCGACCGTGCCGTGCGCGGCATCGGTGGCGATCAGCATGTTGGTCGAGCCCTGGGTGACGATGGCCAGGCCCGTGAAGACGTCGCCATCGTTGCTGCCGTCGAACATCGTCACCGTGTTCTTGATGTCGACATTGCTGTTCCAGCCCGAGATGGTGCCACCGGTGCCGTCGAAGAGGAACTGTGCCGCGCCGCTCTTGCCATTCGCCTTGATGACGAAAGACGAGCTGGCGTTGCCGACCGTACCGGTGGGGCCAGACACGCTATTCGGCTTCGCGCCCGCCGGAATCGTGACGGTCGGCAACTTGATGTTGCCGTCGCCGTCATACACGGTCGTGACATTGCTCGCATGCGCTGCGACCCACGCTGCGGCGCCGGGCGCGAACGAGATGCCCCAGCCATGCTGGAGATCGGGATCCTGCATGGGGGCTGCCCCCGCGACATTCGAAACGAGGGGTTTGACGGTATAGGCCGAGGTCGTCGGTGTGGTCGGTGTGGTCGGTGTGGTCGGTGCCGTCGGCGTGGTCGTGCTTCCGCTGCCTGACATGTTCGAGGAACCATGGCCGCCACCGCAACCTGCGAGTGCGAGGGCGCTGGCTCCCGCTACGAGCCAACCCAGGGATGATCGGATTTTACTCATGCCCAACCTTTCATCGGCAGATGGGCGGCGCCCACGCGCCTCTACCCGGCTATGGGTGCCGGCGGGCGAAAGGCGGGTTCAATGGCGCGAAAAAACTCAACGCCTGGCGCGGACCGGGGAACGACCGCGTGGCGGGCGGACGATCCAGTCGCGGGAAGGCGTGGTGGTGGTGCCAGGCCTCGCCCATCGTCGGGATCGCTGCTCACGGCACGTCGTGCGGCTGCATCGTTGACCAGCCATCTCTGCGGCATACGCCGGTGCGCGAGATTGCCGACGAGCCAATAGCCCGTGACCGACGCCGTCTCGCCCAGGCATAGACCCCGTGCGACCCGTCCCAGCCGCATAGATGGAGCGGGCCAAACGGCTGCTCGCTGCTATCTATTCGGCATCAGTAATTTGCGGCTTCTTTTACAGCGACCATTATGCTTAGCCGCGTATGATTTTTAGAGGGGAAGAAAATTGCACAGTGTCCAGATGAGCAGGCGGCGGTTTACGAAGCTAAGCAGCGCCGCGTTCATGGGCGGCATAGTCTCGCAAACCGGTCTAGCAGTCGATCAGCCGGTGCAACATCCTCCAGACTTTTCCTTACGTCATATCGCTCCTGAACTGCGCGAAGCCGCAGCCAAGCTTTTCGACCCCGAGGACGCCTCTCATTGGACCGACGCCACCTTTGCGAAATGGTTGGCGACGCGTTCGCCGCCACCGGTGGTGCCTCGCCTGTCCGACATTCCGGTTGAGACGGTGCGGGTACCCGTAGGCCCCGGTCAGCCCGAGGTGACGCTGTTCGTCATCAACGGTCGCGCGGGGACGAAGCGGCCAGGCTATCTGCACATTCACGGTGGCGGATACGTCCTCGGCAGCGCGAACAACGAGGTCGCCTACGAGCAGCAGATCGCAAAGGATCTCGACTGCGTGGTCGTGTCGGTCGAATACCGGCTGGCATTGGAGACCCGCTATCAGGGCATGGTCGCCGATATTTACGCGGGTCTGGGCTGGATGCATGCAAACCATGCGCGTCTGGGTCTCGACGTGGAGCGGCTGGCGGTGATGGGCGAAAGCGCCGGCGGAGGGCTGGCAGCCACATTGGCGATCATGGCGCGCGACCGGCGCGAGGTGTCGCTATGCGCGCAGATTTTGATCTATCCGATGCTCGATGACCGGACGGGATCCACCGTCATGCCGCCCGACTGGATCGGTACGGTTCTGTGGACTCGTGCGGCCAATCGGTTCGGCTGGCGAAAATATCTGGGGCGGGAGCCTGGCGGAGACGATGTCCCCACTATGGCGGTCCCCGCACGCGCTCCCGATCTTGCCGGCCTCCCGCCGACCTTCATTGGCGTCGGCAGTGTCGACCTGTTCGTCGATGAGGACATCGCTTACGGCCGGCGCCTGATCGATGCTGGTGTGCCCACGCAAATGGACGTCGTTCCCGGCGCGTTTCACGCCTTCGATCGAATTGCCCCCGAATGCGACTTGTCGCGACGCTTCACCCGCACCAAGATGAATGCTCTGCGCAGGGCGTTCGGACAGCCGACCGTCTGAAAGGCTGGCGCACGCACTACCGGAACAGACCCAGATTGATCGCGTCAGCCATCGCACGGTTGCCCTCGTCATTCGGATGGACATGGTCGCCCGAGTCGTAGGCCGGCGCCAACCGGAGCGGATCCTGCGGGTCACGCGTTGCCGCGTCAAAATCGATCACCGCGTCGAAGCGGCCGCTCGTTCGGATCCAGTGGTTGACTGCCTGGCGCATCGCCTCGCCCCGGGCGTTGTAGAAAGGCAATCCCTTGGTGGCGGTCATGGTCCCGCCGGCAATCCTGATTCCGTGCGCATGCGCACGTTCTATAAGCTGGTCCATCCCCTGGATGATCTGATCGGCCGTGACGCTTTCCCGATCGGAATAGGCGGGGATGATGGTCTTGTTGATGTCGTTGATGCCTTCCAGCAGGATGATCCATCGAACTCCGGGCCGTGCCAGAACATCGGCGTCGAACCGGAGCACCGCTGGATCGCCGGCCGCCGCGCGGAGTATGCGATTGCCCGAGATCCCCGCATTGATGACGCCCCAGCCGACCGCGCGCGGATCACTTTGCAGACGGGCCGCCAAAAGGTCCGGCCAGTCGCCGTGCGCCCCGGGCGTGGTGCGGAAGCCATCGGTGATCGAATCGCCCAAGGCAACGATCGTGCCGTGGTGCCGGGCTGTGCGTTCGATGCTCAGGCCCTTCAGCCATAGATAGGAGCGTATCAGCATGGGCCGGTCCAGATCACTTGTGGCCGTTTGATTTCCGGGCGCGATATAGGTCGGATTGAGGCCGAGCGGATGAACCGTCTTGGTCGCTGCTGCCCCCGAGAGATGGAGCGATACCGCCACGTCGGTCAGCGCCCCGACCGGGAGGTTGACGGGATCGCTGATCGCGGTCGCGCCGGGGAAGAGTTGCAGCGAAGGCCTGCCGCCAAAGGTGACCACGCGATCGCTGCCGTCGATGATCTTCGAGCCGCCGGTCCCCAACGCGGCATGGACTGCATCGAACGTTACCGGGCCGGTATCCATCGCATTGGTGAAAGTCAGGCGGATCCGCGGCCCCCCGATGCTGGAGCGGACGAGCATGCGCACTGTCTGTCCGGCAATCTCGGGAGGAACGGGCACGAGAGGCGACGGCAGCTGCGGCCCGCGTGCGAGCATTGCGCTGATCTGCTCCCTGACGTTCTGGGGATCAGGGGCCTGATTGCTCAAAGGCTGGGAGGTGCCCCAGCTTTCGATCCATCGTGGCTCCTGCGCGAAGACCTGCCGCGCTTCAACTGTACTCGCCCATAGCCACAGGAGGGCGGCATACAAGTGGGCTGATCGATAGCGCACTACTAGCTCCCGGATCGTCGGTATCACTGACCGTATGACGCCGACACGCTTGTTGCAATCGATTGTTAAATTTCAGGCAATTCGAGGTCGCCGCGATCTGTCTCCAGTGCCTCAAGCGGGCCATGCCCGATTGATCTTTTAGCCAAGTCGATCGATTTATAGTTAAGTAAATCAAATATTTAGATCATACGCTATGAAGCGGACCAAGGGGATCTTTCGTTGCATCGCGAGTCTGTCGAATTTCCTTGATTTTCACTCGCGACAGCTTATGCAATCGATTGAAATAGAAGATGAGGGAGGGGAAAATGAAGTTTACTCGATTCGCCTGCAGTTCGGTCCTGGCGCTGTCGATCGGGATCATCACGGGGCAGGCCCGTGCCGAAGGGGTGGACGCCCAGGCGACAGCGGCGACCGATCCGCCAGCGGCGGCGATCGCCACGACGGCCGCGGATGGCACCGATGCCAACACGATCGTCGTGACGGCGACGAAGACGGGTGCGATGTCCCTGCAGGCGGTGCCGCTGGCCATTCAGGCCTTCAGTTCGCAGACCCTGAAAGAGCGAAACATCAATTCGATCGCCGACCTCGTGGCGTCGGTGCCCGGCGCCTATCAGGGGCAGAACCAGTCGGTCGCTTCCGCATCCTACAATCTGCGCGGCGCGGGCGGAAGCAATGCGAACGGCGATTCGCCGATCGGCTACTATCTCGATGACGTTCCCTTCGTCGTTACCAATTTCGGCATCGCACCGCCCGTGCGGTTCATCGACATCAAGCAGGTCGAAGTTCTGCGCGGCCCGCAGGGCACGATCTACGGCCAGGGATCATCGGGCGGCGTGTTCATCTTTCGCACGCGTGATCCCAATCTGACGAGGGTCGAGGGTGTCGTCGAGGGAGAGAGCGCGTATACCGATGGCGCAAGCGCACTGAGTTACGGAATATCGGGCGCGATCTCCGTGCCAATCGTGAAAGACGTCTTCGCGGTGCGGGTCAGTGGCGGGCACAGCTATGCTCCGGGATGGGCGGACGCATACTTCGGAAATTTCAATGGAAAGCCCGACCAAAAGAACGTCAACATCATCCGTAACGATGACATTCGTGTCGTCGGTCTCTTGAAACCGGCGAGCAACGTCAGCATCAAGGGTCAATATTGGCATTTTCGCCCGCGGCAGCAATTCCTGGCTTACACGTTTACCGGCGTGAATCCGCCCTATTACGCCAACACCGCGGGACAGGGCAGCTTCGGAAACGGTGATTTCAAGCTGCTGAGCCTGGGGGTGACGGTCGATTTCGACACGTTCACGATCACCAGCTCGACGAGCCACCTGAAGGGTAATTTCGGGATTAACCGGCCGCTCACGCCGTCCGGCTTCTTCTCGAGCCAGTTCTTCCCCAAGATGTTCAGCCAGGAGGTTCGTGCCAACTCGACCACGCACGGCCCGCTCCATTGGCTGATTGGCGCGTCCTACAATGATGGCCAGGGGCCGCAGGACAACCAGCTGTTCAGCCCCACCCAGAACACCAACGCCAGCAACAACACGCTGACCAAGAACTATGCCGTGTTCGGCCAGCTCAGCTACGATCTGTTCGACGGAAAGCTCGTGCCGCTCGCAGGCCTGCGATATTACCACGACAAACGGTCGTTCGAGGATGCCACCACGTCCAACACCAATTCGACCAATCGCGTCGATTGGCGCGCCAGCCTGAACTACCTGCCGAACCGCAACCTGACGATTTTCTTCAGCGCGGCGACGGGTTTCCGTTCGGGTATCGTCCAGTCCAAGATCCAGGCCGATCTCTTGCAGCAATCGGGAGTGCCTGCCGGGACACAACTCGATCCGGAGACTTCGACCGATTACGAGGTCGGGGTCAAATGGCAAAATCCAAGCCGCACCCTGTCGGCCAACCTCAACGGCTACATCACCAAGTACAAGGATCTGCAAACCAGCACGCCGACGATCAATCCCAGTATCAGTGGCTTCGCCAATTTCGGCGACGCGACCACCAAGGGCATCGATTTCGAGTTCACATGGCGCACGCCGCTGAAAGGTTTCGATCTTTCGTTTGTCGGCAATGTGAACACGGGCAGCTTCGACCGGGTCGTTCCGGCCGTTCAGGCCGCCCTGCCGTATCTTGCTCCGGGCACCCGCATCGTCAACACGATCGAGCAGAACTGGCGCGTGGACGCATCCTACAACGGCTCGCTCGGCGGGGAGTGGGAGGATTTCTTCAACGTCTCCTGGAGCCACTCGGGTAATCGCCTTCAGTCGAACGGGCTTTACGCGCATCCTTACGAGCTTTTCGGCGCGACGCTCGGCGTTCGCCGAGGGCCTTATGAATTGGCGCTCGTCGGGACGAACCTGTCGAACGAACGGGGTCCGATCATCATTTTCGGCAACAATCCGAACAGTGGGTCGGTGCCGACGCCACGGACGATCGGTCTGCGATTCCGCGCGAATTTTCAGTAAGGGACGGCCGGCGCGAAGCCGGCCCCCCGCATCGCGCCTGACATGAGGGGTGTCAGCGGCGAGGAGAGAAGTGGTATGAAGCATCTGTCTGTCTGCCTGCTCGTCATCATGGCGGCGCTCTCGACCTCTCCCGCCGCGGCACGAACCGGGTTCGAAGTCGGCGCGGCCAAGATCGACGTGACGCCGGCCGCCTCCCGACTGCCGAAAGCCTATCGCGGGATTCTCGATCACATCTACGCCCGGGCTATCGTTCTGGAGAATGACGGGCAGAAGGCAGCGCTGATCACGCTCGACGCCGGAAGGATCCCGGAAAAATTGTGGACCGACCTTACCACCCGGATCGCTAGCGAATTCGGCATACCGGCGGCGAACGTGCTGCTGACGGCCACTCACACGCATAGCGTACCCCGCGACGATACCGTCAATTTCGAAGACGGGGCGATCCAGTCCGTCCGACAGGCGATGGCGCACCTTCAGCCCGCGCAAATGGCCTATGGCGCGGGTAGCGCCTATATCAACGTCAACCGCAATATCATTGACCCCAAGACCCATGACTGGTGGGAAGGCCCCAATTACGCGGGCGTGTCCGACAAGACCGTCGCGGTGCTGCAGTTTCAGGACCTGAATGGCAAGCCGATCGCGATATACTATAATTACGGGGTGCATGGCGTCATAACCGGCACGCTTGACCTGATCAGCGGCGATATCCAGGGGGCCGCATCGCGCTATATCGAGCAGTCGCTCGGCGGCGATGTGGTCGCGCTTTATTCGAATGGCCCGGCGGGCGACCAGAACCCCATCTACTTCCAGCAGACCTACGACTTGCGGGATATCCGGGTAAAGGACTACGCCCGCCGCGGGATCGACATCAGCAACGCAATGCCACCCGGAGGGGAGGGGCTGGACCGCAGCGACCCCAAGGTGCGGTTGCTGATGGACCAGCAGAAGCAGATGGTCCTTTCGATGGGGCAGATGCTTGGCGAAGAAGTGCTGCACGTCTCGCGCGCAAATCTGGAACGCCCCGTTGGCGATGTCGCCATCAGCGGGCTGGAGCGGTCGGTCACCTGCCCCGGGCGCGTCCGGACCGATAGCGGGCGCGCGGGCCATGCCGGTGCTTATGCCGATGGCGGCCCGGTGGCGATCCGCCTGAGCCTGCTGCGTATCGGGGACACCGCGATCGGCGGGGTGAACGCAGAGGTGTTCACCAATATCGGCCTTCGCTTCAAGCGGGAGTCGCCACTCAAGCATAGTATGATGACGACGCTCACCAACGGTTCGGCGGACAGCGGCTACATCCCGGACGATTCGGCTTTCGGCTACGAGACTTTTGAGGTCCTTTCCTCCCGTCTGAAACCGGGATGCGCCGAGACCACGATCGTCGAAGGTCTTGTCGACATGATCGAGCAGGCCGAGCCCAAACGCTGAAATCGGGAATCTCGTATGAAAAGCTGGACTTGGGCAGTCATCGGTGCCGGTGCGATGGCTCTTGCATCGGGCACAAGCTGCGCGGAAGAGCCCGCGCAATCCTCCGGGACCGTGGTGCTCGATGGCGTGGCCGTTCCGCTGTCCGATCTCATGAGCCCGCAAGCGCGCGCCTATGTGCGCGATTTGATCGTCCGCCATCCCTTCGCGGGCGGAGCTGCCGCAGCGGACGATATCAAGGGCTACCGCGCGCACCAGGACGACATCATGCGGGGCTTTCTGGGGCCGATGCGCGCGCGTTACAAGGTTCTGGTCACTGACGACACGCTGGCCGGCGTCCCGGTCCAGGTGGTGACTCCCGCCGACGGGATCGCTCCCGAGAACCGCCATCGCGTCCTGATCAACCTGCACGGTGGCGGCTTCGTCTCCGGCGCGCGCACCGCGTCCCTCGTGGAATCGGTGCCGCTTGCCGCGCTGATGCGGATCAAGGTCATTTCCATCGATTACCGCATGGCGCCCGAATATCGCTTTCCCGCCGCAAGCGAGGACGTGGCGAGGGTCTATGAGCGGCTGCTCAAGGTCTACGACGCTTCCAGGATCGCGCTCTACGGATGCTCGGCCGGCGGGATGCTGACGGCTGAATCGATGGCGTGGTTCCAGTCCCACGGATTGCCAAGGCCGGCTGCAGCGGGCGTGTTCTGCGCGCCGCTGGGGAAACTCGTTCAAGGAGATTCCGGTTATCTGGCTCGCCCCTTGACCTTTGGTGTCGCTGCGGCGAGCCCCAGGTCAGACGGCGAAAGAGCGATCGCCGGCTATCTCGACAACGTCGCGGACGACGATCCGCTCGCCTATCCCGTCGTTTCGCAAAGCGTCCTGGCCAAATTCCCGCCGACCCTGTTCATCAGCGGGACCCGCTCGATGGAATTCAGCGCAGTACTGAACTCGCACAATGCGCTGAACCGGGCAGGGGTCGACACGAGCTTCTTCGGCTGGGACGGAATGTTCCACGGCTTTTTCTACAACAGCGAACTGCCGGAATCGCGCGAAGCCTATCGCATTATGGTCGAATTCTTCGAGAAACACCTCGCCCGCTGAGCCGGGCGAGGGATAGGATCCGGCTATGCGATCAGTGAGGTCCGGTCGCCGTCGAGTGACAGGTGCAGGAATGGCGCGAAGGTCCCGCCGAAACGACGCGGACCCTCCGCATTGGCCGGGCGACCCCAATCATCGACGAAGCTCGTCACGCTGAGATCGGGCAAAACGAACCAGCTATAGGCCTGTCGGGGCGCTTGCTGCGGGTTGGCGATCACAAGCCCCGAACCGTTCAGGGGTTTCCAGCCGCTCAACAGATCGTCGGACACCATTCCGTAAAGCCCGGTCGGGCCGGTGGGGCCTTGCGGATCGAACACATGCGACTGGGTGACCCAGAAAAGATAATAGAGGCCGTCCTTTTCGACCACATGTGGCCGTTCCAGTTCGTTGTTGAACCCGTCGGCGCTGATGATGGGAGGAAGGATCTCCCACTTGCCGGCCGACAGCCGGTCCGCGACCGCGACGCCGATCGCGCCGTTGAAATCCGAACGCGATGCGGCGATCGAGGCCGTGAAATAGACCAGATGCCGGTCGTTGATGCGGTCGTGGAAATAGCCCGGATCGCGGAACGCCTTGATCTTTCCCACCTGGCTTTGTCCAGCCGTGGGGCTCATGTAGTGGCGCGCATCCAGCTCGATGAACTCGTTGAGCCCGCGCCACTCTTCAAGCCGCCAGTTCCCGTCCTGTCCCGACAGCGTGGCCTGCGCCTCGAACAGCCTCTGGGCGAAGCTGACCTCAGCCTCGCCCCGGTGACCGGCTGCGGTAAAATAGAGTGTTATGGTCCGGCCGTCGGCCTCCATCCAGGCGGAGCCCGACCATTCCCGGCTGCCGGGTGAAAAGCCTTCCGGCATGGCCGGTCCCAAGGGCTGCCAGCGGCCGTCCTGCCGTTCTATCAGATGAATACGCGCGTGGGCATGGCGCTCGTCGGGATCGGAAAACCATGGCGCCGCGAGCGCCATCCACAAATCCGGTCTGACGTGATCGCCATTGCGTTTCAGGATCGGCCATGCGTCCCACACGCACAGGTCCTCGCTTATCCGGACGATGTCGCCCTTTGTGAGCAGGGACGCCGTAACCAGGAGGTCTTCCCGGCTCGCTATCGGCTTTGGAGAGGTCCACGACGACGGCGCGAGAGCGCGGGGGCCGATCGCCGGGATTGCTGTATTTTCGGACAACGAGTCAGGATCCGAAGGTGGTGCGGGGAATGACGGCCGTGATGGGCCGGTCTTCGAAGATTTCGTAAATCAGCGAGAGCACTGCGGACACCTTTTACCGGACACACGGAAGACCTAGCTCCCTTAGCAATCGATTGCAATGCTCCACAGATGCGGCCGACGATGAAATTTCGGGCCGGGCCGGGTCACCCCGAATCGCGGACGATCAGCTCCGGATTGAGCACCACCGATCCGGTCAATTTTCCCGCGATCCGCTGCAGCAGGCAATTCACCAGCTGGTGCGCGCCGGTCGCGAAGTCCTGGCGGATGGTCGTCAATTTCGGCGTCATGTTCTGAGCGATCGCCAAATCGTCGAAGCCGACGACGCGCACATCGCCGGGCACCGATATGCCGCGCACCGAGAGGGCCTGAACCGCGGTAAATGCGATCATATCGGACGAGGCAAAAATCGCGTCGGGCATTTTCCCGCAGCTTTCGAGAAATGAACCGATATCCTCGCCACTCAATTCGTGAGCCAGATGGGTGGGCACCTCGATCAGTCGCACGTCCTCCGACGAGGCGGCGATCTCCGCCCGGGCCCCTTCGAGGCGCTGGGTGATCTCGATGGCGCGCGGGTTGCCAAGAAACGCGATGGTGCGGCTGCCTTGCTTGATCAGGTGGCGCATCGCCAGCCTGCCACCAAGAAAATTGTCCGATCCCACCGAGCAGTGGGTTTGCCCCGGTATGAAGGCACCCCACGCAACCATGGGCAGATATTCGTTGGCCACCTTGTCCAGAACGCCGGACTGATCGGACTGCCCGATGATGATCAGGCCATCGGATCTACGGGTTTTGATGAACTGGTCGAGCCAATCATCCTGTTCGGGAATGACCCGCGAAAGCATGAGATCGAACCCGCGCTGAGTCAGTTCATCCGCGAGGCTGCCGATCATCGTCATGAAGAACGGATCAGAGATGTGCTGTGTGCGCTCGTGCCCAAGGGGTATGAGCACACCGATAGCCCCAGACTTCTGGGTGCGCAGGTTCCGGGCCAGGCTGCTGGGGCGAAAACCGTGCTCGTGCGCCAGTTTGCGGACACGCTCGGCGGTCGCCGCATTGACGACCGCATGCCCGGCCAGAGCGCGCGACACCGTAGCCGCGGAGACACCGGCAAGCTGGGCGAGGTCGTAAATTGTGCGTACTGGCTTTGGCATCCGGCCCGATTATCCGAAAACACCCGCGAAGAGCGAAATTTTCTTCAGTTCGGCCCGATTTCGGCGCGGCACCCCGTCAGGCCATATCGGCCAAAGCGCGGTCCGTCCCGCTGCCCGCATAATCGGCCGCGTTGCGTTCGAACAGCAGGGCGGCGAAGGGCTTGCGCGCCCAATTCCAGAAGCAGAGCAGCGCCAACACCGTGGTCATCGAAGCGCCGAGCGCGATGGAATAGCGCGTATCGCCCAGCCCGTCACCCAGGGCGGCCATGCCCAGTGGGGCGAGAACGGCACTCAGGCACGTAAAGAACAGCAGCAGGCCGGAGATCGCGCCATGCTTCGATTTTTCGAAACAGCTGATGCCGGTCGAATTGATCGTGGGGTAGAGAACGGACATGAAAATTCCGGTCGCGGGCAAAGCGACGATGCCGGCCTGCGGACCGCCGATGACGGCGACCCAGAACAGCAGTGCGACCGCAGTGGTGCAGACGATCAGGACGGTGCTCCAATCATATCGCCCAAGCAGCCACGCCCCCAAAAATCTGCCGACGGCTCGGAGCATGAAGAAGGCTGACACCGCGTAGAGGGCAAGCCATGCAAGGTCTCCCGATCCGCCCGACAGATAGGTCGGGGCCCAGACGTACACCGCCGCCTCTCCCCCGACATACAGCATCAGGGCCAGGCCGAAGAACAGGGCGGCCGGTTGGCGCGCCATGCGCACCGCTTCGCCAGGAACGGATCGGGCCTGGTCTAGCAGTTGAGGCTGGGGGAAGCGGGTCGCGGCCGTGAGGACGATCAACATCGCGCAAAGTATCGCGGCGATGAGATAGATCCATTTCCAGCTCAGCCCGGATTGCACCAGCCAGGCGACGATGGCCGGGCCGATTATCGCGCCCACGCCGAAGAATCCTTCCAGCAGATTCATATTGGTGGTGTGTTGACGGGTCGAGTTCGAGATGTCGCCGATGAGAGCCAGCGCGCCGGCCTTGAAAATTCCGATCCCCAGGCCGGCGAAGAACAGAAGGGTGGTGAACAGGCCCAGCGAATGACCGGCCGCGAATAGCGCTGAGCTCGCGCCGAACAGCAACAGGCCGGCCAGAATGGTGATCTTCCGACCGATCCGGTCGGCAAGGAAGCCGAGCGCGATCGCCGAAATGCCGATGCCCGACATGCTCGCATATTGGAACGACCCCGCCGCCGTGAGGCCAAGCCGGAATTCCTTGATGATTTCGGGGATCACGGTGCCGACCGAGTCCGTCGTCATCGCGAACATCGCGAACATCATGAACGCGAGACTCTTCAAGGCTGTCTGACTATTGATGCTTTTCAGAGCGACCAGTTTCCCGTCCACCATGTAATTTCTCTCCCCGACCCTCAATTTGATCGCTTATGGATGGTCTGCAGCCAAATCCGCCAGGGCAATACTTCCCAATGGGCCGGCACGCTCGCGAAGTCCGGCAAGCATGACGATGTCGGCGATCGTCCCGGCGCCAACCAGGGGCAGATAGCCGCCGAGCTGAGCGACGACATGCTTATGGAGCATGTTGATCAGGAAGGGCCGCTTGAGAATAACCGACCCCCCGAAAAGGATACGGGTCGCCGCGGTCGTGAGTAATAGGACGCTGACAAGTTCGGCGATGTCGCGGGCGACGTCGTCCCACCTCGGGTCGCCGTCACCCACTTCTTCGATCTTCGTGCTGAATCGCTTTGCCAACGCCGGACCGGATACGAGTCCCTCGATACAGTCGCCATGAAACGGACATGTGCCGGGAAACGCATCCGACGAGGGGCGCCTGACCCGGATATGACCGATCTCGGGGTGCATGGCCCCGTGGACGAGTCGGCCGTCGAGCAGATGACCTCCGCCCACCCCGGTTCCGATCGTGATGTAGCATATTGCCGCCTCGCCCCGACCAGCGCCCCAGCGATGTTCCGCCAATGCGGCAGCATTGACGTCGGTGTCGATAACGCTGGGAAATGGCCAGTCCTTGCCGAGCGTGCCGAGGATATTGGCGTGCGTCCACCCATGCTTGGGTGTCTTCAGCATGAAGCCGAAATCGGGCGATTGCGGATCAAGCCGCAACGGACCGAAAGATGCTATCCCCAAGGCCTGAACCGGGTGTGCCTCGGCCCAAACCGCTACTTGCGCGCGCGCCCGCCCGAGCGTTTCGCCAGGGGACGTGGTGGGAAACTGGACGCTGCTCATGATTTCTTCGGCGACGCCAAGCGAAACGAGCGTCTTGGTTCCGCCAATCTCTACGCCGATTCTATACCCGGATGACATGACCTTCCCCTGTCGAAGGGGCATCTCACGTCTCGCAATCGATTGCAACCGTATGTTTCTCGAATTGGGCGTCCAGCTCGAAAATCAAACCGTCATGCCTTTTGGGTGGCAGGGCGGCATCGTGCGCATGGAGATGGCGATCGCGGCAGCGCCTTTCGGCGCCCTGGCGGGATCGTGAGGCCACGCGACCCGAACGGCAATTCCTTCAGGGGTGAGCAAGGTTCCCGCATCGTCTCCAGGGCGCGCAGGGAAACCTCTGCCAGCCGCAGCTCGCAGGCGAAAAACGAGCCGACCGGGCCGGCCCCGGCGATGCCCTTACACGCTCCGGGGCCGGAGATCGCCGAAGGCCACCATCATGCGCCGGTCCTCGTCCCAGAGCGCCAGTTTCCAGCACGCCAGGCTCTCGCGCAGGGAGATGCGTTTCGCGATGCGCTGCAATTCGGGAGCGCTGTCGGCGCAGGCCTGCAGGTGATAGTTGGGGACCCGGCTGCACAGATGGTGGATGTGATGCAGCCCGATATTCCCGCTGAACCATTGCAGGATCGGCGGCAGCTCGAAATAGGAGCTGCCCGCGAGCGCCGCGGTGTGGAAATCCCAGTCGCCATTCCGCTGCCAATAGGTGTCGTCGAACTGGTGCTGGACGTAGAACAGCCAGTTCCCGATCCAGGATGCGATGATCATCACCGGCAGATAGGTGGCCAGGGTCGTGGCGACGCCCACCGCCGCCATCGCCAGGCCGAAGACCAGGACCAGGGCGGCGTCCAGGGCCAGCATGCTGCGACGGGCGTCGCGGTCGCGGAACGAAAATCCCCTCGGGATGCGCTGGAGGATGATGAAATTGATCGGCGCGCCGAGCAGGACCATCACGAAGGGGCTGCGATAGAGGCGGTAACCGAGCCGGCCGAGGGGCGACAGGGCGTCATATTCCGCGACCGTCAACGTCTCGACATCGCCGCGTCCGCGGCGATCGAGGTTGCCGCTGGACGCATGATGGACGGCATGCCCTTTGCGCCAATGGCCATAAGGGGTGAGGGTCAGCACGGAGAGCATGCGCCCGAGCGCATCGTTGGCGGCGCGCGACCGGAAGAACGAGCCATGCCCGCAATCATGCTGGAAGATGAAGAGGCGCACGAGCAGCCCCGCCGCGGGAATGGCGAGCAGCAGGCTCAGGCCATAATGCACGCGCGAAGCCGCGGCGATGGCGACGAGCAGGCCGGCGAACGGGATGGCGGTCGTCGCCAGCTGGAACAGGCTGCGCTTCCAGTCCGCGCCATAGGCCTTGAACCGCCGGGACAGCAGCCGCCCCACCAATTCCGCCTCGGAAGCGGGGGCGTCGTCCCGATGGCCGACAGGCCTGCCGTCGCCCGGCGCGCTTGTCCCTGTGGAGGCGCCCGGGCCGACATCCTGCCCGGACCGCGTCTCGATCACTATCGACGTCAATGACCACCCACTTTCGATCCTTGCCGCTTCTTCAGATCCCGGCGGCAAAGATCGGGACCACATTTCCGTCGGCGCCGAAGGCAAGGGGCAGCGCGTCACCGAGACGCCCCGCCGCTTCATCGTCACCCTGCTGGTCGCTGGTTAGCCGACATGAATGGAGAAAGCGAACCGTAAGAGCGTCGTGCGGCCCGAATTCGGGTGCGGGCGGGCAGGGGATGGCGAACCGGGGTCAGGAGACCGCCGGAATGCGGATCTGCGCGACCAGGCCGCCGTCCACCGCATGGGACAGGGACAGCGTCGCCCCGAACGTCTCCGCCTGCGCCCGCGCGATGGCGAGGCCGAGGCCCGAGCCGAGCTGGCTTCCCGCGCCGTCCCGGGCGAGCCGCTGAAAAGGCTCGAACACGCTGCGCAGGGATTCTTCGGGGATGCCCGGACCATGGTCGCGGACCGTGATGACGAGGGCGCCGCCGGACCGGTGGCAGGCGAGCTCGGCATCGCCGCCATATTTGATGGCGTTGTCCACGAGATTGTTCAGGCAACGGGCCAGCGCATTCGGCTTGACCCGCATCCGCGCGCCGCAGCCGCCGGCGAAACAGGCCTTCGCGCCGAATTCGGCGGCATCCTCCGCGACGCTGGACAGGATCGAGTCGATATCGACGATCGACCACGGTTCGCGGCTTTCGCTGCTCCGCGCCAGTTCCAGCCCATCCCGGACGAGCCGCTGGGTCACCCCGAGATCGGAGATCAGCCGTTCCCGCAGGCCCTCGTCGCCGACCTGCTCGAGCCGCAGCCGCAGGCGGGTGAGGGGCGTCTGGATGTCGTGCGTGACGGCCGCGAGGATCTGGGTGCGCTCGCGAAACCCTTCGCGCACGCGGCTCTGCATGACGTTGAACGTCTCGAGCGCGGCGCGCACCTCCCGCGGGCCGGTCTCGGGAATCGGCTCGGGATCGAGGGTGACGGAAAAGGCGCGGGCGGCCCGGGCGAGCCTGCGCAGCGGCGTGGTCGCGAAACGCGAGACGATCAGGGACAGGATCAGGCTCGCGACGACGATCAGGACGAGATAGACCGGATCGACGATCGACCCGTGGGGCACGCGCAAGGGGACGAGATCGATCGCGAGCCGGCGCTCCACGCCGTGGGCGTCGCGAAAGCTGACGAACCAGCAATCGGGCAGCACGACCTCGTTCATGCCGGCGGCGCGCAGCCTGAGATCGAAGTTCGGAAAGCATCGATCGCGGGGCATCGCGGTCGCGACCGGGTTCGATCCATGGTCGAGCCGCAGCGCGAGCAACTTGGCCAGATCCGGGTCGGGATGCGCCATGCGCCATCCTGCCGGCGCCTCGCGGGCGCCGAGGATCCGGTTCTCGTGGACCAGCTGCCCGGTATGGCCGGGATCGCGGGCGAAGCGGTTCGCGACGTCGACGGTGCTGGCGACGACGCGCTCCATCTGAAGACGCTCGAAATCGTGCTGCCGCGCCTGCTCGGCGACGACGAGCGAGGTGATCGACGCGGAGGCGATGCCGATGGTGAGGATCAGGGCCAGGCGCCCCGCGAGCGAGCCCGCGAAACCGATCAGGGCCGACACCGGCCTCACTCGAAGATGACCGGGCCGGGCATGACATAGCCTTCGCTGCGGACGGTCAGGATCACGTCGGCGCCGCCGGGCTCGGCCGCGAGCTTCTGGCGAAGGCGGCTGATCTGGATGTCGATCGATCGATCGAACGACACCGTCGCGCCGCGCTCCGGCAGCAGCTCCTCGCGCGACATGACCTGGTTGGGCGCATCCACGAACCGGTCGAGAAGCCGGAATTCCGCCGCCGACAGCATCACCAGCCGGTCGTCCGGCCCGACCAGGCGCCGCTGGTGGAGGTCCAGCCTCCATGGCCCGAAGCGCGCGAAGCGGGCGTTGCGCGGCCTGCCGCTGGAGGCCGCCGCATTGCGCACCCGGCGCAGCAGGTTGCGCACCCGCGCCAGCAGCTCGCGGGGCTCGAACGGCTTGGTGAGATAGTCGTCGGCCCCGAATTCCAGCCCCAGGACGCGATCCAGCGCGGCGTCGCGCGCGGTCACCATGATGATCGCGCCGTCATAGCCGCCGGATCGAAGCTGGCGGCAGAGATCGATGCCGTCCCCGTCGGGCAGGTTGAGATCGAGGACCAGCAGATCGACCGGCGTCGATTCCATGATCGCGCGCACGGCGGCGAGGGTGCCGGCCGATTCAAGCCGGTTCGGCTCCTTGCTGAGCTGGGCCACGATGAGCTCGCGAATGTCGGGATCATCCTCGGCGACGAGAATGCACCCGCCGGCACGATCCGGCTGCTGGGTCATCGTCCTTCCTAAAAGGGGCCTTCCTGAAAGGGGAATGCGCGTCCCGGCGAGATTTATGGGGATCGGCCGGCCCTGTCTCTCGTTCGTTACACAACGATACAAACTCATACCGAGCGAAACCAAAGCCTACAGGCCGATACTGGCTCCTTGCGCCCGCCCGATGCAAGCCACACCGGCGAGATAGCGGGAGGTTCCAGTGCGTTGCAGTTCCAAGGCCCGTCTCCTCCTGCTGGGCGCTGGCCTCACCGGATTGTCCCTGACCGTGTCGGCCTGCGGGCACCAGGCAGGCCCGCCGGCCGGAATGGGCGGCATTCCGGAGGTCGGCGTCGTCACCCTCACGGCGGCGGCGGTCCCGGTGTCGAGCGAGCTCACCGGCCGGACCGCCGCGACCATGGCGTCGGACGTGCGGCCGCAGGTCGACGGCATCATCAAGGCGCGGCTGTTCCAGGAAGGCGCGATCGTCCATGTCGGCCAGCCGCTCTACCAGATCGATCCCAGGCTCTATAAGGCGTCGCTCGACCAGTCGCGCGCCCAGCTGGAAAATGCCCGGGCGACCCTGTTCACCGCGCAGGCCAAGGCCGATCGCTACAAGACGCTGAGCGACAACCAGGCGGTCAGCCGCCAGGACATCGACGATACGGTCGCCGCGGCGCGCCAGGCCAGGGCGAGCGTCCACCAATATCAGGCCTCCGTCGAGACGGCCCGGGTCAATCTCGAATTCACCCGCGTGCTGGCGCCGATCACCGGGCGCATCAGCCGCTCGTCGGTGACGCCGGGCGCGCTGGTGCAGGCCGATCAGACCACCGTGCTGGCGAGCATCCAGCAGCTCGATCCGATCTATGTCGACATCACCCAGTCCGCCTCGGACACGATGCGGCTGCGGCAGGCGCTCGCCAAGGGCAGCGTGCTCCCCGCCAGCGCGGCGGTGCGGCTGAAGCTGGAGGACGGCACCGAATATTCCCATCCCGGGACGCTGGAGTTCAGCGAGGTGGTCGTCGACGAGCAGGCCGGCACCGTCACGCTCCGCGCCCGCTTCCCCAACCCGGACGGGCTGCTCATGCCGGGCCTGTTCGTGCGGGTCGAAACGCCCCAGGGCGTCGTGCCCAACGGCATCCTGGCGCCGCAGCAGGGGGTCGCCCACGACCAGAAGGGCCAGCCGACGGCGCTGGTGGTGAACGCCAAGGGCGTCGCCGAACTGCGCCAGCTGCAGGCCGCGCGCACCGTCGGCGAC
>Ga0105237_10000643_pt1 | contig 48803 bp, 50 predicted proteins | sample KBSC24metaG_FD_81520 | JGI IMG/M metagenome (GOLD analysis project Ga0105237, IMG submission 81520) | Corn rhizosphere microbial communities from Kellogg Biological Station, Michigan, USA - KBS C2-4 metaG | ecosystem: Host-associated > Plants > Roots > Rhizosphere > Soil | place: Michigan, USA...
AGCCTTTCTTGACAACCATACAAACAGTATGTCACTGACAATCACAATCAGCAGTACCGAACCTCGACCAAGGTTAAGTGCCTGCAGGTGTCCGCTGTGGCAAGCCACAGGGAATTGCTAGTTCAAATGGCTATGGGTGCTCCTAAACCTCTAATTATGCTAAAACGTTTTGCTTAAAATATTCAGTATTGATTATAAAACTATTGGGAGAGGAAAAGGCAGGCAACAAAAAGAGCCCGCCTCTCAATCGAGAAACGGGCTCTTCTATCGCAATTTGGCTGCCAGACTAGGATTCGAACCTAGGACCTACTGTTCCAGAGACAGTCGTTCTGCCAACTGAACTATCTGGCATCGTTCATGTTTTGCATCACCAACGGTGAAGGCAATAAAAATGCCGCCCACCGTGCAGCGACAGGATATATATTACCCTGCAGAGAATCGAATTTCAAGTGGGAATCGGAAGAATCTTTTCGGGACTGCCTTTTCGAGGCCAAAGGCGCTATCAGAGAAGAACGCATCAGCAAAGCCACGAAGAACAAAGCCTGCGGCAAAATGCGCATTAATCGTATCTCAATTTTGTCTCACGCAATATATCGCTGCGTCAGTTCCACACGGTGCCCATCGGGATCGGATAGCACGGCGCGTCTCCCCCACTCCGATTCCCGCGCCCTGGATATCACATTGCCGCCCGCTGCAACAAGGGCGGCCAACGCGGCATCGACATCCTCCACACTGAATCCTAGCCTGACGGCATCCTTGCGGTCACCCAGGTTCGTTGCCGGATAGATCTCGAAAACAAGGGCTGGAGCATCGCCGCAAGCAATTTCTGCGGCATAGTGCTCCAGCCCTTCGCCATGCTGATGCCAAGTAAACTTGAATCCCAACGCCTCATAAAACTGTACAGAACGCTCGATATCCGAAGATCGTATGACAATCAGGTTCAGTGTGACAAGGGTCATTCTATCCCCCACATTAGAAATTTCTTTTCGTCACGCCACGGCTGTGATATACTGAGGCCGGCTGCTGTTCTTCATCGCGCCATATATTTGCACGAGGAGACTCCATGGATCCGACACTGCTCAGTGTATTAAAAATCGTCGCCTATATCGCCTTTTTCACGTACGTAGTAGCTCCCATCCTGATCCTGTTCACACAGAAGATGGCCGCTCACCCGCAATTTCAGCGCTTCTCTCCCGACCAGCTGCCGCCTGCCGTGATACCATTCTTCCAGAACTCATTACAGAGCATGCTGGCCCATGGTTTTACGGTAATCGATTATCTGCTCGCGCCCGGCATGTCTGCCAGCGTGACGCCTTGCCTGGTCTATCTCGTCAACTTGCAGACCGGCGATGCCGCCAACATAACCTGTATCTGGGTCAATGCCAACGGCATGAGCACACCGAAAACCCAGTATGCTGAGTTTAGCACGCGGTTCGCAAACGAGCACGCAGTAACGAGCAACAACTCCAAAACAGTTGGGGCGTTCAAGCCGCTCGATGGGCGTCGCCTGTTTTACCATGCCGATGTCTACGATGTCGGACAGCTCTATGCGCTCCATCAAGCCGCGATGGAGAAGTTCGAGCCCGGGCAGCAAAAGATCCTGGCTCCGGCAGGGCAGGAAATCCCCAATTTCATCGCAAGGATTACGGAAAGCTACGAGAACCAGGTGAAAACAGGCCTGCTCAGATACGACGCAGCCTCGGATTCATTCAAGCCGACGCTCTACGGCGCATTCTATATGACCTACCTGCAGATATTTCCGTTTAAGCAGATAAAAGCGTCGCAGATGCGCGCGGCGAGCCAGGAAATCAAGAACGAGCTGGCTCGCCGCGCCGTACAACCTGCAATGCGGTAATAGATCGCAGCCCTACGGAGCATGAACGCCGCGGGCTGCTACCCACAGGCGATACCAGTCTTCGCGCGTCAGCTCGATCTGGGTCGCCTCGACGGCTTCCTTGATATGGGCAGGATTAACGGAACCGACGATCGGCACGATCTTTGCCGGGTGACGGAGGAGCCATGCCAGGGCAAGTTGCCCGCGGGTTGGATTACCGTAAGCCGGCGCGATCTCATCCATTTTCTTAAAGATCCGCTCCAGCCGCGCCTTGTCCCCATGGTCCTCCGGTATCTCTCTGTGGCCGCTCAGCCAGCCGCCGCCCAGAGGGCTGTAAGCCATCGGCGTGATCTTGAGTTCCTCGCACTGATCCAGGACGCCGTCGCCGCCTGCTCCCGCTCGGCGGTCCGTAGACGTCACCCCCAGCTGCCCGGCAGCGCCTTCATAGATCGGGTCCAGCCGGGTCAATGAGATCGAGATCTGGTTGGAAACGATCGGCGCTTTCAGATACTTCTGGAGCGCCAGAGTCTGCTGCGGATAATAGTTGGAAACACCCACATACTTGATCAAGCCCTCATCCAGAAGCTCCTGAAGCACTTCCGCAGTCTGTTCAGGGTCCGACAACGGATCGGGACGATGCAGCTGATAAAGATCGATCGTATCGATGCCGAGCCGGTCCAGCGATATGCGCACACCCTTGCGAATATACTCCGGCGAGTGGTCGTAAAAGCCGCTGCGGATGCCAACCTTGGTGGCGATAAAGATCTTTTCCCGGATGCCCGGAATGGCGGCAAGACATTCCTTGAACGCGGTCTCACAGGTGCCACCGCCGTAGATATCTGCATGATCGAAAAAGTTGATCCCATTTTCGATCGCGGCTTCGAATGCCTTGATCGCACGCTTTACATTGTCCAGACCGTACTCGGCAGGGTTCCAGGTGCCGGTGAGTCCCATGCACCCGAGACAGATGCGGGTTACGGGTATGTTATCGGACGTAAAGGGCTGAGTGGGAAGGACGTAAGCCATAAAAGGTTCTCCTTTGAGAGGATGGCGGAGTTATCACGCGGAATATACCCTATGATGGATATCCAGCGAAAGACAGCTACAGTCGAAGCAATCCACATCGCTACCGTAAAACGTGGCCCGATGGAAGCATTCTCTACAGTGACCGCTATTGCCGGCATCGGCCTCGAATGGGACCGCTATGCGGCCGATACGGGAACGTATTCAAAATGGCCGGGGGATCACGCGCTATCGTTGATTGAAGGAGAAGCGATCGATTTCCTGCGGGACACTTACGGAGTATGCCTTGCGCCCGGCGAAAGCCGACGCAACATTACCACTCGAGGTATCAAGCTGAATAAGCTGGTGGGCAAACGTTTCTATGTCGGATCCGCGCTCTGCGAAGGCGCTGAACTGGCCCACCCATGCGCGCATTTGGAGTGGATGACGAAACGCCCAAGCCTCGTCAAGCAGATGATAGGCCGCGGTGGATTGCGCGCACGCATCCTCGAAGGCGGCATCATCAATATCGGCGACGCCGTATTTCCCGAGCCGGATGGGCAGTTGGATTTGTTTGGGGAGTAGTCTATCGCCAAACCACAAGCGTTCGCTCGTTAGGCCCTCCCTTATTCCCTTCCGAAGGGAGGGAATAAGGGGGGGTTACATCACGTTTGCATTCTTGGCGCATGGTCAAGAAGCTGTAGCCTTACGCGTAAGAGAACGCGCCCTCCCTTCGGGAGGGGATGGGGTGGGTCTGAACGAGGAAGCGTCTGCGAGATCGGATTGGCTGCGGCCACGCGCTACGCCCGCGCCATCCTGTCCATATCGCCGCGGACCAGATGCAGGCCGTACAGGCAGAGCTCGAACTCTTCCGAGATCTTCTTCAGCACGGGGGCCTGGTCGCGGTAGTCGCCGTAATCGAATGTCGCCGCGATGGCGTAACTATTTTTCCCCTGTTTGACATAATCGACGAGATGATCATTGCGCATTTTCGACTGCAGCCGGGGAAGAGATTCGGGATAAACTCCGGCCCAGAATAGCGTGAAGTCGCCGATATGCTTGTGGACCTCCCTCTCACGGTTGAAGCTGCCGGCTTCAAGACGGATGTCGGCATGCATCAGCATGTCGGCAACCTCCTGAATGGGCCGCCCCTGAAGGTCCTTTACTTTATACACCTGGTGGAAATGCGCGAAGTCGGAGAGGACGTCGGCCAGATAGTTGGTGACGCCTGGTTCGTAAACGCCAAGCTGAGTCATAAACGCGCGCTCGACGATGGCGCCGAACATGCGGCGCAGAGTGGGATCGATGTGATGTGGGTCGCCTTGCAAAGACACGTGGGTCTTCCTCCTGTTTGCACAACGATCGGCAACGGGAGAGGACGCAGGCATTCCAAAGATTAGGACGTGCCTTCGACGCGTCCGCCGCAACCAATCCAAACAGGGCGCATCCCTGCCCCCTGTAGTCCATGAGGGCCGCGGATCCGGCAATTGCAGCATCGCAAGAGGTTCATCCACCCGCCAAGCGCAGGCGGAAGAGCCGCCGGGGCGGCCAGATAACCTGGTATACCCAGGTAAAGACATTGTATGGCGATTCGGTGGCAGATGCAAGGGTTGGAGGAAAATTGGCAGGCAGACAATGTTATCCAAGGTAAAATCGGGCATGGACCACGACGCGCTCTTCAAAGAACTCATCGGCACCCTCTTTCTCGACTTTATCGATCTCTTCTTTCCCAACATCTCCGCCCAAATCGATCGAAGCTCCGAGATCATACGAATGAATCAGGAGATTTTTACCGATATCACTCAGCGAAAGAAGCATATCGTCGATCTGGTCATGCGCGTCAAGGTCAAAGACCAAGAGACTTTCTTCCTTATCCACATCGAAAATCAGGCGAAACGCGACCCCGATTTTTCCTGGCGAATGTTCAACTATTACTCCCGGCTTCTTCAGGAGTACCGCCTCCCGATCTACCCGATCGCCGTATTCTCGTACGATCAGCCTTTCGACCGCGAGGCGACGAAATTTGGGGTCGCATTTCCCGATCTCAATGCCCTGCGCTTCGAATTCAAAGCGATCCAGCTCAATCACCTGCCCTGGCGGCGTTTCATAAACAAGGACAATCCGGTAGCTTGCGCATTGATGGCGAAGATGCGAATCGCTGAGAAGGATCGACCTCGGGTAAAATTGGAGTGTCTTCGAATGCTGGCCAAGATGCAGTTAGATCCGGCAAGGACGACACTGGTCGGCACATTCATTGAGAGTTACTTGCGGCTTTCGCCTGACGAGACGGCACGTTTTAGCCGTGATTTCGCCAGGTTAGAAGAATCGGAAAAGGAAGCGACTATGGAACTGATGACAAGCTGGGAGCGAAAGGGGCTGGAGCAAGGATTAGCGGCAGGAACGGAACGTATCGTGCTTCGTTTATTGCGCCATCGATTTGGAGAGCTTCCGTCACCAGTGCTCTCTCAGATCGATCGCTTAAACGTGGATCAATTGGGGGATCTGAGCGAGGCGCTGCTGGATTTCAATAGCGCCTCGGATCTCGATCAATGGCTTGCGGCACACTGAAGATGTTTTTGGGTTTGAGGGAAATTGCTCCTCAAACCCAACTTAGGCCGCCCGCGGCCTTTATCGCTTCTTTCGCCGGCGCTTTTCTCTCTCAATGCGCCTTCATAAATGAAGCGGTTATATTTGAGGAAGGCCTAGCAATGTTAACCAGTGGGCTTGCTTCGTCCCTGAATCGGTTCCTTGGCTGTAGCTCCTACCTCACCGCGCAGCCGTATATTGCGGCAGCGGCACTACGAGTATTGACGACGGCTGAGCCGGCGGCGCAGGCGCATCCGCAGGCATGCCCGCATCGGGTGTCAGACGGCCGGTGTGGAGGCAGATCAGGATGATCACACCCAGCGCAATGCGCCAGATAATAAACGGCAGCGTCGTGTGGTTCTCTTCACCGAGGAACTTCAAGAACCACTTGATGACGACATAGGCCACCACTCCGGCAACAACCGCGCCGATCACCGACGGCACAACGACCCCGTGCAGTTCATGCGCCTTAACGGCTTTGAGCAGCTTATAGAGCCCGGCAAGGGTGATGGCGGGGATGCTGAGCAGGAACGAGAAACGCGCGGCGGCCTCGCGATCCAGGCCGCGCAGCAGGCCTGCTGTAATCGTACAGCCAGATCGTGATGCTCCCGGAATCAGCGCAAGAACCTGCGCGACGCCGATAAAGATCGTGTCCGCCAGAGTGACATCTTCGACCTTTCGAGTGCGCTTGCTCATGACATCCACCACGAGCAGCACAATCGCCAGCACGATCAGCGACCAGGCGACTACGTCGAGGGAGCGGAAGATCGTGTCGACCTTCTTCTCCAAAACCAGAGCGGCAAGAACGAGCGGAACCGTTCCGATGATCACATACCAGCCAAGGCGAGCATCGGAATCGTCCTTCGGCAGCATTACGCCCTTCTTAAAGCTGCGCTGAATTCCCGCGATATATCGAAGAAGATCCTCTCGAAAGAACCAGATGATCGCTACGATAGGCCCGAGCTGCAAGATGGCGCTCATTCCGGCGCCGGGATCCGGCCAGCCGAGGAAGGCGGGGATCACGCGCATGTGGCCGGTGCTCGATACCGGCAGGAACTCGGTCAATCCCTGGATGAGGCCCAGGATCAAGGCCTGTACGACGCTAATTTGCGGCGGCAAATTGTGGTTTCTCCTTGCGGATTAAAATCTGTTGTGGCTTTGGAAGCAAAACGATCGACGGCTAATCCGCCTTGATAAACAGCGAAGCCCGCCGAATAGTCGCGGGAACTCGGCGAGTCTCCGAACTGCGGCGCGGCTTTATGACATAGTGCTGTACGAGGACGCGGCAGAATGCCGCAATCGGAGCCGCCAGGAACATGCCGAGAAGGCCGAAGAACTCGTAACCGACCAGCAAAACGAGGATCACCATGGCGGCGTGCAAGTGGATCCGATGCCCGATAAACTTGGGCATGATCAGCTTACTCTCGACGAGATGCATGATCGAAAAGAAAGCCAGGACTTTCAGGGCGACGATCACACCGTCCTGTCCGATCTGTCCCGAAGGTCCGTTCTGGCTCCCGACGATCAACGATACGACAATGATCGGTATCCCCCCGATCACCGGACCGATAATAGGAATAGCGCGCGTCACGCCCGCCAGCAAGCCAAGCACCGGGGCATATTCTCCAAGGCCGATGCGGTTGAGGCCGATGTAGACCACCACGCCCGCAATCACGCAGAGCCAGAACTGCGCCACGACGAACGTGTGCATGATCTCGGAGGCTTCTCGCAGGAGAGCGATCGTTTCTTTGCGGCGGGGACGCGGCACAAGCGCCAGAAACTCATTGCGGAGGGAACGGCCATCGAGGACGAAATAGAACGCGAGGACAGGAAGAACGACGATATCCACGATTTTGGCAATGCCGCTAAATGCGCCGCCCAAAATCTTCCCGGCCCAATCGCCGGCGCTGAAACCGGTGGAGGCGCCGGAGCCTTGATGCGATACGTATGCCTTAACCCCCTCAGGCAACCCTGCATACCATTGCTTGACCTGCGCCACCCAGTGCATCACGACATGCTCATGACGAGGAAGATCGTGCCGCAGCGCCTCCCATGACTTCTCGAAGGGATGGATAACGAGCACCACGCCTTCCACAATCACGGTTATCACCACAATGAACACGAGAAGAGTGGCGATTAGGCGTCGTGTTCGGTAGCTGACCCGTTTTATCGGGATTCGACACAACGCATCCACAACCCGCACCAACGCGACGGCAATAATCCCGGCAAGGACAGCATCGGCAATGATGCCGCGGATCCGCCAGACAACATAGACTCCGAGAACGGCCAGCACGATCTTGAACAGAAACATGCTGAACTCGCGAAACCAGTCTCGGGGCCGCACAGGCGGAATGATTGTGGGATTGTCGATCATGAAAATTTCAGCCGCGGTATGCGGTCAAGGCATCAGCGATCCGCGCCGACGACTGGCCGTCGCCATATGGCGATACGGCACGAGCCATCGCTGCGTACGCCTGCGGATCATCAAGCAGCCGCGATGCCTCGGCAACAATCCGCTCGACATCCGTACCTACAAGTTTCGCCGTTCCCGCCGCGACTCCTTCCGGGCGCTCCGTCGTTTCACGCAATACCAGCACGGGCTTGCCTAATCCCGGCGCTTCTTCCTGCACACCGCCAGAATCCGTAAGCACCAGGGTCGCCTTCTGCTCCAGCTTCACAAACGGCACATAGTCCGGCGGCTCGATCAAACGTACGCGATCCAGCTTGCCCAGAATCGGCACGAGCGTCTCGCGAACGATGGGATTTCGATGCATCGCGACAACCGCCACAGTATCCGGATGGCTCTCGACCAGGATCTTTACAGCCTGTGCAATACGCTCCATGGGCTCGCCCCAGTTCTCACGCCGGTGCGCCGTTACAAGGATCACACGTCTCTCTTCCTCAAGGATCTCGCGCACAGCAGGGTCCTCAACAGCGACATCGTCACGCCGCGCGACATCAAGCAGGGCGTCAATAACCGTATTGCCGGTCTGAACGATAACGTCGTCCGTCACATGCTCAGCGCGAAGGTTTGCCGCGGCATCCGCCGTAGGCGCGAAATGCAGCGTTGCAAGCCGCGTGGTTAGCAGGCGATTCATCTCTTCGGGAAACGGGTCATACTTGTTTCCGGTCCGCAGCCCTGCTTCCACATGGCCGAACTTCGCGCGATGATAGAAAGCCCCGAGGGCGGCCACAAACGTGGTAGTCGTGTCTCCCTGCGCAAGTACCCAATCGGGCTTCTCCGCTTCCAGAATAGGGTCGAGACCGGAAAGCGAGCGTGTCGTCACCTGCGCCAGATTGGCGCCGTGCTGCATGATGTTCAGATCGAAATCGGGCTTGATTTTGAATACGGAAAGAACCTGGTCGAGCATCTCGCGATGCTGCCCCGTTACGGCGACACGCACGTCGAACTCATTCGTCCGGCGCGCTAGCTCAAGCACGACGGGGGCCATTTTTATGGCATCAGGGCGGGTGCCGAAAACACAGAGAATCTTTTGAATTGGCATATTGGGCGGCTCGTCGCTTTTGTTACCTATATATGTACGCGGATTTGCTTCGAAAAGGCACAGAATCTAATGTAAAGCGATTATTCCCGGCATTGCCTCAGTGAATGTACAGGAACAACGCCAGGCCGCAGCAGCAAATGGTTAAACCGTAGATTACGAACACCGCTCCTTTGATCGACAGACCTTTGTTGATCAAGATATGGTGAATATGCGATGTCTTATCGGGCATATGCGCCGGCGTTCGCTTGATCAGACGTCCCACGACGACCCGGATGCCGTCGAAAACCGGCACAAACAGCACCAGGAGTGGGAATGCCACGGCCAGTGTCGCGGCGATCTTCATCGTGCCAAGAATCGAAATCGTGGCCAACATAAACCCCAAGAACTGCGCTCCCACAGTCCCCATGATGATGCTCGCCGGATTCCAATTATAACGCAAGAAGCCGAAACAGCAGCCCACGAGGGCTGCTGCCATGATTGTTACTTCGTATTGCCCTGTCTGCTGGCTGGCCAGGCCGGACATGATCGCAAGCGTGGTGGCACAGATGGCGCAGACTCCTGCCGCCAATCCATCCAGGCCGTCGATGAAGTCAACCGTCTTGGCGACTCCGAATGTCCAGAGGATCGTGGCGAATGCGGCAAACGGCGGCGCAAATGCATACCACTTGGCGGGATTGTAGTGATGGCCGATTACAGCCGGTCCCGGCGCAAAGAAGTTGGTGATGCCATCGATCTTGATGTTAACAAGATAGATGAGCAAGCCAGCCCCGGCCAGCGTCAGCGACTGTACCTTGGCCGAGACTTCGATCTTATCGTCGATCGCGCCGACAACGGTTAGGAGGATAATTGCCAGCGTCAGGCCGATCATCTTCAGGATCTGGGCATGATTCCACGGAATCGCATCGTGAATGACAAACGCGTGCTGGATCAGTTTCCAGGCAAACACAATCGCCATTGTGACAAGGAATCCGCCCACCATAGCCATACCACCCCAGCGCGGGATCGGCTTCTTGTGGACGTCCCGCTCGCGGGGTATCGCAACAGCGCCATATTTTTGGGCGAGTTCCTGAACCTTTGGAGTGAGCCATAGCGTCACTATGAGTGAGAGCAGAAATGCCACCCATGGCATATATTTCATGCGGTTACTACCTTGATCGGCGGTGATATCAGACTATACGCGTAGTCGAGCCCCAGAGTTGCAAAAAATTGAAAAGATATCGGCTAGGGGGTTCATGGTGATTATTTGCCCGAATCGTACAGGTCCCCTTTGGCGACAGGCAAGCCATCCCAACCGTAAAAGAGGCGCGCAGTAAAGAGACGCCCAGCGGCGTGGATCTGCGCAAGCGCGAGGGCCAGCTTCGGAAAGTGGGGCATGATGTCTCGTATATGATACTCTAAGCCCATAACGAATCGCAAGAATGCTATGCGGAAAAGGCGTTTCTAACCGAGTTTGCCGCCGCAATGCAGCGCTCACAACATCGCGCGGAGGATCACAAACGCATACGAAAAAATAGAATTACCCGTTTTCATTAAAACTTTCATTACAAGAAAATCGCTTTAGCAATAAAATTCAGAAGGGATTCATCCATATTCGGGCGAAGGTACCGTTTGCGTCTGAAACAGCGCTGCCGACCGGCAGCGACAACCCGGCATTGCCGTGTAAACAAATAGGAATATTCCATGACGAAAATTGCCATTGTAGGAGCGGGAAGCTCATTTGGAGGAAGGCTCTCGCGAGATATCCTTTCGCTTGCGGAGCTGCGCGATTCGGAGATCGTCCTTGTCGACATCGCCGAGGAAAGACTGGGCGGCGTCGTCAAGTATGTGCAACGTATCATCGACAAGCACAATCTGCCGACGCGCGTAACAACGACACTGGACCGGCGCTCCGCCCTGACCGGCGCGGACTTCGTAATCACCAGCATTTCCGTGGGCGGCCCCGCGTACTCCAGCTACCCGGCCAATGTCGAGGTAAACATCCCGGCCAAATACGGAATCAAGCAGAGTGTGGCAGATACGATCGGCGTGGGCGGCATCTTCCGCTTCCTCCGAACAGCGCCCGTCCAGCTTGAGATCTGCCGCGACATGGAGGAGCTTTGCCCTAAGGCGCTGCTCTTGAACTACACGAACCCGATGTGCATGCTCACCTGGCTGCACTCCGAAGGCTCAAGCATTGCCAATGTAGGCCTCTGCCATAGCGTTCAAAACACTATCCACGAACTTTCCCGCTACCTCGACCTTCCGGAAAAAGAGATCACCTACCATTGCTCCGGCATCAACCATCAGGCCTGGTACCTGCAGTTGCAACACAAAGGCGAAGACCTCTATCCGGCGCTGCGCGCTGCGCTTAACGATCCCGAAATCGTGAAAAAGGACAGCGTTCGTTTCGAGATGTTCAAGCATTTCGGGTATTTCGTCACCGAATCCACTACCCACTGTTCGGAGTATCATCCATACTTCCGCCGCACAAACGAGCTGCTGGACCAATTTGGGCTGCGCGAGCGTGTCGTATCCGAGGATATCCCAAAGCCGCGCGAGTGGAATGAAGAGACCGATGCCGGCGCGTTCGAACTCACTCCGTCCAATGAGTACGCGGCGCGTATTATGCAGGCTGTGGTAACCGATGTCCCCTACCGTTTCAACGGAAACGTTATGAACACGGGCTCGATCCCCAACCTCCCCGCCGGATCATGCATTGAAGTGCCCTGTCTTGTCGATCATCAGGGGGTGCAGCCCTGCTATGCAGGCCCGCTGCCGGCGCAGCTCGCGGCGCTCAACCTCACCAATATCGTGGTGCAGGAGCTTGCCGTGCAAGCCGTACTGGACCGCGATCCTGACGCAGCCTTCCACGCATGCGCGCTCGATCCGTTGACACGCAGCGTCTGCTCACTCGACCAGATCCGCGCAATGTTCAATGAGCTGTGGGAAGCTGAAGGAGATTTGCTCGCCTATTTCAGGGATTAGGGGCTGAGAAAGAGATTTCGCCTGGCGGTTGAATTGCCTGGCGACCGGGTCTCCTGGCGGCTGAAGCCGCGGGCTAGAGAGTACACATGTCCGCCTTGCACACGTATGTGAGGGTGCGTATGCCTGACTTCGCGGACTAAGAAATGCGGCTAAAAGCCGCTCCGAGTGTCCGAAGGGACACATGTGTACTCTCTAGGCGCGGTTTTAACCGCCTGCCTCTGGGGGCGCCCGCTTGCGGGTCGTTTAACCGCCTGCCTCTGGGGGGTGTTCAACTATCACATTATCTCAGGGGGTCGGGTACATAGGTTGCGGAAAATTAACAGATCTATCCCAATGCCTGCCATGCCACTTATGATGGCCGTGGAAGATATGCCGGGGCTGCGCTAATACCCATTGATCGCGATCGAAGCGCCGCATTTCCCGGCGATAGACGAGTCTGGAGCCTGACCAGAACGATACAACGGCATGATCAGACCCGATGTACTGTACGTTCGCTCGATAAGCGTTGTACATTTCTTTCCAGGCATAAATCTGCGCCGATATCAGATTCGCATCCTCGACCGGCGGCGTATGCTCAAAGTATGCCCCGACAATCGCGGCATTGATCAGCTGCTGCCGCGCATTATGCTGCTTTTGCAGGATTCCCAAACCGGCGGCGCACACGAGAACAAGAAACGCAGCCACAAATGCGCCGACGCGAAACGATCTTCGGGCCTTTGGAGCCGGCACACTCAGAGGCACTGGAGCCACAGCGGATGGAGCGGGAATAGGCTCAATCGGGCGTATCTCCTCCGGCGGAGATACGCACCGGGGGCACGGCTTCATAAAGTCAGGAAGCATATAGTGGCATTTCGGACACACCATAACTACTAGTATGGCGTATCCGGCCATTTTGTTTCCATATCACAGCAAACACAGCCATTGTTGCGCCAAATGCCGTTTATGGATTTGATGGAGCGACAACCAGTGACGGCCACTGGCAATCAGCGATTAGGCTGTACGTTTTGTCGTGGTCTTGCTGAGAAATATCGGCAAGCAAAAGATATAAAGCGCAGCGCCGCAGACCCAAACAAATCCGGGGAATGTTGCGCGCGATGCGAAATAGGCAGCGCTGATCACCAGCGGGCCAAAGATCGAGACAAGGCTCGTCAGGCTTGTGAGAACTCCCTGCAAGCGGCCCTGACTGTCTTCATCCATCTGCCCGGACAGCAGCGATTGCAGGGCCGGATTGCCGATACCGCCGAGGCAGAACAGCGGCAGCAGCGCAAATGCCATCCAGCCCTGGGTGGCAAGCGCAATCAGCACATAAGCCGTGGCATCCGCCGCGACACCGCAAAGCAGGGCCGTACGTTCACCCCACCTTTCTGCCACGGGACCGGAAACAAACGCCTGCGCCAGCGCATGAAACAATCCGAACCCCGCCAGCGAGATACCGATAGTAAACGGGTTCCAGGAGAATTTGTCCTCACCATAAAGCACCCAGATCGTACCGCCCACCTCGCCGATCAGTGCGAGCACAACGTAAGCGCCAAGAAGCGGCAGCAAGGCAGGAAAACTAAATGCCCACCGCAAAGGGGCCAGAGGATTAAACGTTATACTCTCAGCCGTCTGGCTGTCTCCCCGGCGCGACTCGCGCAACACCAGCATCGTAAGGATCAAATTGACGCCATTGAGCGCCGCCGCCGCAAGAAACGGAGCGCGAACCCACACTCCTCCTAGTAATCCGCCGATTACCGGTCCGGCGATAAACCCCATGCCGAAGCACGCAGACAACTGCCCAAAGCGACGCGTCCTCTGATCCTCGGGCGTAATATCGGCAATATATGCCGATGCCACCGACATACTCGCGCCCGTAATTCCGGCAATCGCCCGGCCTACAAACAGCAGAGGCAGCGAGGGGGCAAGCGCCATAAACAGATAGTCGACCACGGCTCCCGACTGCGACAACAGCAGCACAGGACGCCTTCCGACGCGATCGCTCCAAAGGCCGAGAATGGGAGAGAAGATAAACTGCATCAACGCGTAAAGGGAAAGAAAAGCCCCAAATCGCCAGCCAAGCTCCCCGATATGCCCAACATCACGGAGCAGCCTGGGAATAATCGGCATCGTCAACCCGATCCCCACGGCATCCAGGGTAACCGTCGCCAACACGGCAAAAAGAGCGCGATTCATAGCAGGCCTCTTTTATGCAGGGGCATCTTCAGGCCTCCCAAAAGAGGTCCGATCATTTCTTGTCTCAAAGAGAATTTCGCACAAAGTAACATAACACGGTCGATATCGCCGCATGTCCATGATTTGCTCAGGGGTGTAGCTCTGAACTTTCGGGCAATGGCTTTAAGTAGATTCGATCAGATTGCTGCTGCCTGCGAAGTCCGTCGGCTACAGCACCCGTGTTTCCCGCTTCGGCGCGACAGGTTGAACAGGCTGTTCCTGTTCGGCATCGTAGTCGAGCCGGGACTGTTTAATCTGTGGTCCGTTTTCGAGCGCCCAGGCCACCAGAGCCTGGAGCGGGATCAAAAGGGTCTTCCCCATCGGGGTCAGAGAATATTCCACTTTTGGAGGGATCGTCGGATAGACAGTTCGTAGAAGTATGCCGTCGCGTTCCAGCGTGCGCACCGTTTCCGTCAGCATTCTCTGGCTGATGCCGCCGATGCGCCGCTTGAGTTCGCTAAAGCGCAGCGGGCCGGCCCCGAGGTTCGAGACCACGAGTTTGGTCCACTTATCGCCGACACGTCCCAGGATATCGCGGACCGGACAATCGGGGCTGAGATCGCGTGGAGGGACGCTTATGGTTACTTCCGTGTTACTATCGCACAAAATACTGCCGTCTTGCATAATTCAGAGCATAGCACATAATGGACCTGGTTACAAATAGTAACCAGGTTCGGAAAGGTGCAAGCAATGCAAGAACGAAAACCATTTGATCCGGCGGTTCGCCGCCTTCTGGATGAACAGGCCGCAGCAGGAGGGCCGCCCCCGGCGCCTTCCACGAACGCGGAGCGAGTGAGCATGGCGCGCGGGTTCATGGTAAAGATGCTTAAGAGCCGCAAATCGATTGCAGGCTTGCCCAATGCCGTCGAGACACGCGATGTGGAGATCGCGCCCGGCGTTGGCGCGCGTCTCTATCTGCCGCCCGGCGCAGCAAAGTCTAAATCCGTTCTGATCTATATGCATGGGGGCGGCTGGGTGGTCGGATCAGTCGACATTCTCGACCCGTTCTGCCGGCTCTTGAGCGACGCATCAGGCGTAATCATCTTATCCCTGGAGTACCGTCTCGCGCCGGAGCATCCCTACCCTGCTGCCCTGGAAGACACGCTGGATGCCGTTCGGTGGGCTACGGAGAATGCAGAGAAATGGGGCGGAGATGCGTCTCGTATCGCCCTCGGCGGCGACAGCGCCGGCGGAAATCTGGCGGCCGTGGCCGCGAACCGTCTTTGCAGCGAGGGGCTGCCACAGTTCCTGCGCTCTCTGCTGCTGCTATATCCGGTCACCGATCACCCGAGCGCCGGCCATCCATCCTATAGTGAGAACGCAAGCGGATATGGACTTGAAGCAAATCTTATGCGATGGTTCTGGGACCAGTATGCTTCCGGCGTCTTGCCAGACGATCCGGATATTTCCCCACTTCAGATCAAGGACGTTCCGGCGCTGCCGCCAACACTGGTTGCAACAGCCGAGTACGATGTGCTGCGCGACGAAGGCATCGCATATGCGGAGAAGCTGAAGGCGGTGGGCACCGCAGTAACCCACCTGCATGCGCCCGATATGTGCCACAACTTCCCGACGATGCCGAATTTCGTAGCGCGTTTTCCGCAATCTAACGCGACATTGGCGGAGATCGCGGCCTGGCTTAAGACGACCACAGCCGGCGTTTAACACAAGCCTGCAGGATCAGTTGCCGGGATGCGCGCCCACCCTCTCAAACGCCCCCGGCCGCATCCTTGTCTTCCAGGCTGCGATAACTGCGTCCAGGTTCTTCTCCAGAGGCTGAGTGGAATCGATCTCGATGTCGCAATCTCCGAAAGCGTAGATGGTCTCGTAATCCTGCCGCGCTTCGCCGATGCGCCTGTCGCCGCGCTCCACCTCACGCCGCTCAAGTTCGGCCAGCGGGCAATGGACGCGCACAAGGAACGTATCGAACGGCGACAGCAAACTTGCTAGCCGGTCCATCCACTCCTGTGTCTCGATAATGTGCTCGATGATGAGGTTGTTGCCCGCGCCGGCGAGCGCGGGCAGGCAGCGATGGAAGCCGTCGAAGAAGGCCGGACGCATGTCCGGCCACGAGAAATCGCCATTTCTGACGCGCTGCATCGGGAGAACCTTGGCATCGCTCAGATGGTCGATCGAGAAATGCCAGAACGGCTCGTCCAGCGTTGCCTGCAACGCGCGGCAAAGCGTAGACTTCCCGGAACTCGATGCGCCGTTAACGAAGATAATCTTTCCGGACATGGACAAGAGGCTTCCTAATATGGACACCGGATAGCCCGCACGGCGGTCTCGCCGCCTTCGGCGTCGATACGGCGCAGGTCTTCGATGAACGTTCCGAAGTGTCGGGTCGGCGCGTAACCGATGGCCGCTTCGCCCTCGCCCAGGTTGCTCAGCCCCGGCTTGTACTTGATGCCGATATTGTACTTCTCGACGAGTTCGCGTGAGCCAGGGAATATCTGCTCAACTGCGGCAAGCGGATCGGCATCCCAGTCTGCAATTTGTTCCGCCGTATAAGCGTTCGCACGGAGCGCATGCGCGATGATGCCTTCTGCTTCCGCGCCGTCAGCAAGTTCGGGAACGAGCTTCTCGACAGCCAGCGCAACACAATCGAGCACGTCTTCTCGGTCGACACCGCCGTACAAGAGGCGTGATCCGTAGCGGCAGTAGTCATCGCCCCATGGCGTGAAGTCGTTCGGTCTCACGGACACATAGCGTATTTTATAGTTGCGGCGGTTGTACTCGCAAAGCTCTTCGCCGATCCGCTTTGTGAATCCATACTTGTCATACTGGCCGTACCATGCCGTCGAAGACAGGAAGACTACCCGCTTGATCCCAAGCGCCTGCGCCGCCTGGAACATCCAGACGGTGCCGTCGACATTGAGCCGCCAGAAGTCGGCTTCCGTCTTCGAGCCCCAGTGAATGCCATGCCACGCCGGTGTATGCACGATAGCGTCACATCCATGCGCGGCGCGCTCAAGCCCAATGCCGGCCTGAATATCGCCCTGAACAAAGGGGATGCCGCGGAACGTCTCATCGTCCGGTGGACGGTTCACATCGTATAGAACAAGGTCATGCCCGGCGTTTTGCAACCGGCCGATAATACCGCGTCCCACGTTGCCCAAAGCGCCTGTAATCAATATCTTCAAGATGAATTGCCCCTTAGTAAAACGATTCTACGGGCGATTGGATTCTGCCCGCCATCTATCGACATTCGCCTTGAGCTCCGCCAACTCCTGCTCCCGCTCGGCAGCGGCTTCCGGATCATCGGCAAGAGATTCGGCGTTGCGCGAGGAGAGCAGCGCCGCGAGGGCATTCTGTTTGGCTGCGGCCGGAGCCGGACGCGCAATCAACGGCGCAATCAGACTATGGACAACCGTCTCCAGGTCTGTGCCATTTGCCCCGGCGCGCTCGGTCAATGCTGCCAATTCGGCGTCGTTCAAGTCTATACTGAGTCTCATATTTCCCGTTTCACAAGTTGTGATTTATAGCTGGTATAGTAATTTCAGCATGAACGTATGTCAAAGAATCTTGAGAGAACTTGAGATACGATCAAAAACGTCGAAAGCGAAAGTTACTACAGATGGCTTGTAAAGCAACACGAAGCATTCTTCTTCTATTTGCTCTATGTTCGATCGCTTCCGGAGTATCAGGCTCCCCGGAACGTCATCAATCCCATGGGGTATCGCCCCGCATTTACATCTTGCGCAAAAAGGACGGAGAAGTAAAGGCGATCATTCTTGGACCGCACCGTAAGCTGATGTATGGACATGGCGGACAGTTTGGCACCCGGCAGATTTCTACGGCGGGTAAATATAAAATCACGGGAAATACCATTGCCCTTTACGAAGACAATGGACATAAGTCGTTAGGCGAAGGACATCAGACGTACCTGCCATATTCCCCGCTATTGATCGGTACAGCTTCCGAGAGCTACCGCTATTCAGCCCAGGCTTCGATGTCAAATCCACACATACAACCGTTCCTATAATCGAACACGACGTCGATTCATCAATGTTGCGAGGAACATGCAGACGATCAGCAGCACGACGACAATAGCTATTCCGGTTGCAAATGCCACACCATACCTGGCAGCGCTGGCGCTATGGCCAAGGACTGCAAAGAATACTCCGCCGATAGCAGCAACACCCACCGCTGCGCCGATCTGGAGTGTCGAGGTCACTAAACCGGCCGCAAGCCCAGCCTGAGCCGGGTCGACTTCGGCCAGAACGATACGGACGAGTGACGGCAATACAAATCCCTGCCCGACTCCTGCAAATGCCAGCCCAATCTTCAGTACAGGGCCAAGGCCATAGCCGCCATGAACCTCGGCCACGACGAGGGCAAATCCGATTGCCATCAACCCGAATCCGATGTTCAGCACCCTATCACCCACCCGCTTCGACAATGCAGCCGATAACATCGGCCCGATGAGAAATCCGAACGCAAACGGCATGATGGCGATACCCGATGCCAATGGGCTCATTCCAAGACCGCTTTGCAGGTAAATGCCGAATGTCAGGAAAAAGACGCTCACCGAATAGAAGAGGAACGTCATCCACAGGCCGGTCACGAATGCCGTGTTGCGAAACAGGCGCAGATCCACAAGAGGATCGCCGCCGTTTCGAGCCAGCCGTCCTTCAACTGCTATGAAGAGAATAAGCGCCGGGACGCTCAAGGCAAAACAGGCAAACGTCCATGCAGGCCATCCCAGCTCACGCCCTCGTGTCAGTGGATAGATGACCAATCCCAGCACAAGCGACAGGAGCGCCACACCTACAAGATCCAGACGCGTTCGCTCGGCCGGTTGATTTTCAGGAACGAACTTAGCTGCGCCGATCAAGGCCGCAATGCCGATCGGCACATTGATCAGGAAAATGCTCTGCCAGCCGAACCCAAACGGGTGCCACGTGATCAGCGCGCCTCCTCCGAGCTGCCCTACCACTGACGCCAGACCGAACACGGAGCCATACATTCCCATAACCCTGGTCTGCTCCGCAGTGGAGAACACGTTACGGATCGTCGCCAGCACCTGCGGCGCCATGACGGCAGCCGTCGAGCCCTGAAGTATTCGTCCGGCGATCAGCACGTCGCCGCTAGGCGCAAAGCCGCACAACGCCGATGCCGCCACAAAACCTCCCAGACCGGCCATAAACATCCGCTTTCGTCCGAAGAGATCGCCGAGGCGCCCACCAGTAATCAAAAATACGGCATAGGCCGAAGCGTACGCAGAGATGATGAGCTGAAGCTGTGCCTCTGTCGCATGAACGCCGCTCCGGATCGATGGCAGTGCGAGATTGACGATAAAGTAATCGAGCGGCGGCAGAAACGCGCCCACCAGAAGAACCGCAAGAGCAAACCATCGGTTTTTTGATTGAGCAGACAGAGGGGCGGATGCAGGCGTTTTCACGGGTGAATGAGCCGTTTCCGGATTGGCAGTGCTGTTCATAAGATTATCCTCATCGAATGATCACACAACAACTGCCGGGCCGGATATGATCCTGACTCTCGTGACATGTAGAATAAAAATCAAATGAGACAAATATAATACAAGATCAAGTCAGTCTTTGCAGAATAGATCATTATTTGTGTTTCTATCCTCCTAAATCAATCGTCATTACTACGGCAATAGAGTAGTTACGCGGTCGTTATATACTTTCTTGGCTTCTTGCAATCCACCTCAGCATATGCGATAATATATTCACGTTGCCCGAAGTACTGCGGTCAACACGTAGAGCGGTCGCCCGAGGGGCGAGCCGCTTTTTTGTTTTTTGGGCCGTATTCCATTTTCCACGACAATCTTCCAAAGCAGAAAACGAGGGCGCTCCCATTGATGGGAGCGCCCTCGTTTTGTTGAATGCGCCGAGTTTTGTTGAATACGCCGGCGATCTTACTTGTAGCGATTGACCGAGTACGCGAGGGTCTGGCGGGCAAAGTCATTATTGAAGTTGCTGTTGTCAACCGTCCAGAGGTTCACGTCATTGCTGCCACCGTCGGGAACGTCAAGGGTCGCCATCGGTCGCATAGCCTTCACATGGAAGTCCAGGAACAGGATGTTGGTCGTGCCGGTGTGTCCGGCAAACAGATTGCCGTCGTAATTCGTAGTGCTGCCGACCTGTTCAGGCGAGCGCCAGTTGGCGAAGGAGGCAGCCGGATAAAAGTCAGTCCATGCGGCAGTCGATTCGCAGAGCGCGATGACCTGGGCAGGAGCCTGAACGAACGACAGCGGGCGGCCGTTCAGGTCGCTAAATCCACCAGCCGTGTTGGCGGCATAGCTCGCGTGCTGAACAGATACGAAGCCGGGAGGATTGTCTCCCGGGTAGGAGAGATCGTTGGCGCGCGGATTGGACGGGCACTTATAGATACCGCTGTTCTTGGTGTACGGAAGCAGCAGGTCCTCGAACGGGATACGGTCGTCGTTGATGCGGGGCACCAGGGTTTCATCATAGTCCTGCGAATACTGGGCCATCGCTAGACCAATTTGCTTCAGGTTCGAGAGGCACTGGGTCTGGCGAGCTTTTTCGCGAACCTTGGCAAACACCGGGAAGAGAATTGCAGCGAGAATCGCTATGATAGCTATAACTACGAGCAACTCAATAAGAGTAAAACCTTTACGCATAATTAGTAACCTTTCAAGTTTCTGTCAACATCGAACAAAATCTTGTACAAAACTCAAACTCTATTTTGTACCAGGGATATTCTATCACTATTGCAATCTATTGTCAAGAGTGTTTTGTACCACTTTTTGGACCCAAGGGAACGAAACCTATTAACACTCTTAGTTTAAAATATTAGAAAATACTAATATTTCACATGTCATTATTCATAGGTTTAGATCCGCGATGAATCTCTGTAACCGCTTGCTTTTATGTTTCAGCGAAGTCCGTTCTTACCTTATCGCTTAACACAGCGCATTCGATTGCGCAAAATATTCTCTTGACCGGCAATTGGAGTGAGTATAACATTACTCTATCAAAGACACCAAAAACTGTACAAGAAATTGCCAGACATTTACAAAACAATACAATATGGCTGAAATTAATTGTCCTGTTGTATCACGGATGGGCTAGCTGCAGGCCCATCCGTGATGTTTTTCTCACTTAAGAGCGCCCTGCCTCAACCGTATGCGGAGCAAGAACAACCTCAAGCTGCGTCTCTCCGCGCACATGCTCTGCCGTACCGCCTTCGAAATCGATCCAGCCGGAATTGAAGCCGTCGAGCATCTCGCTCCTGAGCGCAGCTGCGCCCGGCACGCCGCTCTCGAAATTCCCGTTCCATTGTTCCCGCGGCACGGCAACGGCCTGAACAGGTTTATCAAGCAACGAACCAAGGATGGCAGCAAGGTCGTTCGGCGCATAGGAACGCGGCCCCTCAATCTCGATGATCCTCCTGCCCTGCCACGTTTCCTGCAGTATGCCGGCGATAGCATGGCCGATATCGGCCGTTGCGACCATCGGGATCGCACGGTCAAGCGGCTGTAGATAGCTAAGGATCTCCCCGGTATCGCGCGCCGCCGGAACATCCCACAGCGTGTTCTCCATAAACCACCCTGCGCGGATAAACGCAATCGGGATCGGCAGCGAACTCAGCTCCCGCTCCAACAGGTGAAGCTGGCCGATAATCCCAAGCCCCGACACATGCTGCGCGCCGACAGATGAAAGGCAGACAACCTTCGGCGGCGCGGCCACTTCAATCGCTTCACGCAGAGCCGAAGCCACGGAGCGCGCCTCGGCAAAATCCGGAGATGGGGCAAAATAAGGTGGAAGCATCACATACACTCCCTCAACGCCCGTAAACGCCTCGCGCAGCGCGACGGCATCCTGAGAGTCCGCGATCGCTAGTTCTGCCCCCTGCTCTACCCACGCCGCCGCTTTCGCAGCATTCCGCACGATAGCCCGAACACCCTTGCCCTGAGCCAGCAATTCGCGCGCAATCGCTCCGCCAACCTGCCCTGTCACACCCAACACTGCGTACATGTTATTTACCTCTTTTACAATAATTGTTATCTAATTTAGCGACCGATTGATTGGATATCCACCACAGCTGCCGCGCCGTGGTGGATCTGTTACCCCATGCCTTGCCGAAATCTATTCCTTGCGAACGACGAGCCCGTTGACAATCAGAGACCACACAGCCTCGAATGCGGCATCGGTATTCGGGTCCGTCCACTCAGCCGCGTGCGCCGGATTATGAAACCGGCTGGTCGCATACAACACGGCCAGCGCCGTCGTATGAGGATTGCCGGCCTCAAACTCGCCCTGCGCCATCCCATCCGCGATAATCTTCGCGACCTGGTCGACGAGCGTCTTCATGTGCGCCTGCACGACCTCACGCGCCTCGGTTGCCAGTGCGATATACGTCGCAAACAATTCCGGATCGCTGCTGGCGCGATTGCGTTTTGCCGCGATGAGCAGATCCAGCCAGCGCCTAAGCCGGCCCAGCGCCGGGCCATCCTCAGCGACAACAGCGGTGAGCGGCGCCATGACGCGCTCCAGCCAGGATTCGGCCACGGCATCCCGCAAAGCGGCCTTGCTCGGGAAGTGCCGGTAGACGCTGCCGTGGCTGACACCCAGCGCCCGGGCAACATCCACGACGGTCGTCTTTGCGGGTCCGAAGCGCCGCAGCACATCCTCAGCAGCCGTCAGGATCTGCTCCTGTGTCAATGGTGAATCACTCATGATGTAGTATGCTTTCGTTCGCTGTCCAGATGCGCCATCATCGCCGTCGGATACCGGTCTCCCGCGGCCGCCCCAATCGGCACGGCGCGTTCGATCTGCGCAATGTCGTCCGGCGTCAGATTGACGTCGAGCGCGCCAAGCGCCTCCGTGAGCCGGCCGCGAGTTCGCGCTCCCACCAGCGGAACAATATCTTCTCCACGAGACAATACCCATGCGATAGCGACCTGCGCAACAGAAGCCCCTTTCGCATCTGCAATCGCACGGAGTTCGTCGACAAGCGACAGGTTCCGATCAATGTTCTCGCCCTGAAAACGCGGACTGAAGCCACGGAAATCGCCGGACTGTATCGACGTATCCTTCGACCAGTGCCCACTGATCAGCCCCCGCGACAACACGCCGTAAGCCGTTATGCCGATACCAAGCTCACGGCAAATGGGCAGGATCTCATCTTCAATACCACGGGTGATTATCGCGTATTCGATCTGCAGATCGCAAATGGGATGCACAGCCTGCGCGCGTCGGATCGTCTCGGCGCCGACCTCGGAAAGACCGATCCGCCGGACATACCCCTTCTCCACCATTTCCGCAATCGCGCCGATCGTGTCCTCGATGGGAACGGCGGGGTCGAGCCGCGCGGCGCGATAGATATCGATATAATCCGTCCCGAGCCGCTTCAATGAATACGCCAGAAAGTTCTTCACGGCAGCAGGGCGAGCATCCACCCCGCCAAACTCGTTTGCCGGGCCGCGAAGAGCGCCAAATTTGACACTGATCACCACATCTTCGCGCCGGTGGCCGTCAAGAGCCTTCTGCAAGAGCATCTCGTTATGGCCCATCCCATAAAAGTCGCCGGTATCGAGCAGGTTGATGCCCGCGTCAAGTGACGCATGCACAGTGGCAATACTTTCCGCCTCATCAGACGGTCCATACGCCCCCGACATTCCCATGCAGCCAAGACCAAGCGCAGAGACTTTAAGTCCATCAGAACCCAGTGAGCGAGTATTCATTACACCCTCCAAAAGCTTATTGAAAACACTATACCCAATCAACTGACAAAAATCAATATTTGTCAGTTGATTTTATTTTAGACAGCATTTTTATGGCTTAGATAGCATCTTAGAAAGCGGCTCAATGGTCAAAAATGCTATAATAATAGAGATTATTACTTATATGTTGATAATAAATGACACAGAACAATCACAGGCTTTGATCAAACGAAGGGGAGATCTGCGATGGCTGAAATAACGGTTGATGATAGTGTATTGGCTCAAATTCTTGCGAAATGCAATCCACCTCATACACCTCTTCTTGAAGGATGTGAACACATCCGCAAGCGGCCCGCCATGTATATTGGCGATACAAAATCCTTTGGTTTGTATCAGTTATTCTTCGAGGTCCTGAATAACGCAATGGATGAAGTTCTGGCCTGCCGCGCAACTGATATCCAGGTGATCTTGCACAAAGATGGTTCGATATCGATCCAAGACAACGGCGGAGGAATACCGGAACAGCCATCTGTTGAAGAAGGCATACCGGGAATTGAGAAAGCAATGACCGTGTTCAATGTAGGTGGAACCTACAAGAGTAATTCTTATCGCGTATCCGGAGGCTTGCATGGAGTTGGACTGGTTTGTGTGAATGCTCTGTCGGCATGGTGTGAGGCTCGTGTTGAACGGGGCGGTCAAATCTATACTCTGCGCAGCGAACAGGGAATCCCAACGAGTCCGCTTGAGAAAACTGGCAAGACAACCGAGCACGGCACAACCATCACTTGGCTGCCGGATCGTGAAATCTTCGGCGAATACAAATACACTTCCGACTTTATTAAGTCGTATCTGCGTAAGATATGCTATCTCACACCCGAAGCGACAATCCATTTCCGAGATGATCTCAATCTAGGCATTTCAGAGACATACCAGTGCCCACAAGGCGTCGTAGAACTTATCAAGTCATTGGAAGAATATCAAGAGTGCCTGGGAGGCATCGTTCATTCCAGAGAAGTTCGTGATGGCGTCGTGATAGACTTTGCGCTTCAATTCACAATGCTGCCGGCTACAACAGTCTTCACGTTCGCAAACAATGTTTATACAGGCAATGGTGGAACGCATTTCAAAGGCTTCCAGTCCGGCCTGCGGAGAGCGATCAGCTCATATGCTGGACAACTTGGAGACGTCGATGGGGATCATCGCTACTTTACCTACGGCGATGCCAGTCAGGGAGTAGTGGCGGCAGTGTCCATCCGCCATCTCCATCCACGCTTCGAAGGTTCAACCAGGTCAATACTCGGCAATGAGGAGGTGGAAGGCATTGTCGATGTTGTCGTCAGGGAAGCTATGGGCAAATTCTTCGCAGAGTGTCCTGAGGTTGGACGGCAGATTGTGGAAAGGGCGGCTGACGAACAGCGCAAGCGACGCCAGAAGAACGGGGCGAAACAGCAAAGAAACATGACACGTAGAGTGTGATGGACGCCAATCAACCGCCTATCGGAGGAACGCGAAACGATGCAGGATCGACATGAAATTCACCTCCTCTCGGCTGACGTAGACGCACCGCAAAGCCAAACGGAATTCGATACATCACACCTTCGCGTCATTGGGGGACGCGAAGCCATACGTATGCGACCTGCGTTGTTTATTGGAAATACAGATTCGCAGGGCCTCCATAGTGTGTTCCGCCACATACTCGAAAACGCAATCGGAGGTGTGCTTTCGGGGCAGGCAAGCGACATCGACGTCGCACTCCATACCGATCATTCCATTACCGTCGGAGACAACGGCCATGGCATAACGATGGAGATTGACGAGAAGACCGGTCTCTCCATCCTTGAGCTGGCAATGACAAATTTCAATGCAAATTTTCTGCTCAAACGCGAAGGCTACAGGGTTGAGAGCGGCTTATTTGATTTTGTGCTGGTCTGTGCTAATTTCCTGTCCGAGTGGTGTGAAGTGACCGTGGAGCAGGACGAAAATACTTATTGGCTGCGCTATGAACGGGGAATTTCGTGTGGCCCACTCAAGATCATCGGGCCTGCGAACAGGCACGGCACATCCTTTACCTGGCTGCCGGATCCTGAAATCTTTGGTGAGCACAAATGCGAGGCCGGCGCTATCACAACACTGATCCAGGATACGTGCTACATGAATCCTGAAGCAACGGTGCATTTCCACAACCGCTTAAATCAAATAGAACTGATGACCACATATCATAACGAACGCGGTCTCGCGGATCTTGTGGATTCATTGAGCCAAGGGAAAGAGCGTCTCGGAGAAGTGCTCCATGTCAGGGAAACATCCGACGGGGTTTTCGTAGCTTTCGCTCTGCAGTTCACTGAAACGCCGGATGCGACTATCCGTACCTTTGCCAACAATATCGAAACGGACCGGGGCGGGACACACTTGCAGGGCCTTCAGTCCGGCTTACGGCGCGCCATTAGCTCATACGCTCGAAAGTCTGAGGATTTGAACGAGTGCGCAAAATACTTCAGGAATCAAGATATCAGCAAGGGAATAGTTGCCGCCGTATCTATCCGGCATCAAACTCCGTGGTTCGAAGGCGCAATACAAGCAAGGCTTGGCAATCCGGAAGTCGAAGGCATTGTAGGCCTTATCGTGCGAAACGCAGTCGTTGAATTCTTCGAAGAGCATCCTGACATCGCACAGAGAATTGTGGAGCGAGCGACCGAACAGCAGCGCAAGCGGCGGCTCGGCAGGACAACTAAGATATAATTAAACCGAACCCAAACTTTTACAGAGTGATGTTAACGACTAATGATGCCTACATACCATACCCTGTTAATTCTGCTAGGCAGCATTAGCATGGCTAGCATAGCTAGGAAGATGTCGCCAACGAACCCGAATGATCCTCTGGACAAATGGGGAACGTTCTTCTTTCGCGCTGGCCTCATAGGAATGCCGGTATCGCGTCTTGGTGACCTGGCGATCACGCTGCTTAACGTGCCAGGTTATCGAGGGTTTTCAGACATCCTTGGCGGATGCAGCGCTATCATGGGTCTCGGAGGCGCGATTGCGCTCGTCGTTGTTGGCCGCCGCACACGAAGCTATCCACCAGTGCCACAGCCGATACCGGACACCGTGCAAGATCCTTCTGTATGGCCGCCCGCGCCACAGTCACAAAGTGCGAAGTCTGATTGACGGGACACTCACAAGCATCGCGCAGGCTACTTGTCACCCGACTTAATCGTCGGCCGACTCGCCGTCGGAGGCGCCGCCTGGGGTGATGAAGAACAACGGCGTGATCATGTAGAACACGAAGGCGACTGGCGTACTTACCCACGCCGCCGCCGAGCCGATCAGATAGAAAACCGGGCCGATGAGAGTCCGCACGCCGATACGCAGGTCCACTGCGGCTGCGAATTCCGGTTTGATCAGCTTCCGCAGGATGTACCGCTGCAACACAAGGAACATAACTGTGTTCGCGGACATCACAAAGCCGAAAATGGTTACTGCCAGCGGGTTCGATGGATACTCGCCCATCAATCCTGTGGGGAACGGGATGAACGACTGGAACATCAGGAAGAGCGAGTTCAGCCACACCATGCCGTAGTTGGCATAGCGCGCTTGCCCGAGCAGGTGATGGTGGTTCAGCCAGAACTTGCAGACGATGATAAAGCTGATCAGCCAGCTTAAGAATTTGGGAAGCTGCTCTCGAAGCTTCTCGCAAAGCTCGGCCACACTATTGTGATCGTGCAGATCCGGAACCCTGAGGTCGAGCACAAGGAGCGTCACGACGATCGCGAACACGCCGTCGCTAAACGCCTCAATACGGTTGAGCTTCAGATCTCCCCGTGAGAACCGGCGCGCAAATCGGCCAAAGATGTTCGAGGAGTTTGGCATCGTGAAGAATTTTTAGCAACTCGAACCGTCATGGCCTTGTTCGTCGTCGGGCTTTCCGATTAAGGACTCCGACTCCTCAGCCGCCGGCGTGGCATCGTCCAGTTCCGGCAGATACTTTCCGCTCCACTCGGTTATCGAATCCAGCACGGGCTTAAGCGCATGGCCGGCCTCGGTCAACTCATAGCTCGTTCGCGGCGGCATGGTCGAGTGGATCGTCTTCGTCACGATTCCCATCTTCTCCAGCAAGTTAAGACGCTGCGTCAGAGTTGTCGTGTTGACATTCCCCTTCCGCATCAGTTCGCTGAAGCCCGTCGGACCGCCCTGCAGGCGGAACACGATCATCAGCACCCACTTCTCCTGAAGCAAAAGCGCGCCCTGAATAAAAGCGCGAGCGAACTTGCACGGCTCGCTCATGCCCGCTTTGCTATTGTCCTTCGTTTGATTTCCTACAGCTGCCATGGTCGCATTGTACCCGATTGCGCCGCACTTAAAATTTCACTTTGTTATATGCAATATTATGCGGATAAAATTACTCTACTATATATTTTATTTTGTGCTTGATATTTTAAAGCACTCGCAGATATAATCTCCATCAATCGGCCGGCAAGCTCAGATCATGGCCCCCTGGCAGATCATTAAAACGAAATACATCACTCCGGCCAACGGCCGTGAGATAAGGAAACTTGACGATGCAGAAGATGACGAAAATCGGCGCAGCAGCGCTGGCGATTGCTCTTGGCTTGACGGCTCTTGGTACTGGCATTCAGTCAGGAACGCATGCGGCAACTCCCGCAGCAAAGCCGGCCGCCGCTGTGCCGCTGACCGGCGCATGGACCGTGGATGGAACTCATACGAATGTCGGCTTCTCGATCCGACATCTTGGGATCAGCACCGTGCGAGGGCGTTTTAGCGACGTCTCCGGAAACATCGTCGCCAATGCCGCTCATCCGGAGAAGTCGTCAGTCAGCTTCACGATTCAGGCAACGAGCGTCGATACCGACAATAAAATGCGCGACGACCACCTCCGCGGCGCCGACTTCTTCGATGTCGCCAAGTATCCCCAGATCACGTTCCAGAGCACGAAGGTAGCGAAGGGCAAAGGGGGCGGATATGTGGCCACCGGTAACCTGACAATGCATGGTGTTACCAAGGCGGTGTCTCTCCCGTTCAACATCGACGGCCCAATCAAAGATCCGTTCGGCGGCACACGCTTCGGCCTTGAGACGCAGACGAAGTTGAACCGCCACGACTATGGGGTTGGCGCAACCGGCATGTTCAGCGGCGACAGCGCCGTCGGCAGCGATGTAAACGTCACAATCAGCCTGGAAGCCACCGCCGCGAAGAAGGCGTAATAGGTAGGCGGTTGAAAGACCCGCAAGCCCCCAAGAGCAGGCGGTTAAAACCGCGCCTAGAGAGTACAACAGTGCCCCTGCATGCGTATGCAAGGGTGCGTATGCCTAACTCCGGGCACAAAGAGGACCTATGGTCCGATATCCTAGTCCGCGAAGGCGGACATGTGTACTCTCTAGCCCGTGCCACCCGGAGGGTACCCGGCCGCCAGGGCAAATGGCCGCCAAGGCAAAGACGCCATGGGCACAGCGTAACCTGCGGCGTAAACGGAAGGAACGATACTTATGGCAAATAACAATCCGACACTTCTCATTACCGGCGCTTCCGGGCAGCTTGGCAGACTCATCGCAGAGTTCGCCATCGGCTCTGCGCCGGGAAATGTCGTTCTCGCAACACGCTCTCCAGAGAAGGTCGCCGGCCTCGTCGCCAAGGGGGCTGTGGTCCGCAACGCCGATTTCGATGATCCGGCGTCTCTGGAAGCTGCATTTGAAGGAATTGACCGCGTGCTTATCGTTTCCGCCAGTTCGGCGGACACCGAAACACGCTTACGACAGCACCGGGCAGCTATCTCCGCCGCCGATCAGGCCGGTGTAAAGTTTATCGCCTACACCAGCGCGCCGAAAGCCGACGATACTCCGCTTACGCTCGCAGTGGTCCACAATGCCACTGAGCAGGCGATCCGAGAGACCGGCATCCCGTTCTCTTTCCTCCGCAACAACTGGTACATTGAGAACGAGACGAACACAATCCTGGCAGCCTTAGCCGGCGCTCCCGTGTCGACCTCCGCCGGCGGAGGCCGTGTCGGTTGGGCCGCGCGACGTGACTATGCCCAGGCCGCCGCCACCGTCATTGCAGGCAGCGGACATGAGAATACGGTCTATGAGCTTTCCGGACCGCCCCGGACATATGACGAGCTGGCTGCAATCCTCACGGAAGTCATCGGGCGCGACGTTCCCGTGCAGCACATCAGCGATGAGGCTTATGCAGGCGTTCTCGCCGGGGCAGGTCTGCCTGAGTTCGTCGTACAGCTTTTCGTGGGAGTCCAGGGAGCGATTAGAGAAGGCGCTCTTGACGTTACCAGCGAAGACCTATCCAGCCTGCTCGGCCGCCCGCTAACTCCGCTGAGCGAGGTGATTGCTGAGATTGTGAACGCACACCAAGCGAAGGCTTAAACGCAAGAATGGCCCGGCACTTATAAATGCCGGGCCATAGTTCTCTCTTTATTATTAGCGGCTAAATCGTGAAAGCAACTGTCGAATCTACTTCCAATTTGCCACCCCATCTCCGCTAACACGAAGCACTACCTGAAAGTCGGTGTGCGCTCCGCCGTCGTATTTGCCAGAATCTCCGACACTATACAGCACAAACCCTGCGCCGTCCCGGCGGTATCGAATGGGCTTCAAGTCGAACGGGTCTGCCGGAACTTGGTCCGTAGCCTCCTGCAAAGTGGCGGGGTACTTGCCATGCTTTGCCCTCCAGATATACAGTGCGGCGCTGGCCTGCACGATCGCTGCCCGGGCATCGTTCTGGGCTTCCTTTACGGCAACTTTATTGAAGGACGGAGCAAGAGCCTGCAAGAGATATACGTCGTTTCCATGCTGCGCTGCCATTCCGGCATCGATTTTTGCAAATTTTGCAGACAATGTGGGATAAGGATCGGCGGCGTCTGCAATGATTTCCCGGAAGTATTTCATCCACTGAATATTGTTTGAGTCTACAAAGTCGTTCCACTCAGCAGTCGTCATTTTGGAGAGATGCAGTGTGGCAGGGAGTTCGCCGCCGGCAGCAAGCGCATCTAAATCCGCAGGCCCATGTATGCTGTTGCGGATAAAGGCCATCTGAGAAATCCCAAACGCAGCCTCACCCTTGAGAGCGTCTATCATAGTATGCGAATGCCGGCTACTCTCCAGCATTTGCCCGGCCTCGGCCACGACATTTGGCTGATGCCTGTTAAGCAGCATTATGGATTCGACTGAGTTGATCGTAATCGCATCCGATGCAATACCTACAAGCATGCCAAGGAGAATGGGATTCTGGTAAGCGTGATCCGAAATATGAAACCCAAGCCCGGCATTCTTGATGGCCTCATGGGATTTGCCGTCGTATGCAAGCACCTGACTCTCGATGGAAAGAAGGCGAGCGGCCCGGCGGATAGGCGCCATCTCCGACATCAGCGCTGCGGATGGATTCTTAGTGTCTGCTCGTCCCGGCATAACACACTGTGGCTTCGATGCAGCCTCATGCACCGCGGCAACAAGATCCGCATTGGCATGAAGAAAAGCATGCGCGTTTTTCCAGTCAGTTTCTGTTGCCCCAGGATTGAGAATGGCGAGGGCCAATATTTCATCGTTGCCTGATGGAAACGAGCGAACATCGCCGATCTTTATGTAAATTGGGAACGCGTTCTGATCGTCCGGCGGTTGTTTGGGATAGATTTCCGAAAGCGATGTGGGAATACCGGCCGCTTTGAACTTCGCAAGCTCGGCCAGGTACTGGGAATGGATGCTGCCCCCGTTTTTTACGGGATCAGCCTGCGTCCTGGCGTTCCCCGAACAGACAACAGCGATCGTGATTATGATAGCGGCGGCAATAAGCCGGCTTTGTGCCATAGAACGTTTCCCTCTCAACTCCGGCAGCGATACCGGACGTCACAGAGATAAACGCACAAACTGCCGCCACGTTTCGCGCTCCGCTCAGGCAACGCCTTCACGAAGCAGGCCGTTCAGGTCGAGTGGACGGGTCACCATAGCAAGCTCACCGCCTGGCGTAAGGGGCCACTGATCCTCCGGGCGATCCCAGTAAAGCTCTACACCATTTCCGTCAGGATCGGAAAGATACAACGCCTCACTCACACCATGGTCGCTCGCTCCGTCGAGCGGGTATTCTGCTGCGATCAGCCGCCGAAGCGCATCGCCCAATTCTGCTCTTGTCGGATAGAGAATGGCCACATGATAGAGCCCCGTGGTTCCCGGAGCGGGCGCTTTTCCGCCACGGCTATCCCAGGTATTCAGACCAATGTGATGGTGATAGCCGCCTGCCGATATGAACGCCGCATCCTTGCCGTATCGCTGCGTAAGCTCAAAACCCAGGATGCCGCTATAGAACGCAAGCGCCCTGTTGAGATCCGATACCTTTAAATGCACATGCCCGATCCGCACCCCGGGATGGATCGGCCGCACATCAGCCGCCGTCTCTGATTTCTTTGTCTCGACTTCCATTTTTGTTTCCTCTGTAAAATTTGTTTTCTATTCCTGTAACGGATGTTTAGAAAATATAGTTCCAGTGCAGTATTATATTTAGGTAGAATCAAAATTTAGCCATAACACAAGATGCCAACTCACTATTCGGGAACAGAAGATGAAGCGCGGGCGCTCGATGTTTTTATTAAACTCATGCGGGCGGCTCAGTCCGTCGGAGACCGGACGGGGCAGCCTGCGGCGGCGGCCGGTCTCAGTCCGACACAATTTGGCGTCATGGAAACGCTCTATCACCTTGGGCCGTTGATGGTCAGCCAGCTTGCGGACAAGCACCTGATGAGCCGCAATAATTTCACCGTCGTCATCGACAATCTGGAGAAGGCGGGGCTTGTGCGCCGGGAGCGCGGCCATGAAGACCGACGCGTGGTCATGGTCCATTTGACGGATACCGGGTGCGACCGCATTAAGGCGGTTCTGCCTGATTTCGTAAGGGCAGTCGTGCGTGATATGCAGGTGCTCTCGCCCCCCCAGCAGAAACAACTTGCAACGCTGCTGCGTTGTTTGGGAAGACAGCAAAGCTGTAGCGATTTACCGGAGGAAGGCGCGTGAATCTATCTGAAACGGAAGCGGAATACGAGGCGATAATCGTAGGCGGCAGCTTTGCCGGCTTAGCCGCAGCGATGCAGTTGGCCCGTGCGCGACGGAAGATCCTTATTCTGGATACCGGAGAGCCTCGCAACCGCTTCGCCACAACATCGCATGGATTTCTGGGGCAGGACGGTGTATCGCCGGCCGAGATCCTGGCTTCGGCGCGAACTCAGGCGCTTGCCTACCCCACAGTCACTTTACAAGCATCAAGGGCAACCGATGCGGCGCAGACTGACGGCGTTTTCACGGTAACGCTTGACAATGGATCGGCAGTGTGCGGCAAGCGCCTTATACTGGCCACCGGTGTAACCGATCGCCTGCCGAAGATCCCGGGCATTGATGAGTTGTGGGGCGGTGGCGTCTTCCACTGCCCGTACTGCCACGGCTATGAAGTTGCGGACCGTAAACTGGCTATTCTCGGTTCGAGCGAAATGTCCATCCACCAGGCGCTGCTCATCCGCGACTGGAGCGAAGATCTCACACTTCTCACAAACGGCAACTCAAGACCTATCCGCGCAGATCGCATCAAGCTTGAAGCACGCGGCATAGCTATTGAGACTGCCGCCGTGGCTCGTCTGATCCCGAAGGGACATGAACTGGGAGCGATCGAGTTCAAGGACGGCAGAATAGTCCCATACGACGGCTTATTTATCGTGCCGCGCTATACGCTCGCAAGCCCACTTGCCGAGCGCCTGGGATGCGCGATCGAGAATACGAACTTTGGCCCGATGATCACAACGAACGCCAACAAGGCGACCACAGTTTCCGGCGTGTATGCCGCCGGCGACGCCGCACGCCCTAACCACAACGTGAGCCTTGCTGTTGCGGACGGCTCAACAGCCGGCATCTTCGCCCACCAATCGCTTATATTTGAGCATATCGCATAGAATCAACGGCGCCCTGCGAAACCAAACGGCCAAATTCGTGTCTTAATGCTTACAGCATCAATCACCGAGAGGTCATCATGATTTCCAAGCCTCGTACTCGCGGCGCTCACTTACATCGATTTGATCTCACCTGTATTCCTGCAGCGCTTCTACTCGCAACAGCTTCTTACAGCATCGCTGCCGCTGGGCCTGCTGCCGTTAAGCCGGCCGCTCCGGCAACAGCCGACACTAAGCCCACTCCCAAAGTCACGTGGCCCCAGACAGACATCGATCGCGTTGTAACAGATGCGGCAGGCAAGCCGGTAGAGAACGCAAAAGTCACCTGGTACGGCATCCTGATCAATGCCGGCATGCCGGATCCTTCTACGATCAAGACCGTCGCATTGGCGACGGCCACAACCGACAGCGCAGGCCGCTTCCATATCGACGCCAAGACTGCATGGTCGGCAAGCGCATTTGCCGAGGCGTGGGTTCAGGCGGACGGCTACGCCATGGCCGGTCAGGTCGTCACGGCTCAGGGGCCGCCAATGTCTTCCGGCAAGACTCCTATCGTGCTGACACAGCCGACCGCCGTACATTTTCGCGTTGTCGATGCCCAGAATCATCCCATTCCGGGTTTGGCCGTGCGCGCATTCATCCTCCAAAAGGAGCGGCAGACAGCGCTGATACCTGAGGCGCCTGAAAATACGGTGATAAGCGCCGCCGATGGAGGCGTCGACTTTAAAGGGCTCCCGCAGGGATGGGACCTGATGCTCCAGGTTCAGGACGACCGGTTTGCGCAGCTCGACTTTCAAAAGGGCCAGATTCACCTCGCTGCAGCGCCCAAGACAGATGCTCCGGATCTCCAGCTAAAAACAAGCGCAATATTGGAAGGAAACGTGACATACGGCCCGGCCGGAAAACCGGCGGCCGGCATCCGCGTTATCGCATCCGAGCACTCCCCGCATGGCTCGCCTCCGGCAACAGCCGTCACAGATGCAGCCGGCCATTTCAAGCTTGCGCGTATCGGCGGTGGAACTTATTCAATCTCAGTTCAGCTTCTCCCACCTGCCAATGAGCAGTGGGTATCTCCGGAAATCAGCTCCACTGTGCCCGCAGGAGGCCATAAGACGGGCCTCAAGATAGCGTTGGCAAAGGGCACATTGATTACCGGCCATGTCTCCTATGCAGAGAGCCACAAGCCTGCAGCAGGAATACGCGTTTCCGTAGGACACAGCAAGGGAAATGTGGTCTCTTCATCGGATATAGTCACAACCGATACCGGCGGAAACTTCAAAACTCGTGTTCTGCCGGGCATTATCAGTTTGTATCCTCAGGTCGAAACTCCCGTCTCTTCCGTGCGTGTGGAGGCTGTCGAGGGTAAAACTGCCGTTGCCAATATTGAGATCCCTACCCCCATCCCGCCGATAACAATTAAGGGGGTCGTACTGGACAGTGCAGGCAAACCGGCGGCCAATGCCGACGTCTACGTGGCAACGACTTCGTATAACACGCCGCCTCCTACCACTACCGATAACGACGGCAAGTTCACGGTGTCTGTCTCCAACGCATCCATGGTATTCCTGCGGGCGCGACAGGAGCGGAATGCGACGACCAGCGATAAAGCCGCCCTCGACGGCGACAATGTCACACTGAAGCTCACCGACAATGCGCTTTCAGACGTGACAGGAACAGTTGCCGACACCGACGGCAAACCGATCACCGGCGCCACGGTGTCGCTATACCAGCAGAGCCTGCGTATGATTATAGATATTCCGTCCGCAACCACCGATGCTGCAGGAACATACCACTTTACCGGCCTGATGCCGAATACAAGGTATGGAGCCAGCGTCAGCATGAAGGGATACGGCAGTGGGAGTACCGGCGATATTGTGCTGCAGCCGGGAACCCCGTTTGCCGCTTCGAAAGTCACACTGAAAGCGGCAAACAGCTTTGTCGGCGGTCATATCGTCGATTCCCACGGCAGCCCGCTGTCCGGAGCAACGGTTAGCTGGATGGATAATCAGGAGACCAAAACCACTACGGACAAGAGCGGCAAGTTCCGGCTTAACGGCGTCCCGCCCGGCGATGTCGTGCTTCAGGTCAACGCTCCCGATGAGGGCACCGCCCAGCAGGTGCAGGCCGGTAAAGAGAATATCGTCATCAAGACGTTCTCTCAAAAGCCTGACGCCAACCAGGGAGCCAATCAACCCAAAGAGATCAGTTACGTCGGTAAATATGCGCCGGAGTTCACTGTGGCCAACTGGGTGAACGTATCGCCCATCACCATGCAGGATCTGCACGGCAAGATCATCATCTTCGACTGCTGGGGGTGCTGCGCGGATAATCTCTTCGAGACACAGCGTGTCGTACAGCAATTCGGGGATCGAGGCGTCGTAGGGATCGGGCTGAATGTTGCCGGAGGCAGCCTGGCGGATGTTCAGGCGCATGTGGCGCAAGAACACTTGACCATGCCTATCGCCATCGACAAGGATAACGGCAACGGTACGGCCAAGGGACTTGGAACAAACGGATTCGAAGCCTACGCCCTCGTCGACCGCAACGGCAAAATCGCCTATACTGGTTGGGATTTCCCACAGATGCTCCAGACGCTGGGAAAAATGCTGGCGGCAGAGCGGGCCGCAGCCGCAAAGTAATATTCTCTCGTCCCGAGTGCTCTGGGTATAGAGCATTCGGGACTGCGATCAGTTCCATCACACCGAATTGATCTGCGGACACCAGGCTACAAGTTTTTAATTAGCAGGAATGACCATAATGCGTTCGGTAATGGCGGAAGACTTTATATTTGCTCCCGCGGGTGTGCAACTATTGATGTAAATAGCATTTCCCCCAGGCAGCCAACCGCAGTCGCCTACACTTGTCTTGATCTCATCAATTGCGGCGACGACGTGCGTATTCTGGCCATTTACACCTCCAACCTCAATAACAAATTGCGATTTCGGTGTGGTATCTATACCGGTGCTCAACAGGATCTTGTGTAACCATCTTGGCGTGGGATCGCGTGGTGTTATCTCATCAAGCCAGGCAAGTTTCGTACCCTGAGGCGACAACTCGATGAGAACGCCCATATTGCTGCGGCCTCCGTCAGGACGTTCAAGCACAACAGACGCCGATTTTCCGGTATGTGGATCGATAGAGGTCAGTGTATCGGTAGAACCGGGACGTCCCCAGCTGGATAGCGGTTGTAGAAGGAATTTCCCATCCGCTGTTTCACCAAGCAAAATAGCAAAATCACTTAGCGGCTCTGGTAGCGCAAATCGCGATATCTGCCGGCCTGATCGATTATAAACCTCTACATCATTTTTCCACGATACAATTATCCAGGATTGGCCGTCAATCGACCAACGTACATGTTCCGACAATGCTTTCTGAGAGTAATATTTCGGTGGCGCCGTATTATTGACAGGCGGTAATGGCGTGAGAAGCGCAGCCGTGGAAGAGACCCATGGTCTGATGCCACTGAGGTGTCCGGCAATAAATTTCCCGTCGGGCGATATGACACACTTCGAATAAGCCATGCGCCAGAGCAGACTGTTCTGCGGCTGTTCGGCAGGATCGGCAATCGGTTTAGACTTTCCGGTTTGTATATTATTGAGAGTCCATAGGGAACGGCCGGAGGTTGAATGCGTTAACGCCAGAAAGCTGTCATCGTCGATCCAGGTGATACATCTTGCGCTAACGCCAATGGGAAAAGTGAATGTGCGGATCGTGCGACGCGAAGTGTAACGCCAGATGAGAAGCGACGCAACACTGAGCAGCACAACTGCGGCTACAGCGATCCGATTCTTCATCCATATCTCACTCGGCATATTCACAATCATGCTTCGCTATGGGCAACTTATTAAGACGGCCCCGCACCCTTTGAGGATACGGGGCCGTCTTAACTCGATACGATATCGCGTTTAGAGGCGAAGGCCGATCTGGAACGTGAAGCCGGAGGGGTTGATATGGGCCGATGTCGGCATGAACTGGTAGCTGAGTTCGCCGATAACATTGTGGCCGAGTTCAAGACCGCCGAACAGCTTGCCGCCGACGCCGCCTTTGCGCTCGGAACCGACCAGCCAGCCAGCCTTGACATCTGCAACGTAATAGCCGACGCCGACGCCGCCGTAGGGAGTTATCCCCTGCGCAAAGCTCTGGTCCGCCTTGACACGGACAGCGAGGCCGCCACCGTAGGAATAGACGTGGCCGCCGCCGTGCTTCTGCCCCTGGGCGTCAAAATAAACGACACCCGTGGTCTTTTCAGTGCCGCCGACCACGATCTCACCGCCGCCGGAAAGCTGGACCGTGCCGCCATAATGGCGAGCCGATGTGTCGGCCGGCAGGAAGCCGCCGATCTTGAGCGTAATCGGATTCTGAGGCTTCCCTTCCATCACCGTATCCGACTGCGCATTGGCCGCGACGCCGCAAACTAAAAGTGTGGACACACAGAGTGCCGATAGTGCGAATTTGTACATTTGCTGACAGGTCCTCCCAACAAGCCGGGCGTTTTTGGAACTACTGCGCAAATCCACGCCTCGGCCGTATTTCATTACTGCGACTCATTATAACAGACAACCGGTATGATTCTCGGCGTAGCGGATTATAGATCGGCAATATAATTGATCGGCAGGAAGGCTTTCGAGGCGATTGTCAGCCCGTTACGTTGGTTATTGCCGTTGTCCGCGATACTAAATCACGGACAACGGCTTGAGAGCCGGACTCAACGAAACCGAACTAAAGAAGAGTCGCCTTGAGGGTGATCGGCGTTGCGGCAAGAGCCTTGGAAATCGGACAATTCTTCTTGGCGTTCTCAGCATTCTCCAGGAACGCAGCCTCATCCAGACCAGGCACTTCAGCCTCTGTAGTCAGGTCGATCCTGGTTATTGCAAAGCCGCCGTCGACGGGGCCAAAGTGTACCAGAGCGGTCGTGTGAATACGGGTTGCCGGATGGCCGGCCCCTTCCAAAAATGCTGCAAGCTGCATCGAGTAGCAGCCGGCATGAGCAGCGCCGATCAGCTCTTCCGGATTGGTTGCAGCCTGCCCCTCTTCGAAGCGGGATTTAAACGAATATGCTCCCTTAAATGCTCCGCTGCCCACGGCCAACGAGCCGTCGCCGTCCTTCAGTCCACCCTTCCACTCTGCCTCAGCCTTGCGAATCGCCATTGTGTTCGGTCTCCATTTCTGTGTTGTGTTTTGGAATTGTCGGGAATAGCCCAGGATAGAACCGCAAGAACGCCCGCTGCGTTCCTGGCAGTCTATCTCTTACCCGAATGTAACATGTTTGCCGCCGGGCTGCATTACCCTACGAAGGGTACCCGGCGACAGCAAAACGAAGCAAAATTTCTCAGAAAAGCTCGCGGCCTCCATTATTCCAGGATCAGGAAGCCCTTCGTGGAACCGCCGGCGGATTCCTATCCCTCGATGTCCCCCACTGATGCCAGTAAGGATAGATCGGTGTGCTTTCACTGGCGGCATCGAGCGCCCCCACCTGCTCGGCCGTCAGGTTCCAGCCCACAGATCCCAGATTATGCCGAAGCTGCTCCTCATTGCGCGCGCCGATGATGATCGATGAAATCGTGGGTCGCTGCAGCAGCCAGTTCAACGAAATCTGCGTAACGCTTTTTCCGGTCTCTTCCGCAATCTTATCCAGCACATCCACGATGCCATACAGCCGCTCGCGGTCAACCGGAGGCCCGCCGGCGTTGCCTGAGCTGACGCGGCTGCCTTCCGGCGGCGGCTGATTTCGCCGGACTTTGCCGGTTAGCTGTCCACCGGCAAGCGGACTCCATACGATCGTGCCCACCTTCTGATCGATCGCCAGCGGCATCAGCTCCCATTCATACTCCCGGCCGATCAAGGAATAGTACGCTTGATGCCCGATATAACGCGCCCATCCATATCTTTCCGAGATGGACAGCGACTTCATGAGATGCCAGCCCGAGAAGTTTGAGCAGGCGATGTAGCGCACCTTGCCGCTCCGGACAAGGTCGTCCAATGCGCTAAGCGTCTCCTCGATGGGAGTAAGAGCATCGAATCCATGGAGCTGGTAGAGATCGATATAGTCCGTTTTTAGACGCCGCAGACTTGCTTCGCAGGCGCGAACCAGATGATGGCGCGACGTGCCGACATCGTTCGCACCTGGTCCGGTACGGAAACTCGCCTTGGTGGCGATCAATAGGTCGTCACGCTTGCCGGAGATCGCCTGACCAAGGATCTCTTCGGACGTTCCATCGGAATAGACATCCGCAGTATCAAAGAGGTTGACGCCTGCTTCAAGAGAGATATCGATAAGCCTGCGCGCCTCCTCGACATCCGTGCTGCCCCAGACGCGAAAGAATTCATTAGTTCCGCCGAAAGTCGCCGTGCCGAACGAGAGCACGGGCACTTTGAGGCCCGAACCGCCAAGCAGTCTGTATTCCATGGTGTTCCTCCATAAATGCTCAACCATTATGCCCTAAATGCCATGCCCTTAAATGAGGGCTCCAGGTATCTATCCGGAAACAATTCCGCCAATTTCTTTTTGAAATCTCTATGCAAACCCTTGACCTAGAGCGCTCTAGGTTCTCCATACTACTCCTGAACCGTCGCCAGAGACGCCAGAGCAACCGGAGGAAAGCGTTATGAATGGGAAAGCGCCGACAGTCGAACAACCGCAACCTGTAGGGGAACATCCGCTGTCGGGATTTTGCCAGGCAGACAGGCAGCCTTACGATCTGACACCACTGCCCTTCGACCGCGATCTGACGGTCCAGCAGGTCGTTGAGATGACGGGGCTGAGCGAGCACACACTGCGATACTATGAGCGTCTCGGTTTGCTGAAATCGATCAGACGAGACCTGAGCAGCGGACATCGGCGGTACTCGATAGACGACGTGGCCCGCCTTGAAACTCTCGCCTGTCTGCGCGCCACAGGAATGTCTCTTGAGGAGATGCGCCAGTATATGGGGCTCATCTCACAGGGCCGGGCAGCCGCGGAGCAGCAGAGAAGTCTCCTTGAATCACACAAGGTCGTTCTGGCGGAGAAGATGAGGCAGATGCAGCGCAATCTGGACTATCTGGACTACAAGATCGCCTACTGGAATGCGGTGCAAGCCGGAGACGATCAACTGGCAGCGGATATCGCCATAAAAGTACATGAATGGATCAAAAGCGATTCCGCCCCTTCACCTCTGCCTTCGAAAACAGAATTGACTGCGAAACGATAAGTAAGAAAAAGTAAGTCACGAAAGATCAGGAAAACAGACGTATATGAGCAAAGCGATTGGCTACGGCGCACAGAGCGCGACATCTTCCATTGCCCCGTTGGACTTTGAGCGCCCCGATCCAGGCCGCAGCGATATTCGAATCGAAATCCTTTACTGCGGAGTCTGCCACTCCGATATCCACCAGGCCCGCGACGAGTGGGGCGGATCGATTTACCCAATGGTGCCGGGACATGAGATCGTCGGCCGTGTGACGCATGCCGGCAGCGAAGTGACGAAGTTCGCCGTGGGCGATCTGGCGGGCGTCGGCTGTATGGTCGACAGCTGCCGGGAGTGCGCGAGTTGCGCGAGCGGCGAGGAGCAGTACTGCGACCGCGGACAGGTTGCATTTACCTATAACGGCCGGTACAAGGACGGCACGCCCACCTATGGCGGCTACTCGGACCACATCATCGTGGATGAAGCGTTTGCCCTGAAGGTCTCCCCGAAGCTGGACCTGGCGGCAGTCGCGCCGCTGCTCTGCGCCGGCATCACCACATACTCGCCGCTGAAGCACTGGAACGTTCAGGCCGGACAGCGTGTCGGCGTGATCGGTCTGGGCGGCCTCGGGCATATGGCGTTGAAGTTCGCGCACTCATTCGGCGCGCATGTCACCCAGTTCACCACGTCGCCGGGCAAAGAAGACGACGCCAGGCGGCTTGGAGCCGATGAGGTCGTGGTGTCTCGCGATACCGAGGCGCTCAAGAAGCTGGCCGGAACCTTTGACTTCCTGATCGACACTGTCTCAGCCGACCATGACCTGAATATGTACCTTGCGCTGCTGCGCCGCAACGGCAACATGGTGCTCGTAGGCGCTCCCGAAAAGCCGGCCGCAGTTAGCGCATTCTCGCTTCTTATGAAGCGAGCTTCGCTTTCCGGATCGGCAATCGGCGGGATCCAGGAGACCCAGGAGATGCTCGACTATTGCGCCGAGCACAATATCGTCAGCGATATCGAGATCATCCCGATCCAGAAGATCAACGAAGCATACGATCGGATGCTCAAAAACGACGTCAAATATCGGTTCGTTATCGATATGGCATCGTTGAAGGGATAAGCTCAGGATAACTAAAAATGCGCCCGCTCCTCTTCAGGGCGGGCGCATTTTTGAGTTTCACCTATTACAATTCCCGGCGGTGGCGGGCTAATGATCGCTGGAGACTATCCTTTATAGCTTGCCGGCATATAAAGACAATCAGTATCATGCAGACCAATATGCAGAGCAAAGCAGGACCATTCCCCGCACTGCCTTCGCCGAAGACCATATAATTGACTCGATCCACCACTGACGGTGACGGCGCCGTCGATGCAGTCTCGCGATAATCATCCCAGAAATGCTCATCGGTATCCGGGTGGTCTCCACGAGCAAGTCTCGAAGCCATGTATGTATCACGATCGGCACGCCAGTGGTCGGCATCGCGCCGGTACTGCGCGTACTCCTTCTGCATCTGCGGATACACTTCAATCTGAGACAAAAAACTGGGATTGGACAGGTTCAACATCTGCTGATCTGTGAGGCCAACAATGGAATGATGGCCTGTGTTGATCAGTTCGCAAGCTCGCATAAAGGCCATTGTAGCCAGACTGTGTTGATCGGTAAGGGTTACCTGCCGGCCGATTGCGCTGAACACATCAGGGCTTTCCCATGCGTTGCCAAGCACAACCAGACCGCACAGCGCCGTCAACGGATCAAAGTGGTTCCTGGCGGCTATTTGCTTCAGGCGATTATCGAAATCATAAGCAATAGTTCGAGCCTCTTCATCCGATCCTGTGTTGGCGTGCGCAATTCGCGACTTGACCGTATCTGCGATCCATTCGATAACGACCAGCTGGCACCCTTCCCGGCCAAAGTGCGCGTTCGGCTTGATGGCAAGCGCAGCTTTGATATAAGTGGCGGCCGTATCCATCTGAGCGATCGTCTCGATGTGAGCGCCGCCTCGAAGCCAGCGGTGACCCCAGAACGTGCCGGCGTTCGCATAATACCGGTACCACTGCTCCTTCATCTTTTCGTTGCCGGCATCGTAAGCGGGAAGCAGAGCGTGCTTCTTCTCAATCCATTCGATAGCGGCATCGTCGTTGCCGATCCTATCGCAAGCCACTGCCGCATCGTCGTATTCCGCAAAGAGGATGGCCCCCTTGGTAAGCTCAGCCTTTATCCGATCGATCCGCATCTGATAATACAGGGGAGGATTGGTCTCGAAGTGTCCGCTGACGACCTGCGCGACATCCGGCAGCCCTGCCATCTCGACCGCCACAGTATCTCTGTCATTCAAGCACGCGTGAGCCGGCGCAGCCAATAAGCAGATCAAGACGAGAACAAGCTGGTGTAAACGGCAATTTGAAAATCTAATGGCGTTCATTACGTTTTCATCTTAACGTATATTCGCTTTGTTTACAAGCCAGCAGATTCACTAAAGTTGGGAAAAGACGCTTCATCAGAAAACGTATATTATGTGTCTCCTTCCTTAGTGCCGTTAAACATCATCAATAGTAAGCGGCCTGGATTTTTCGCCATAGATCCCCAGGATCTGCTCGGCCCTCCGAATAATCGACGCTCTCAGGTCCGCCGGTTCCAAAACCTCTACCTGATCTCCATACCGCATGGCGAACTCGCAGACCTCGTAATCGAACTGGAACACGGTGGTTAATGACACCCAACCGGCGGCATCGGGCGCTTCCTCGCTTTCAATGACCGGCGCTTTGCCGCCTCGAATACGACGTAAAAGTTCTGGAGCAACGCGCAGGGTTGCCTTAAAGCGAGGAACACCCGACTTAAATTCGGTTACGGATTGCTCCCAGAAGGAGGCGAGATCGAACCCCTCCGGGCGATTACAGGGCATCTCCATAACACTTGCAGTCTTGACCCGCGAAACCCGATATGACCGCAGATCGCCCTCGGCAACGGCAATCAGATACCAGACACTCCCTTTCGCCACCAGTCCGAGCGGATCGACCTCGCGCTCAGCGATCGTGCCGTCGGCCCGCTGATAGACCATCTGCAGCCGCCTCTCCTGCCACACAGCCTCCTGAAGCGTCGTGAGAAACGGAAATGCTTCGGCCGACCTGTACCAGCCCGCGCCGTCTATATGCAGACGCTCCCGCATATGATCGATCCCCTGGCGCGATACCAGCGGCAGCGATGCCATCAGCTTAATGAGCGCGGCATCGGCGGCTTTGCCCAGCCCAAGGTCCGCAAGCAAGCGGGAGGAGCGAGCAAAAAAGAGTGTCTGCACCTCCTCGGCATTCATACCGGTCAGGTTTGTCCGATAGTCCTGCACCAGGCTCCAGCCACCGCCGGTACCACGATCTGCAGTCACCGGCACACCGGCAGAGCCCAAGGCCTCCATATCACGAAGGATCGTCCTCTCGGAAACTTCAAGCCGCTCCGCCAATTCACGCGCCGTAATGCGTCGATTGACTTGAAGCAGCAATAAGACAGAAAGCAATCGGTCAGCGCGCATGGTGTAGTCCTTCGTCTATGGGTGATTTCAGTTTACCGGGCCAATATGTCAGAAGGTGTCATGAATCGATCTCTATACTCTAAATATGAAAGATTGGAGGGCCAGTATGGAGTCAGCAAGTGACAGGCCGCTGCAGGGAAAGATCGCTGTGGTGACAGGCGCGACGCGTGGATGCGGCCGCGGAATTGCCGTCGAATTGGGAGCGGCCGGTGCAACGGTGTACTGCACGGGGAGAAGCAGCCGTACCGTAAAGTGCGATGTTACTCCGCTTCCCAACGGCACGACGGGAAGGCCGGAGACGATTGAGAAAACGGCGGAACTGGTAGAAGCCGCCGGGGGCAGAGGTATACCGGTGCGCGTGGACCATACAAAGCCGGAACAGGTGGAAGCGCTGTTCGAGCGCATCAAGGAAGAGCAGCAGGGGCGGCTGGATATTCTCGTCAACGATATCTGGGGCGGCGACGAGCTCACTGAATGGGATACGCCGTTCTGGAAGCAATCGCTGGAAAAAGGCCTGGCCCTGCTGGAACGCGCGATCCATACGCATATCATCACCAACCGGTATGGCGTCCCTCTGATGGTTGCACAGGGAAACGGGATCGTATTCGAGATCACCGACGGCGATGATCTGCACTATCGCGACACCCTCTTCTACGATCTGGCAAAGGTCACGGTCATTCGCCTTGCGCTCGCCATGGACAAAGATTTTAAGGCGCGCAACATTCCGATAACATCTGTGGCAGTAACTCCCGGTTGGCTGCGGTCCGAAGTCATGCTCGATCTGTTCGGCGTCACTGAGGAAACATGGCGCGATGCCGTTCCCGAACGTCCCGCCTTCGCCTACTCGGAGACCCCAAGATACCTCGGCCGGGCGATCGTCGCGCTGTGCAAAGATCCGGATATCGAGGCAAAAGCCGGCGACCGGGAAAAGGCGCTATCCACATGGACGCTGTCACGAGTGTACAACTTCCGCGATGTCGACGGCCGCCAGCCGCATTGGGGCGATCAATGCGAGGGGCTGCCGGAATAAGAAATGCTAGGTGGTTGTCTTGCCCCAGCATTTCTTATTCGAGCATTTCCTGCCTACGCCCAGCATTTCCGTTGTTTCTTCCCAGAATGCTACTGCCTGACAATCTCCCCCAACGCCATATTCAGCACGGGGAACCAGGTCGCGTAGCCGCGATTGTTGGGATGAAACCGATCGGGGGCGTAAAGTCCTCGGTCAGCATGAAAGAGTGGGCCGGTTCCGCGGGCAATGGGAACGAAAATTGCTCCGTGCTCGTGCGCAACATCTATGATGATAGCGTTGACGCGCGCTGTCTGCGTGCCGGCAAGCCAGCGAAGGGGCTGCGCGAATCGTGGCGCGGCCCCAAGCTCCGGAGACCCGGTGAGCAGGATCTTCACATGTGGATTAGCGGAATGGAGACCATTCAAAATATCATCCATGCCGGAACGAATGCGACCACCGGAGGTGAAGTGCGTGCCATCGTTTGCGCCGACAGCCAGGAGAACGATATCCGGCTTCAGCGCCTCTGCGGCAGCAAGCTGCTCGGCCTGCACATCGGAGACTTTCGCTCCGGACACCGCAAGGTTTGTCATGACGATAGGACTGAACGTTGAAAGAAACGTGGCCGTTTCCATCGCGATTCCACTCTTATAGTCTCCTCCCTCACCTGCCGCCGTGCTGTCGCCCATAACCACATAGATCAAATGATGTCCCGCTCGTGCTTTTCCCAGTCTAACCAGTGAACGGCTAGGATTTCGAAAGTGGTCGTCGGGGCCGGGAATGGCGATAAGGATCTCAGCCAGAATCAGAAAAACAAAAGCGCTGATCGCAACAGCGATACGCCGCAGGAGCTTCTTAAACGGTTGACGCACACCGTTTCGGTTCGCAGATGGCAAGGTAAACTCCAGGGAGACGACGAAAGCAGGCGATTCCTTACATTATGATCGACAACGAGGCCGGCAGATCAAACTTTCCGCCACGCAATGCGGCAAAGCGGCTGCTGCGCTGGCTGCTGGCGTTGTCGATGGTCTGGATCGGCATCAAACACTTCACCAGCCCCGCGCCATTTGAGTCCATTGTCCCCAATTACCTCCCGGCCCACCATGCGCTTGTACTGATCAGCGGCTTCTTTGAAATCGTCGGCGGCATCGGCATTCTGCTGCCGTTCGTCCGGCGCGCAGCCGGGCTGGGATTGGTTCTTCTCTATATCGCCGTCTTTCCCGCCAACATCAATATGGTTCTTCATCCACCGCCCGGTTATGACACCGAAACGATCCGTGTGATTCTCTGGCTGCGGCTCCCGCTGCAAGCACTGCTCATCGCTTGGACGTTATGGGTTTCTCGGGATGAGAATGCGATGGATAAGAAGACAATATCTACAAGCTAATCCAAATCAAATAGAGCATTTTTAAGAAAGGTCGCCTGCTATCGCATATTTATGATAAGATAAGACTACTCTAACAGGACTAAAATATGCAACAAAGATTTCTCCAGACCGTTTGTCTTGCCCTCGTCTTATCAGTTCCCACTCCAACGGTCTACGCACAGCAGCCGGTGGCAACAGACCTCACAGCTCCTCCAATCGCTGTTTCCGCCGGCACCGTCGAAGTGCCCGAGCGCACCGAGATAAAAGTAGAGCTTCAGCAGGATCTTAAATCCGGCGCCAATAAGACCGGAGAGGAAGTGCCTTACAAGCTTGCCCAGGACGTATATGGCCCCGGGCATGTCCTGCTGATTCCCGCAGGAACAATGGCATTTGGAAAGATTACCAAGAGCAGCCGACGCGGCATGTTTGGCAAGGCGGGGAAACTGGAATTCAGTTGCGACTATGTTCAAATCGGCGATGGCAAGCATTTGCCCCTGCGATCCGATCCTCTTGGCGGAAGTGGACACGGTAATGCCGGCGCGGTGATTGCAACAGCCTTATTCCTTTCTGTATTCGGCGTGTTCGTCAACGGGAGGGACATCACTGTGCATAAGGGGCAGACGTTCCCCATGTACGTCGATAAGCCGACTATTATTCCGGCGCCAGTCGTTGCAGGAGCAGCTCCTGTTGCCGCAGCCGCAGTGCCGGCAGGACCTTCGAAATCGCTATTTACAATGAAGAACGGGGATCAAATTACCGGTTCGATCTCCAGCTTCGATGGAAAAACATACGAGATCAACACGGATAATGGCTCGAAAACCATCTCATCCGACGACGTAAAGTCGATTTACGCGCTCGCCGCGAAATAGCCGCAGCCAAGTGAGTCTCCTGAAAACGAGCCAACGGCTCAAATTGGCAGTGTGCACATTACTGTCGATGACTGAATACGGCCTCATGACTATGAAAGTCATGAGGCCGCATTAGCGCCAATTGCGGCACGCATCTTGGGCAAGAGCAAATCGTCGAGATCATCGTCTGTCAGACTTCCACATACAAAACTAACATGGCGGCCAATGCTCATAGCGTCGTGAAAACTTAGCCCAAAGACTGTACGCAAATATTTGATGGGATACAAGGCGCTCTCGACACCCGGATGATGTGCCTGCCATATCTCCCTTACAACATCCATCACGCTTCCGCCCGATTTCACAATATCCTTCATCTTCTCGGCAGTAAGGGAATCAATGGGGAAAGGCGATGATTTTTTCGCACTAGAGTTCATTGCAATAAACATCTCCCGGATGTGCGTTTCCCAGGCATGGTTCTCGAATTATTTTTAAAATAGCTTTCCGCTTTTGCCTCATCGGCGCGAGTGATATAGTGGGAGGCACATCATATGAACCACGACCGCTTATTCAAAGAGTTGATCGGAAGCTTCTTTATCGAATTCGTCGATCTTCTCCTGCCTGATCTCGCGCCCTACATCGATCGAGATGCCGAGATCATTCCGCTCGACAAGGAAGTCTTTACCGACATCACCGGTGGAGACAGCCATGAAGTCGATCTCATCATGAAACTCAAGTTCAAGGGAGAAGACGTCTTCTTTCTCATCCATGTTGAGAACCAATCGAAAAGACAACCGCACTTCCCAAAGAGAATGTTCAACTACTTCAGCCGTCTCAGCGAGAAGTTCGATCTGCCCGTTTATCCTGTGGCCGTATTCTCTTACAGATCACCAAAACGCGCCGAGCCGGATCATTATCAGGTCAGCTTCCCCAACAAAACCGTCATGCGCTTCGAATACACCGTCATTCAGCTCCAGCGCATCCCATGGCGCGCATTCCTGAAACACGACAATCCGATGGCAGCAGCGTTGATGTCCACAATGAAGATGGATAAGAGTGAGCGCCCTCTGGTAAAATTGGAGTGTCTTCGTCTTCTGGCTCGATTGAAGCTGGACCCTGCCCGATCAAAGCTGATTGGCGGCTTTCTGGATTCTTATTTGAAGTTGAACGCAAACGAACTTAAACAATTCGA
>Ga0105237_10000645_pt1 | contig 48648 bp, 38 predicted proteins | sample KBSC24metaG_FD_81520 | JGI IMG/M metagenome (GOLD analysis project Ga0105237, IMG submission 81520) | Corn rhizosphere microbial communities from Kellogg Biological Station, Michigan, USA - KBS C2-4 metaG | ecosystem: Host-associated > Plants > Roots > Rhizosphere > Soil | place: Michigan, USA...
ACTTTCATGGGGATCAGACGTTCTCGAGTTGAAAGGAGGAGGAAGGGATCGGCGTGGTCATTTGTTCTAGTCATGTCTATACAGGTTGCCGAACACTATGCAATCCGTGTGCCCGCTTGCCTAGACAAGCTCTGCGGCGGGGAAAAATCGACCCTCAGCCCGCGATCTTCATAGGAGAAACCGCTGTTGACACCGTCACGACCCGATTCATCTACGACACAGGGCAACGACATCGACGCACAAAACCGGCGCGATAGTACGTCTCGCCGCATGGATTTGGTGCCTGTGGTTTACCTGTATAGACAAGGTATGCACCATCGCCGTTCGAGCGGCTGTCGCCCGATGCCCGGGTCGACCTCAGGGTCGTGAGCCGTGCATCACGAGCCGCATCCCGCGTCGCTAGACTGGTCCGGCAACCAAGAGGAGTGTCGTCATGACCGACAGCACCGTATTGCGTCCTGCCCGCGAGCTGGCCCGGCCGAGCCGCCGTTTCCCCGGCGAGAGCGACGAATATCGCCGCGCACGCACCGAACTGCTGGTCGAGGAGATCGAGCTGCGGCGGCACATCGAACGTGTCGCGGCCCAGCGGCGCGCGCTGCCGCCGGGCGGCGAAGTGCCGCAGGACTATCGCTTCGAGAGCGAACAAGGGCCGGTGCGGCTTTCCGACATGTTCGGGCAGCACGACACCCTCATCACCTACAACTGGATGTACGGCCCGAAGCGCGCACGCTCCTGCCCGATGTGCACCTCGATGCTCAGCGCGTTGGACGGCGAGATGCCCGACATCCTGCAGCGTGTCGGCTTCGCGGTGATCGCGAGGTCGCCGATCGAACGCATGATCGCTTTCAAGCGCGAGCGGGGATGGCGTTTCCTGAAGCTCTATTCATCCGGCGGCAACGACTTCAATCGCGACTACGCGGGCGAGCAGACGAGCGACGGGGACAACGCGGCGTTCAACGTCTTCACGCGCTCGGGTTCGACGATGCGCCACTTCTGGGGTGACGAGATGGGCATGGACAGTGCCGATCCTGGCCAGGACCCGCGCGGAGCGCCCGATCCGATGCCGCTGTGGACCATGCTCGACCTGACACCCGGCGGCCGCGGCAAGGACTGGTACCCGGAGCTGGAGTATCCGCGGCGGTAGATGGCGCACCCGGCGCCGGGGTACCGACGCCACCCGCCGGGCGGGTTGGCGACGGCCGCTCCGGAGCGGCCGCGCGCTGGCCGTCGATGGAGCACCCGGCGCCGGGGTACCGGCACCACCCGCCGAGAGCGGGCTGAGTGCCGTGGCGCCAAGCCGGCCTGTGTCGGCTTGGACGGCACGAAGGGGCTCGCGTCCTCGCGAGCCGCAGCCTGCACGGTCGACGCGGAGGACCGCACGCTGCGAGCGTGCTCAGACCTGCGCCGTGCCCAGCTGGCGGCGCAGCCGGTACTCGCCCGGCTGCAATCCGTTCCAGCGCTTGAAGGCGCGGTGGAAGGCGCTGGCGTCCTGGAATCCCAGTTCCGCGGCGATCTCGTCCATGCTCATCGCGCCGTGGCAGAGCCGGTCGATCGCCAGGTCGCTGCGCAACTGGTCCTTGATGTCCTGGTAGCTGCCGCCTTCGGCTTCGAGGCGGCGGCGCAGCGTGGTCGGCGCGATGCCGAACTCGGCCGCCACATCCTCGAACACCGGCCAGGCCTCGCCCGCCAGGCAGCCGCGCAGGCGCCGGCGCAAACGGGCCGTCCAGCTGTCCTCGTTCTTGTAGCGCAGGAAGACGGATTGCGGCGCGGTCTGCAGGAACTGCCGCAGGCTCGAGGATGTCTGCACCACCGGCGCGGCGAGCAGGCGGGCATCGAAGCGGATCGCGGTGTGCCCGGCATCGAAGGCCAGGTGCTGCGAGTACATGCGGGTGTACTCGCGCGCATGCGGCGGGCGCGCGTGCGCGAAGTCGACCCGCTGCAGCACGATGCGCCGGCCGGCCAGCCAGCACATCAGGCCATGCAGCAGCACGAGGAAAGTCTCGTCGGCGAACAGCCTGGCCGGCGCCGGCTCGATGCGATCGATCAGCCGCACGACGGCCTGGTCCCCTTCCAGCAAGAGCTCGCCGCGGATCTCGTCCAGGAACAGCGACAAGCCGCGCAGCATGCGCCGCAGTGCGCGATCGAGGGTGCTGCATCCGAGCACCGCCTGGCACAGCAGCGCGAAGCTACCGACCTTCATCGCGCGCCGGTCGAGACCGAAAAATTCATCGTCGAGCTCGCCGGCGACCGCGAGCCAGAGCGCGGAAAACGCGGCTGCGGGTACGCGGGCGGCCGGCACGGCCAGCAGCGATTCGGGGATGCCGGCGGCGGCCAGCGCCCGCTCGCGCGGCTGCGGCGCCAGGCGCGCCGTCGCGGCGTTGACGAAGTACATCGCGACGGTGTCTTTTTCGCTGGTCTCGTCCATGGGTGCCAAGGGTGCTGGCTGCCGGGCGATTATCGGCGGGCGTCTGTCGTCTGCCCCGGGGGCGCGTCAGGGCCAGGACGTCTCGCTTCGTTGCCGGCGGGCCGGTGCCGCACTAAAGTCCAGACCCGTCTTCACGATGCTTGCCATGACCCGCCTCGCGCCCACTGAACGTCCAGCCCTCCAGGCCTCCCGGAGCGCCCTGCAGATCCGCCCGCTGGATGCCCCGCTCGGCGCCGAAGTCATCGGGCTCGACCTGTCGCAGCCGCTGGCGGACACCGATTTCGCCCGCATCCACCAGGCGCACCTCGATCACCACGTGCTGGTCTTCCGGGACCAGCGCATCAGCGCGCAGCAGCAGATCGATTTCAGCCGCCGCTTCGGCCCGCTGCAGATCCATGTGCTGCACCAGTTCCTGTTGAAGCATCATCCGGAGGTGCTGATCGTCTCGAACATCGTCGAGAACGGCCAGCCGATCGGCCTCGGCGATGCCGGCTACTACTGGCATTCCGATCTCTCGTACAAGCCGCTGCCGAGCCTCGGCTCGATGCTGCTGGCGCAGGAGCTGCCGGCCGAAGGCGGCGACACCTTGTTCGCCAACATGCACCTGGCCTACGAGACCCTGCCGGCGGATTTGCGTGCCGCGGTCGAAGGCCTGCGCGCCGAGCACAGCTATCTCGCGAAATACGCGGAGCTGCAGCAGCGCAGCCCGTGGCGCCCGAATCTCAGCGCCGAGCAGATCGCGGCCGTGGCGCCGGCGGTGCACCCGGTGGTGCGCACCCATCCCGAGACCGGCCGCAAGGCGCTCTTCGTCAGCGAGCACTTCACGACGCGCATCGTCGGCATCCCGCAGGCCGAGAGCCGCAGGCTGCTCGATGCACTGTTCGCGCACAGCGTGCGGCCGGAGCACCTGTACCGCCATCGCTGGCAGCCGCACGACATGGTGTTCTGGGACAACCGCTCGCTGATGCATCTGGCGGCGGGCTGCCCGGACACGATGCGGCGGCGCCTGCACCGCACGACGATCGAGGGCGACGCGCCGTTCTGACGCGGGCTAGCGCGAGAACTGCAGCACCCCGTCGTTCACCGCGCCATAGCGCAAGACCAGCAAGTCGCTGAGGTAGTTCTGCTTCAGCTTCCACGGCCGGGTCGCGGCCTGCCGCGGCAGCTGGCCGGCCGCGCGCTGGAAGTAGCCGGACGAGAAGTCGGTCCACGGCAGCAGCGCCGAATCGGCGGCCGCGGCCGGCGGCAGGCATTGGCGCAGGCCGTTCTTGCGCATGTGGTTCAGCAGCCGGCAGACGTACTGGGCGGTCAGGTCGGCCTTCAAGGTCCATGAGGCATTGGTGTAGCCGAAGGTGTTCGCCATGTTCGGCACGCCGCTGAACATCAGGCCCTTGTAGTTGACGGTGCTCGCCGGATCGATGCGGCGGCCGTCGACATGCAGCTCGACCTTGCCGACGGTCACCACCAGGCCGGTCGCGCTGACGACGATGTCGGCCTCCAGGCTCGCGCCGGAGCCCAGCTTCACGCCGCTCTCGGTGAAGCGCTCGATGCGGTCGGTCACGACCGAGGCGCAACCCGCCTGCAGCGCCCGGAACAGATCGCCGTCGGGCACGAAGCAGAGGCGCTGCTCCCACGGGTTGTAGCGCGGGGTGAAATGGGTGGCGATGTCCGCCTGCGGTCCCAGCGCCCTGCGCACGCCGCCCAGCAGCAGGCGGCGCATCAGCCGCGGCCTGTGCCTGCACAGCTGGAACAGCAGGATCTCCGCCAGCACGTTCTTCCAGCGCGTCAGCCACAGCGCGAAGCGCAGCGGCAGCCAGCGCCGCAGCCAGCGGTTAATCGGGCTCTCGGACGGCAGCGACGCGATCCAGCTCGGCGAGCGCTGCAGCATCGTCACGTGGGCGGCCTTCTGCGCCAGCGCCGGCACCAGGGTCACTGCGGTGGCGCCGCTGCCGATCACCACGATGCGCTTGCCGGCATGGTCCAGGTCCTGCGGCCAGTGCTGCGGGTGGACGATGCGCCCGCCGAAGCGCTCCTGCCCGGGAAAGTCCGGCTGATAGCCCTTCGCGTAGTCGTAATAGCCGCTGCAGACGAAGAGGAAGGCGCAGCGCAAGGTCGAGAGGCCGCCGCTCGCCTCGTCGCGCAACTGCACCGTCCAGCGCGCCGCCGCGGACGACCAGTCCGCCCGCTCCGCCCGCTGGCCGAAGCGGATCCTGCGGTCGATGCCGTATTCGCGCGCCGTCTCCTGCAGGTAGGCGAGGATCGTCGGGCCATCGGCGATCGACTTCTCGTGCGTCCAGGGTCGGAACGAGAAGCCGAGGGTATGCATGTCGCTGTCCGAGCGCACGCCGGGATAGCGGAACAGGTCCCAGGTGCCGCCCAGGCGCGGGCGCGCCTCGACGATCGCGTAGCTGTGCTCCGGGCAGCGCGTCTGCAGGTGATAGCCGGCGCTGATGCCGGAGATCCCGGCACCGACGACCAGCACGTCGACATCGTCCTCTGCCATCGCGGGCACTCCGTTGAAGCCAAGACTCACGAGCAAACGCGCGGCCGCCCGAAGTCTGCTCATCCGCTTGTATGTCAGCCCCCGCTCGCGGAGTACCGCGTCCGCCCCCCGCGGGGGCGAGCAACTGTCTTCGGAGCGGCCGGGCGACAGTTGCTCCGGGGGCGAACGACGCATGTCGTCGGCCTGGGGCGCTCTCCATCGCGCCGCTATCGTGTCGCCGGAGTCTGTCCGGCGTCAACGCCTGCGTGCCGCCGCCACCTTGTGCAGCAGCTCCAGCAGCATCGCCTGCTCGCCTTCGCTCAGGTCCTGCAGCAACTCACGGTCGGCCTCCAGCAGGCGCGTCAGCGCTTGCGCCACCAGCACGCCGCCCTCGCGGGTGAGCTTCAGATGGCTGGCACGGCGGTCGGTTTGGCTGCGCTCGCGCACGATCAGCCCGCGCGGCTCGAGGCGATCGAGCCAGATCGTCACGCCGGGCACCGTCATCGCCAGGGCCTTCGCCAGCCCGGTCACGGTGACCGGAGGGTTGTCGCGGATCAGCTGCAGGATCGTGAACTCCACCGGCCTCAGGTCGAACGGCTTGCCGACGACTCGCACGAAGGCCTCGGTGGTCAGGATCGTCGCCTGCGCCAGCTGGTAGCCCAGCACGCGGTGGACGCCGGCCTCCGACAGGCCGCCCTGCGGCGTCAGTTCATTCGGTGTGCAGGGTTCGCGGCTCATCGCGTCATTGTCATCGGGCGGCGCAGTCGGGGCCGCTGGCGGCACCCGCTTTCGACCCTGTCCTCTGCTGAAACAGCAAATGGAACTTTGTTTGTCTCTCGACATCCCTCTAGGGAAACTCCTGATGTTTTCGTAATATTGGTTAAGTAAATTAACTATAAGACCACGACAACGGAGACACCGATGAGCCCTGAGACCCGCCGCATGCGGCCTGCGCGACTTCGTCCCAGCACCATCTCCGCCACCTGCGCGCTGCTGCTCGGCGCCTGCGGCGGCTCGGATGACGGCTCGCCCCGCCCCACCGCCGTGACGCTGCCGCGGCTCGCCGCCGCCCAGCCCGGCACGCTGGCCGACTGCGCCTCGCTCGCCGGGTTCAGCTTCGGCAGCACGACGATCGCCTCGGCAACCCTGATCGCCGCCGGCGCGGCGACCTCCAACGCCGACGGCGTCGCCCTCGCCCTGCCCGCGCACTGCGTCGTCACCGGCGCGATGAACTCGCGCACCGGCATCGACGGCAAGCACTACGCGATCAACTTCGAAATGCGCCTGCCGGTGAACTGGAACGGCCGCTTCTTCCACCAGGTCAACGGCGGCAACGACGGCAACATCAGCACCGACGCCACCCGCGCCTACGGCCGCAAGCTGGGAGGCAGCCCGGGCAGCAACGGCCTGCTCGAAGGCTTCGCGGTGCTGACCTCGGATGCCGGCCACGCGCCGGATCCGAGCTACGCCACCGATCCGACCACCGGCCTGGGCATCTCGGGCCAGGCCTACGGGCTCGACCCGCAGGCACGCCGCGATTACGGCTATGCCGCGGTCGGCACGCTGACGCCGATGGCCAAGGGCCTGATCCTGGCAGCCTATGGCCGTGCGCCGGATCGTTCGTACATGGTCGGCTGCTCGAACGGCGGCCGTCACAGCATGGTGGCCGCCGCCCGCTATGCCGCCGACTACGACGGCATCCTCGCCGGCGATCCCGGGTTCAACCTGCCGAAGGCCGCCGTCGCCGAACAATGGGACTCGCAGGCCCTGATGGCGGCGGCCCAGTCCACGGACCCGGTGACCGGCCGCCCCGCGATCTGGAGCGCCTTCAGCGCGGCCGATCTCGGCTACCTGAACCAGCGCATCCTCGCCCGCTGCGACGCGCTGGACGGCGCTGTCGACGGCATGGTCGCCGACACCCAGGCCTGCCAGGCCGCGTTCTCGCTTGCCGGCGACGTGGCCGTCTGCGCGGCAGGCGCCTCGCCCGACGGCAGCTGCCTGAGCACCACGCAGAAGTCCGCCCTCGCCCGCATCTTCGGCGGCGCGAAGAACACCAGCGGCAAGGCGCTCTATGCGGACTGGCCGTTCACCGCCGGAGTGAACGCGCCCGGCTGGATGTCCTGGAAGATGGGTGCAAGCAACGGCGGCGGCAGCGGCGCCGGCAAGTACGGCCTGAACCTTGCGCTCGGCTCGGCATCGGCCGCCTACCTGTTCAGCACGCCGCCGGCCGACCCCTCGGTCGTGACCGGCCTCGGCGTGACGCTGATCGACTACGTGCTGAACTACGACTTCGACCGGGCCGAGACGCTGGTCAACGCGACCACGCCGGTGTTCACCGAATCGGCGATGGCGTTCATGACGCCGCCGAACCCGACCGACCTCGCCGCCTTGCGCGACCGCGGCGCCAAGCTGATCGTCTTCCACGGCAGCGCCGACCCGGTCTTCTCGTACAACGACACGCTGGCCTGGTACGACGGGTTGACGGCCGCCAACGGCGGCGACGCGAGCGGGTTTGCCCGCCTGTTTCCGGTGCCCGGAATGAACCATTGTTCGGGCGGGCCGGCGACCGATCAGTTCGATCTGCTGACGCCGCTGGTCGCCTGGGTCGAGAAAGGCCAGGCGCCCGACAGCGTGATCGCCACTGCGCGCACGGCGGCGCAGAACAGCGGGCTCGGCCCGGTCACTGCCGGCCGCACGCGGCCGCTATGCGCCCTGCCGAAGATCGCCAAGTACAACGGCAGCGGCAGTATCGAAGACGCCGCGAACTTCTCCTGCCAGTAGCCCCGTCCGCCAGAAAGAGGCCCGCCATGACCCAGACTCGAACCGTCAACGTCCAGACCTTTCTCAACGAACATCGCTTCTCGGGATTCCAGTGGCTGATCTTCGTGCTGTGCTTCCTGATCGTGCTGCTCGACGGCTTCGACACCGCGGCGATCGGCTTCGTCGCGCCGTCGCTGATCAAGGAGTGGGGCATCGCGCGGCCGGCCCTCGCGCCGGTCCTGAGCGCGGCGCTGTTCGGCCTCGCCGCCGGCGCCTTCGCGGCCGGGCCGCTGTCGGACCGCGGCGGCCGCAAGCGCGTGCTGGTCGGCTCGGTCGCGGTGTTCGGCCTGGCCTGCGGTGCCTCGTCCTACGCCGCCGACCTGACGCAGCTGACCGCACTGCGCTTCGTCACCGGGCTCGGCCTCGGTGCGGCGATGCCTAACGCCGTCACCTTGATGAGCGAGTACTGCCCGGACCAGCGCCGCGCGACGCTGACCAACACGATGTTCTGCGGCTTCCCGCTGGGCGCGGCCCTCGGCGGCTTCCTCGCCGCCTGGATGATCCCGCAGTGGGGCTGGCGCAGCGTGTTCGTGCTCGGCGGCGCTGCACCGCTGGTGCTGATGCTGCTGATGATCGTGATCCTGCCGGAATCGGTGCGCTACATGGTCGCGAAGGCCCAGCCGGCGGAGCGCATCCGCGCCGCCTTGCGCCGCATCTCGACCTCGGTCGACAGCGCGACCGCCTTCGTGATGACCGAGCGCGCCGCGCCGACGCAGGCCAAGGGCGGCATGGGCGTGGTGCTCGCGCCCAGCTACGTGGTCGGCTCGGTGATGCTGTGGATCGCCTACTTCATGGGCCTGGTGATCTTCTATGCGCTGATCAACTGGATGCCGGTGCTGTTCAAGGACGTCGGCCTGGACCCGAAGACCGCGACCCTGATCGCCGCGCTGTTCCCGCTCGGCGGCATCGGCGCGGTGCTCTTCGGCTACCTGATGGACCGCTTCAATCCGAACTGGGTGATCGCAATCGGCTTCGCGCTGACCGCGGTGCTGATCTACCTGATCGGCCAGGTCGGCAATGCGGTCGGGCCGCTGGTGGTGGTGGTCTTCGTCGGCGGCACCTTGATGAACATGTCGCAGTCGTCACTGCCGGCGCTCGCCGCCGCGTTCTACCCGACGCAGGGCCGCGCCACCGGCGTCGCCTGGATGATGGGCATCGGCCGCTTCGGCGGCATCGCCGGCTCGTTCATCGTCGCCGAGCTGACCCGCCGCCAGATGAGCTTCAGCCAGATCTTCGCGGTGATGGCGGTGCCGGGGCTGATCGCCGCGGCGGCCTTGCTGATCAAGCAGTTCAGGCACCCGGAGCGCCGCGCCGGGGCCGGCCAACTGCAGGGCGACGAGGTGCTCGGGCACTAGACATCACGGTCGCTCGCCGTCGGGCGGGGTGGCGGTGCCGAGCTTCTGCAGCAGTTCCTTCAGCAGCAGGAATTCGCCGCGGCTCAGGTGACCGAATGCGGCCTGCTCGGCCTCCACCAGGCGCTGGGTCGCCTCGGCCGCGGCCTCGGCCCCTTCGGCGGTCAGGCTCAGCACCTGGGCGCGGCGATCGGTGGCGCTGGCGACGCGCGCGACGAAGCGGCGCTTCTCGAGGCGTGCGATCCAGGCGGTCATGTTCGGCGCGGTGACGGCCAGGGCTTCGGCCAGCCGGGCCGCCGAGACGCCCGGGTTTTCGCCGATCAGGCAGAGGATCGTGTACTCGACCGGCCGCAGCTCGAGCGGATGGCCGGCGACGCGGAAGAACACCGCGTTGGTGTGGATGGAGGCGCGCGCCAGCTGAAAGCCCAGCACATCGTCGAGCTTCGGGGCGCCGGCTGCGCCAGCGGCGGTCTTCCGGGTTGGTTGCATGCGTTTGGCGGCTCCGCCCTTGGTGGCTGCGCCGGCGCTCATAGTGTAGCCAGTGAAGCAACGACGAGATCGAGGCAGGCCACAGTCCAATGAAAATTCCTAGGGTAAACCATAGGAACGCCATCCAAATACTTCACTACATTAACCAAATCGAACCCGGAGACGATTCCATGAGCCAGACTTCCAGCCCCGCCGACACCACGCTGCTGCGCACCGAGCACGAAGGCCCGATCACGCACATCCGGCTGAACCGTCCTGCCAAGCGCAACGCGATCAGCGACGGGCTGATCGCGCTGCTGCACACCAGCTTCATCAACCTGCCGGAATCGACGCGGGTGGTCGTGATCAGCGGCGAGGGCGAGCATTTCTGCGCCGGGCTGGACCTCGCCGAGGTCAGCGAGCGCAGCGTCGCCGAGGGCATCCTGCACTCGCGCTCCTGGCATGCGGCGTTCGAGCAGGTGCAGTTCGGCAAGGTGCCGGTGATCTCGGTGCTGCACGGTGCCGTCGTCGGCGGCGGGCTGGAGCTGGCGAGCGCGACGCACATCCGCGTCGCCGAAACCTCGGCCTTCTACGGCCTGCCGGAAGGCCAGCGCGGCCTCTTCGTCGGCGGCGGCGGCTCGGCGCGCGTGCCGCGGCTGATCGGCGTCTCGCGCATGACCGACATGATGATGACCGGCCGCGTGCTCGATGCCGCGGAAGGCCAGCAGCTCGGCATTTCGCAATACCTGGTCGAGCCGGGCCAGGGGCTGGCCAAGGCCTTCGAGCTGGCGCGCAAGGTCGCAGCGAATGCGCCGCTCTCCAATTTCGCGGTGATGCACGCCCTGCCGCGCATCGCCGACCTCTCGCAGTCGGACGGGCTCTTCGTCGAGTCGCTGATGGCTGCGATCGCACAGGGCGACGAAGCGGCCAAGCTGCGCGTGCGAGCGTTCCTCGAAGGCCGCGCCAACAAGGTCAGCAAGTCATGAGTGAGTCCGACAACCCGCGCTACCGTCACGCGCGCTTCGGCGGCTGCCTCGAGGTCGCGATCGAATCGCGTGCCGACGGCAGCCAGGTGCTGCGCTCGACCGAGGCGCTGCAGGCGCATCCCGAGCGCGTCACCGACCGGCTCGAACACTGGGCGCGCGAAGCGCCGGAGCGAACCTTCGTCGCGAAGCGCGGTGCGGACGGGCAGTGGCAGCGCATCAGCTACCGCGAGATGCTGGACCGCGCGCAGCGCATCGGTCAGGCGCTGCTGCAGCGCGGCCTCTCGGTCGAACGGCCGCTCGCGATCCTGTCGGAGAACGACCTCGAGCACCTGAGCCTGGCGCTCGGCACGATGTGGGCCGGCATCCCGTATGCGCCGGTTTCGTCGGCGTACTCGCTCGTCTCGGGCGACTTCGCGAAGCTGAAGCACATCGTCAAGACGATCACGCCCGGCATGGTCTACGCGGCAACGCCCGCCTATGGCCGCGCGATCAGCGTGGTGATGCCTGCGGATGCCGGCGTGGTGCTCGGCGAAGGCCGCATCGAAGGCCGCGCGACCACGGCCTTCAATGAGCTGCTGGCGACCGAGCCCGGCGCCGAAGTGAAGGCCGCGCATGCCGCGACCGGGCCCGACACGATCGTCAAGTTCCTTTTCACTTCCGGCTCGACGAAAGACCCGAAAGGCGTGATCAACACGCACCGCATGCTGACCGCCAATCAGCAGATGCTGCGCCAGTGCCTCGCCTTCCTGCAGGACGAGCCGCCGGTGCTGGTCGACTGGCTGCCCTGGAACCACACCTTCGGCGGCAACCACAACGCCGGCCTCGCGCTCTACAACGGCGGCACGCTCTACATCGACGACGGCAAGCCGACGCCCAAGGGCATCGCCGAGACCTTGCGCAACCTGCGCGACATCTCGCCGACGATCTACTTCAACGTGCCCAAGGGCTACGAAGAGATCGCCAGCGCGATGGAGCATGACGACGCGCTGCGCGAATCCCTCTTCCGCAACGTGAAGGCTTTCATGTACGCCGGCGCCGGCCTCTCGCAGCCGGTGTGGGACCGGCTGCACCAGCATGCCGAGCGCACGGTCGGCGAGCGCATCCGCATGATCACGAGCCTGGGCATGACCGAGACCGCGCCGTGCTGCACCTTCGCGGTCGGAACCAACGTGAAGTCGGGCTGGATCGGGCTGCCGGTGCCCGGGGTCGAGGTCAAGCTGGTGCCGATGGGCGACGGGTCCGACGCCAAGACCGAGATCCGCTTCCGCGGACCGAACGTGATGCCGGGCTACTGGCGCGCACAGGAGCAGACGCTCGAAGCCTTCGACGAGGAGGGCTATTACCGCACCGGCGACGCGGTGCGCTTCGTCGACCCGGCGGCGCCGGAGCTGGGCCTCTTCTTCGACGGCCGGCTGGCCGAGGACTTCAAGCTCTCGACCGGCACCTTCGTCAACGTCGGCCCGCTGCGCGCCAAGGTGCTGGCGCATGGCGCGCCGCTGGTCGCCGACTCGGTGGTGGCCGGACTGAACCGCGACGACATCGGCCTGCTGCTGGTGCCGCGCATCGACGAATGCCGCAAGCTCGCGCGGCTCGGCGCGGACGCCGGCGCGGCCGAGGTGCTGGCGCATCCGGCGGTGCGCGAGTTCTTCCAGCGCCTGGTCGATACCCTGTGGCACGAGGGCACCGGCAGCGCGAACCGGGTCGCCCGCGCCCACGTGCTGGCCGAGCCGCCGTCGCTGGACACCGGCGAGATGACCGACAAGGGCTCGATCAACCAGCGTGCGGTGCTGACGCGGCGCGCCGCGCTGGTCGAAGCGCTGTACGACGGCACCGACCCCGCGGCGCTGCTGCCGCGCAAGTCCTGAACCCCTTCCTACCGAGGAGACATCCAACATGCAGATCGACGGACATTCCGCCATCGTCACCGGCGGCGGCTCGGGCCTCGGCGCCGCGACCGCACGCGAGCTCGCGCGCCGCGGCGCGAAGGTCGCGGTGCTCGACATCAACTTCGATGCGGCCAAGACGGTCGCTGCGGAGATCGGCGGCATCGCGGCGCGCTGCGACATCACCGACACCGCGAGCGTCGAATCCGCGCTCGACGTCGTGCGCGAGAAACACGGCGCGGCGCGCCTCTTGATGAACGTGGCCGGCATCGGCGGCGCGAAGCGCATCGTCGGCAAGGACGGCCGCGCCGCGCCGCTGGAGGACTTCCGCCGCGTCGTCGAGGTCAACCTGATCGGCACCTACAACATCACCCGGCTCGCGGCCGCGCAGATGGTCGCGCTCGCGCCGTTGACCGATGGCGAGCGCGGCGTGATCGTGCAGACAGCGTCGGCCGCGGCCTTCGACGGCCAGATCGGGCAGGAGGCGTATGCCGCGTCGAAGGGCGGCCTGGTCTCGATGACCCTGCCGCTGGCGCGCGACCTGGCGCAGTACGGCGTACGCGTCGCGACGATCGCGCCGGGCCTCTTCCTGACGCCGCTGCTCTACGCGCTGCCCGAGGAGACGCAGGCCTCGCTGGCCGCGTCGATCCCGTTTCCGAAGCGCCTCGGCAAGCCCGAGGAATTCGCTCACCTGGCCGCCAGCATCGTCGAGAACGGGTCGCTGAACGGCGAGGTGATCCGCCTCGACGGCGCGCTGCGCATGGCGCCGCGTTGACAAGAAAGCACGGACATGGACACCGCCAACCTGATCGCGATCGACACCCACACGCATCTCGAAGTCTCGTGCCGCAACCCCTTCGACAACTACGGCGAGGAATACGACCGCGCGGCCGACAAGTACTTCCGCTCCAGCCGCCGCCCGACGATGGACGAGACGATCGCGTTCTACCGCGAGAAGAAGATCGGCTTCGTCAATTTCACGGTCGATGCCGAGACTCAGCTGGGCCGCCGCCGCATCCCGAACGAAGAGATCGCCGAGGCCGCGATCGCCAACAGCGACATCATGATCGCCTTCGGCAGCATCGATCCGCACAAGGGCAGGATGGGCGCCCGCGAGGCGCGCAAGCTGATCGAGGAGTACGCGGTGAAGGGCTTCAAGTTCCACCCGACGGTGCAGGGCTTCGAGCCGCAGGACCGCATGGCCTGGCCGATCTACGAGGTCATCAACGAGTACAAGCTGCCGGCGGTCTTCCACAGCGGGCATTCGGGCATCGGCTCGGGCATGCGCTGCGGCGGCGGCCTGAGGCTGCAGAACTCGAACCCGATGCTGCTGGAGGACGTGGCGATCGCCTTCCCCGACATGCAGATCATCATTGCGCACCCGAGCTGGCCGTGGCAGGACGAAGCGATCTCGCTCGCGATGCACAAGCCCAACATCTGGATCGACCTGAGCGGCTGGAGCCCGAAGTACTTCCCGGCGCAGCTGGTGCAGTACGCGAACACCCTGCTGAAGGACCGCATCCTGTTCGGCAGCGACTATCCGCTGATCACGCCGGACCGCTGGATGAAGGACTTCGCCGAGGCCGGCTTCAAGCCGGAGGTGCAGCCGCTGATCCTGAAGCAGAACGCGATGCGGCTGCTGGGGCTGGGCGGGGCGGCCGGCAGCACACCGTAGGGGCAGGTGCGCTGCAAGGTCTTCGATAAGATCGCCGCGACCTTGCTTGCTGGAGTCCGTTCCGATGCCGCTGCCGGAGAAGCCCGATCCCGAACATCGCCCCCTGCCCGCCGGCTACCGGCAGGGCATCGTCAGCGCGATCACGATCTTCATCGGCTTCTCGCTGACCTTCCTGCGCTTCTGGTTCTTCGAGGCGCCGGGGGACTGGACGCCGCGCTCGGTCGTCGCGGCGGTCGTGATCGTGATCCCGATCCTGCTCGAGATCTACGCGCTGTTCCGCTCGCTGCGCGTGGCCGACGACGACGAGCTTGAGTACGCGAAGACGATCCGCTGGTTCGTCGCCTCGGTGATCGCGATGCTGTGCGGCGTCCTGTTCTCCGCGGTCGTGCTGTCGGGTGCGCTCGATCCGGGGCGTTGATCCGACAGGCGGCCTTCGGCCCCGGTTCCTCAGCCCTGCGGCGGCGTCGGCACCCACACGCTCACCGACGGCTCGGTGAACCCCGGGATCGATCCGTTCACCGTCAGCACCTGATAGTTCAGCGTGTACACGTCCCGCCAGAAATCGACCGTCAGGTTCGCCGCGTTGATGTTCAGCGTGGTCGCGAGCGGCTGGGTGCCGGTCTGGCTCGGGTGATAGATGTCGAGCCGGTGGTTGTTGCTGACGTCCTTCGACAGCACGTACAGGTAGCCGGTGAACTCGACCGCGAGGTCGAGGTAGGTCGCGCCGTCGGTACTGTCCAGCGTCAGGAAATAGGGCTTGGCCTGCTGCTTGAAAAACGGCATCGGATTGCCGCCGATGTCGAAAGCCTGGATGCGGTTGTTCGCACCGCCGTCTTCCAGCACCAGGATCACGCCGTCCGGCGAGATCGCCGCGGCCACCGGCAGCGTGATCAGCCCGGGCCGCGTGCCCTGGCCGGAATAGGTGCGCGCCAGGTAGTACTTCTGCGCCTGGTCGTCGGCCACCGGCGCCGAAGGCAGGCGCAGCGCCTCGAGCTTGTGGAACTCGTTGTTGATGCTGACGATGTGGCCCGAAGGGTGCAGCAGGCAGCGTGTCGAATCGAGGTTGAGCACGCCGTAGGCATTGCCGCTGCCAGATCCGTCGATGCTCGGCGGATCGAGCTGCACGCGCCGGATCGAGCGCGACATCGTGTCGACATAGATGTTGCGCGCCTCGCGGCCCAGCAGGTCATAGGCCGCGCGCACCCCGAGGTTCAGCCCGCAGGTCGTCGTCACGTAGCCCTGCTGCGCGTTGATGCCGCCGTTGCTCGCGTCGGTGTTGAGATTGGCGAACTGATCGAAGCGCCCGGGCTGGTTGTTGCCGCAGCCGATCACGCCGGTGCTGGCCGCGTTCCAGGCGTAGCCAACATAGCCCGCCTGCGGCGGATCCGACGTGGCCTGCCGCACCGTGATGCTGTTGAAGCCGTTCAGGCCGGGATTGCTGCCGCCGGGAGCCACGTAGGGCGGCGCGAGGCTGCCGTTGCCGTCGGCCGTCCAGACGTGGTTGCCGTTGCCGTCGAGCGTCACGATGCGGGTGTGCAGGTACTGCGTCGTGCTGAGGATCGGCGTCTTGACCTGCACGATGGTCAGGTCCGGCGCCTGGTCGACGTTGTTGTCGACCAGGCCGGTCGAGCCGTGCGCGGCGCACCAGTCGTTCTGGCCCGCCGGCGTGCCGCTCTGGCGCATGTAGAAGCCGATCACGATGTTCACCTGCCCGCCGCGCGGCACCGCCTGGAAGGTGATCGGGATCGTCTTGACGGTCGGGTCGGGCACGTCGACCGCGTCCTGCATGTGGGCGGTGCCGTGGTCGAACAGGTAGCTGACCTTGTAGTAGAGCTTGTGGCCCGCCGGCGGCTGCGGGAACTGCGTGTTGCCGGCATCGGGCTTGATGGTGACCGACAGGTCGTGGCTCTGCACCACGTCGAACTGATAGACGGCCGGCGAGATGCCGACCTCGATCGAGGTCTCGGCGAGCTGGATCGCGCCCACCGCGGCCGCGACCGCACGTGCGATCTGCCCCGCGGCCGGGATCGAATCGATGTACTGCGCCGCGGCCAGCTGCAGCGCGATCGCCTCCGCGATCTCGGTGATCGCCTTGCTGCCGCCGGTCTGCCACATGATCTTCACGAACCCCATCGTGAAGGACAGCAGGCCGCGCCCGAAGTTCGATTCGTTGATCAGGCCGCCGATCAGCGAGGCGACCGCGGCCGCCACCGTGCCGCCGCCGATCGAGACGACGAGCTTGAAGATGACGCCGTAGGTCGATACGCCGGCGGCCATGAAGAGGCCGACGACGCCATAGTTGAACGCGGCCGTCATGCCGGTGCCGACGCCGATGATGCCCGCCGGATCGGCCGGAATCGAGCCGGCCTGGCCGAGCCCGGCATAGAAGATGCGCATCGTCGATGCGGCCTTCGGGATCCTCAGCGTCGGCGCGAACTGCCCCGGGTAGACCGGGAGGCCCAGCACCGCGACCGCCGGCGAGACGACGCCGAGAAAGAGGGCATCGCTCTTGTCCAGGCTGTGGGCGCGCGGATAAGGCCCCGGCTCGGCGGGGAAGGTATCGGCCGGCAGCTGGCTCGCCTGGATCACCGTGACGCCATCCGCCTCGATGAACTGCACCCACATGCCGAGGTAGCGCAGGAACCAGTTCGAGACGTTGTCCAGCGTGACCTGCACGCGCCCGTCGCCGAGCGTCTGCACATCCGGCTGCGAGACGTAGAGGCCGGTATCGGGGCCGCGGTCGACGAACTGCACCACCGGCCCGTCGGCATCGCCGATGCTGGCCGGCTGGTCGATGGTGGCCACGCCGTCGTGGCGCGCCCACAGCGTGCCGTTGAGCTGCTCCGGCGGCACCGGGTTGTTCGGATCGTTCAGGTTGAAGCCGGTGATGTCGCTGCCCAGCGATTCGTCGTCCTTCAGCAGCGGATGCACCGTGGTCACCGCCGGGCCGACGTTCTGCTCGACCACCGGGTCCCAGTCGGGGTAGTACTGGTTCAGCTGGCCGTCGCTCTTCTTGAAGGGCTGCTGCGTCTGCTCGTTGACCAGCGGCATCAGCGTGCCCCAGGGCGGCAGGCCGGAGACGCTGGTCATGCCCTGCGGCACGGCCGGCCCCATGCCCTGCAGCACGTCGCCCAGGAACTGGGTGTTCGAGTCCTGGCTGACGTAGTTCGTCAGGATGAAGGTGCCGCTCGCCGGCTCGACGCTGAGCAGGTCCGGATGCACGCCGACCAGCGCCTCGGCGAAGCTCGTGGTGTCGACCAGCGCCTGCTCGTCGCGCAAGTCCTGCGCCGATGCGGCCGGCTGCAGCTTGTAGCGCCTGCGCTTGCCCGACAGCGGCAGCGGCCCCTGCGGCGTGCGCATTCGAGCCCGGTTGTAGGCCTGCACGACCGCCTCCGTCGGCACCGTGAAGAAGGTGCCGCTCATCTCCCAGGTGCCGGCCTGCGGGTTCTCGTTGCAGCTGGCATAGGCGAGCGACACCATCTGGCCGGGGATGGTCGCGGCTTCGACGTGGTGCGTGATCTGGTCGTCGGCCACGCCGCGCAGGAAGGCGTTGGTGCGGCGCGCGCGCAGCAGCACCCCGGGCTTGTCGGAGACCTTGGTCAGCGTGTGCCGGCGGCCGGCGATGTAGACGTGGTGCGTGGTCTCGGCCGCGGCCAGGTGCGAGAGGTTGAAGAACAGCGTGCGCTGTTCGTGTTCCGGTTCGGGCGGCGCATCGTCGCCGTCACCGCCGCACCCTGCGATCAGCGGCGGCAGGCCCAGCGCGAGGCCGGCGGCGCCGAAGCGCTTGATCCAGTCTCGGCGGTTCAGGCTCGCGTGCCGGTCCGGGGGCGTCTCCTTGTCGTGCATCGTTCTCTCCTACCAGTCGACCACCTTGACGTTCGTCCCCTTGCCGGCGCAGACCTCGCTGGCCAGCGGCGGCTTCCTCGTGTAAGTGGCGTCGTTCTCGTACCAGCCGGCCGGCGGGCCGGGAATGGGCGGCTTGCCGAACTGCAGGCTGAGGCTGCTCGCCCAGCGCGTGTTCGAAGGGTCGCCGGCGCCGCAGGCGAGCGGCCCGGCCGCGTTGCCGTCCGCGCAGGTGATCGTGGTATTGCCGCCCGGCACCGCCGACTGCGGGTAGCGCACCAGCACGCAGACATCCTGGCCGCAGGCGGGCTTCTTGCCGCCCGTCGGCGGGCAGCCGGTGAAGGCGTTGTGCACCGCGCCGGAGAGATTGATGTAGACCGTGTTGCCGCCGCCCCTGAAGTCGAGATAGGCATCGCTGAAATCGACCTCGCTGAGCGTGGCCGAGCCCAGGTTCGTGCCTTGCAGGTGGGCGCGGTAGAAGCTCGTGACGCCGGCGTTGTTCGCGTCGGTGGACAGCTGGGCGCCGGAGAAATTCGCGCCCGCCAGCACCGCATAGGAAAAGTTGGCGCCGACGATCTTCGCGCCGCCGAAGTCCACGCCGTAGGCGTAGGCGTCGATGAACTTGGTGCCGGTCAGCGAGGCGCCATGCAGGCTGGTGCAGTCGATCGTGAACCCGGTGTAGGTCTTGCCGGTGGTGGCGCAGCCGTTCGGGTTGCTCGGCAAGGTGCCGTAGAGATTCGCCGACGTGAAGTCGGTGCCGCTCAGCTGTGCGGTCGCGAGGTTCACGTTGCGCAGCTGCGCGCCTCGCAGCGAGGCTGCCTTGTCCACCTTGGCATCGCTCGACAGCACCGCGCCGTACAGGCTGGCGCCGCTGAGATTGGCGCCATTGAGGGTTGCGCCAGTGAGGTCGGCATTGCTCAGGTCCACGCAGCTCTTGTCGCCACCGGGCGCGATCACGCATTGCAGGCTGGACTTGTCGAGCACCGCCTGCCGCAGGTTGGCCTGCTGCAGCTTCATGCCGTCGAGCACCGCGCCGCTGAGGTCGACGCCGCCCAGCAGGCCGTTGGAGAAGTCGCGTCCGGCGAGCTGCGCGAGACAGCTGCGCACCGAGGTGCGATGGTCGATGTCGGGCGAATCCAGGTCCATCAACGGCCAGTCCGCCACGAACTCGCAATTCATGGTCGCGCCCTGAAATTTGGTGCGGCAGGAGGCGCTGCGATCGAAGTTCAGCGGCGCCGGGCCGAAAGCGACCTTGCCGTTCAGGATGTCGGTGCCGGAAAAATCGGTGCAGGTCAGGATCGCATGCGTCAGGTACACCGGGCTGCGGCCGTCGAACTTCGCGCCGACGAAGCTCGCGTTGCCGAGGTTCGCGAAGCTGAAGTCGGTCACCAGGCCGACACCGCCGATGCCGGATTGCAGCGAGGCGCCGTCGAAGCGCGCCTGGCTCAGGTTGGCCTTGACGAACAGCGCGTTCTGCAGCGTCGCGCCGGAGAAGTCGGCGCGGGTCAGGTCCCAGCCCACGAAGTTGCAGTTCGTCAGCTGCTTGCCGGCCAGGCCGTTGGGCACCGTCAATCCGGCCGGCACTGCGGGGCAGGCGATGGCAACCGGCGCGGCCACGCCTTGTGCGGCGCCGGTCAGCAGCAGCGACAACAGCAATGCGCCGAGCACGCCGCAGAGGCGCAGCAGCGTCGTCGGCAGGCGGGCCGGGGCGGGTGTATTCATCACTGCGGCAGATTGCTGGTCCATAGCGGAACGGTGCCGTCGTAGACCACCGCGTTGCCGGCGTCCTGCACGCTCAGGTAGGCATGCGGATGGCCCGGAGTGCTGCTGCACCACTGGTAGTGGTTGCCGCTGTCGTAGACGCAGAGATTGCCGTCGGGCTGCATCACCGCATAGGCGCCGCTGTTGGTGTTCGAGGCCCAGACCGCCCCGCCGCCGGGGCGGTAGAGCACGAAGTTGCCGTCGCCCTGCATCACCAGCTGGTGGCCATTGGGCGAGGTGCGCGACTGGCCGGCGCTGAGGCGCTCGCCTTCGGCCAGCAGGTGGCCGCCCGGGGTGCGCGCGGTATTGCTCTGCCACAGCACCTGCTGGCCCTCGAGGAGGACGAGGTTGCCGTCGTTGCGCAGCTTCAGCAGGGCCTGCGGATGGCCGTCGGTATGCGAGCACCAGCGCCAGTGGCCGGCCTGGTCGTAGACGCAGAAGTTGCCGTCGGTCTGCATGATCGCGGTGTAGCCGTCGTTGGTGCCGGACGACCAGAGCGCGCTGCCGTCGACATCGCTCAGCACGAGGTTGCCATCGGTGCCCAGCGCGAGCTGGAAGCGGGCGTTCAAGGAGCTGCGCGACTGCCCCCGATTCAGCACTTCGGGCATCACCATCAGGTTCGCTCCGGCCGCCGCACGCCCGCCCGGCACGCCGCCCTGACCAAACGGGGCGGTGCAGGGGTTGCCGGTGTTCTGCCCGCCCGGGCCGTTCTGGCCGCCCGCGCCCGGCAGACCGGGAAAGAGTTGCCCGCTGCTGGTGGGTGCGGTGAGGGTCTCGTCGGCAAGCGCCAGCGCGATCGATGGGCCGCCCGGCCCGCCCGATCCGCCGGCCCCGGCTCCGCCCTGGCCGCCGGGGCCGCCGGAGCCGCCGGAGCCCGGCCCGTACACGTCGCAATACAGCGAGATGCCGTAGTGCGTGTTGTGCCCGGGATAGCCCGCTTGCCCGCCGCCACCGGGGCCGCCCTGGCCGCCCTGGGCGCCGGTGCCGCCGAAGCCGCCAGGGCCCGCCGCGATGAGCGAATTCACCATCTGCACCGCGCTGCCGGCGGCGAGCAGGCCGATCGATGCGCCGCCCTGCTGGCCCCCCCCGCCGCCCGTGCCGCCGCAGCCCCCGCCGCCACCGCCGCCGCCGGCGTAGCCGCTGATGTCCGGCCCGTAGACCGCGGTGCCGTAGCCGCCGCCGCCTCCACCGCCGCCGCCGCTGCCCACGTCGCCAGGCTGGCCGGCGCCGCCGAGGTTGGCGGACCAGCCGGCGGCCAGCATGCCGAAGCTGCGCCGCGTGTCCGGCTTGCCGCCGATGGTGGCGCAGGCGCCCTGACCGCCGGAAGGCGCGGTCGGCGCATCGCCGGGTGTCGAGGTGTTGAAGCCGCCGCAGGCGCAGCCCGCGCTGCCGGTGCCGCCGCCCGTGCCGCCGGCGACCTTGCCGCTCGCCTGCCCGTCCTGCCCGTTCGGGCCGGTGCCCGGCGAGTTGTCGCTGCGGCAGCTGGAAAAGAAGAGGTGATTCACCGTGAACAGGTGGTTCAGGTTCGCACCATTGCCGCCCCATCCGCCGAGCGCGCTGCCGCTGGAGGGGCAGGCGGCCCCGCCCGCCCCGCCGTTGAACGGCCCGCCGGCAGCCTGGCCCGCGCCGCCGGCCTGGCCGTTGCTGTACGCGCCGGCGGCACCGCTCCCGCCCCGGCCAGCGACGAGTTGCACCTGCGTCAGCGCCAGCCCGGCGCTGCCGTTGGCGGTCACCGCGATGCTCGGTTGGCCGGCCGTCTGCGCGTCGCTTGCGATCATCACGAGGCCGGAGACCGGGGTGGCCGACGTGATCTGGTCCGCCGTCGCGACCGGCCGGCCGTCGGGCGGGCCTTGCACCGTCGTGCGGTAGGGGTGGTCGGGCTCGCCGTCGAAGAGGCAGCTGCCGTGCAGCGCCACGCCGTTGCGCAGCACCAGGTGATCGGGCAGCGGCGAGACGGCGTCGGCGCTGGCGTAGAGGCCCCATTGCACCAGCACGCCGCAGCCCGCGGCGCCGCAGTTCGCCAGGCCCTGCTGGATCGTCTTGCAGGCCGCGGCAGTGCTCTGACCGCAAGAGGCGGAGTCCTGGCCCTTGGTCGACACGAAGATCTTCTGCGTCAGCCCGGACAGATCACCGCCCGCGCAGACCGCGGCGCCCGGGTCGCCGCCCCCGAGGACGGGGCCGGGCTTGCGGCCGCCGCTATCGCCACCGCCGCAGGCGCTGCCGAGCAGCAGCACGAAGACCGCAGTCGCGAGCCTGGCGCCGAGCCGTGCGCCACGCGCTGCGAAAAGCTCCAAAAGCCGTACCGTCATGCCGACGCTCGCTTTCTTGCGGCGGTCCGCCAAGCACTGTCTCCGAGCCAACCACGACGTCCGGCGCGGGCGTTGCAGGAGGCCGTCAAGCATCGGTCCGCTTCGGCCGGTGCCGGGCGCAGAGCGCACTATCGCGCATCGGCGTCACACTGGCGCGAGGTTTTCGCGCGAACGGCGCCAGCCTCACCAGGTCGGTCGCCTACAGTCCCGCCGATGCCATCGACTCCGACAGCACCCATCGATGCCGTGATCTTCGACTGCGACGGAACGCTCGTCGACAGCGAACCGCTCGCCGCCGAAGCGATGCTCGCGGCAGCCGTCGAACTCGGCATGTCGCCGCGGGTGTCGCAGGACATCTCCGCCTTCGAGGGGCAGAGCATGGGCGCGAGTTTGCTGATCCTCGAAGAGCGGCTGGGCCGCCCGCTGCCGCCGGACTTCCTGCCGCGCCTGCGCGAGCGCATGGCCGGCGTCTTCCGGGCGCGGCTGAAGGAGATCCCCGGTGCGCTGGCGATGCTCGGATGCCTCCGGCCGCGCTGCTGCGTGGCCTCGAACGGGCCGCGCGAGAAGATCGAGCTGGTGCTCGGCATCACCGGCCTGTTGCCCTATTTCCAGGGGCGCGTCTTCTCCGCCGACGAGGTCGGCTCGTACAAGCCCGAGCCGGGGCTGTTCCTGCATGCCGCAGGGGCGATGGGCGCGGCGCCGCAGCACTGCGTGGTCGTCGAAGACAGCCTGGCCGGCCTGCGTGCCGGGCTCGCGGCCGGCATGCGGGTCTATGCGTATCGGCCGCTGCACGCACTGCCGGACGAGCTGCGCGGACGCGTCACGCTGCTGGAGCGGCTGTCGGACCTGTGCGCGGAGGCCTGGAACAAGTAGCGCGGCGCAGGCCGATCCAGCCCGCACCGCAGAGGGTGCCGGGCCTTCATAGGCGAACGACTCGGCGCAGGCCGAGTCGCCCGTCCGATTCAGCCCGCATCGCAGAGGGTGCGGGCCTTCATAGGCGAACGACTCGGCGCGGGCCGAGTCGCCCGTCCGATTCAGTCCAAGTTCTGGTGATGTGCCACCACGCCTTGCTTCCAGTACGCCGCGGCACGGATCGCATGACGGTCGTGCCCCTTCTCGTCGACCAGCACGCGGCGCAGCGCAGCCATCGCACCGGCCTCGCCGGCGCACCAGGCATACCCTTCGCCGGGCGGCAGTTCGAGCGCCCTCGCCGCCGCGATCAAGGCTTCTGCATCGTCGAGCCACTGCAGGCTGAGGGTCGCCGCGCTCTCGAGCCGGCGGCGGTCCGCCGGGTCGGCGATCTGCATCAACACGATCGCGCGCGCGCCGGCCGGCAGCTCCTCGAGCCGCCGCGCCACGGCGGGCAGCGCGGTCTCGTCGCCGATGAACAAACGCCAGTCGTAGTCGAGCGGGATGACGAAGGAGCCGCGCGGCCCGGCGATCGTCACGCGCTGGCCCGGCTCGGCCTGCGCGGCCCAGCCGGCGGCCGGGCCGTCGCCGTGCAGCGCGAACTCGATCGTCAGCTCGCGATCGGCATGGCTGTAACGGCGCGGCGTGTAGTCGCGCATCACCGGCTCGGCGCCGCCGGCATCGAGCACGAACTTGACGTGGTCGTCGAACGAGGCGCTGACGAAGTCGGCCAGCGCTTCGCCCTGGAAGGTGACGCTGCGGTACAGCGGGCTGATCGCCTCGACGCGGCTGACTTCGACGCTGCGCCGCTTGATCTCGTGGCGCACGCGCTGCACTCGGGTACGGGGGATGGATTCGCTCATGGCGGCAGTCGTCTCAATGATTGATAATGTCACCCATCATGCGCAAGAACGATGACATTGTCAACCATATGCGAAACGCCCCGGACGACGACATCCTCGAGCTCGTGCATGCGCTGATGCACGACTACCGTTCGCTGCAGTACCGCTTCCTGCGCGACGGGCCGCACGACATCACCCACATGGACGGCAAGGTGCTGGGCTTCTTCGGCCGCCATCCGGGCGCGACGCAGAGCGATCTCGCGCAGCACAGCGGGCGCGACAAGGCGCAGCTCGCGCGGCTGATCAAGGGCCTGCGCGACCGCGGCCTGCTCGCGGCCGAGGTGGACCAGGACGACCGGCGCAACGTGCGCCTCTCGCTCACCGACGCGGGGCAGGCGATCCAGCGCACGCTGCGGCAGCAGGCGCGGCGGCTCAGCGCGCAGGCGGTCTCGGGGCTGAGCGCAACGGAACGCGAGCAGCTGCTGACGCTGCTGCGGCGGGTGAAGGGCAACCTCGATCCGCAGGACGGGCCGGGCTGAGCGCGGCCGGCCTCGGCGATCCGGCGTCTACGCGGCCAGCGGCTGGTGCAGCGGCTGCCAGTCCTCCGGCAGATGCCCGGCCACCTGCTGCGGATGTGTCACCGGCCCCATGTGGCCCACGCCCGGCAGGAAACGCAACTCCGCCCGCGGCAGGCTGGCCACGAGCAGCTGGCCGATCTGCCGCGTCGGCAGCGGCGAATCGCCGCCGACGATCAGGCGCACCGGCATCGTCAGCCGTCGATAGGCAGCAAGCGGCGTGCGATCGCTGAACGCCGCCTCGAATTCGGCGCGCACCTTCGGCATGTGCCGGATCACGCCTTCCTGGCGGCGCCGGTCCAGCGATTGCCAGGTGCCTTCGCCCGACCAGTAGTCGACGAAGCAGGCCGCCGCCTCGTACTGCTGGCCCGACAGCACCAGCATGCACACCGTGCGGCCGAGGCGAACGATCTGCTGGCCGGCCTCTTCCGTCTCCGCGGCGCCGAAGAGCAGCGCAAAACGCGCCGGCTCGAAGAGGGTCAGGCTCTTCACATGCGTCGGCCAGCGCAACGCCATCTGCAGCGCGACCGCGCCGCCGAACGAATGACCGATCAGGTGCACGCCTTGCGGACGGGCAGCGAGCAGCGGCTCGAGGTGCTCGGCTTCCGCATCCAGCGAAGCCGGCGTGCCGACCGGCCAATGCTGGGCGGCCGCGTAGCCGAGCCGCTCGGGCGCCAGCAGCGCGAAACGATCGCGCAGCGGCGCCAGCAAGGCATCGAAGGAACGGCCGCCGGCGGCGCTGGCGTGCACGCACAGCACGGTCTCCGGCGCGGCCTGCAGCGGTCTGACGGAATGGAGCGTGGACATGGGATCTCCTGGCGAAGGGCAGCCCCGGTGGGCCGATGCAGCAAGGATCCGCGGCTGCGGTATCAAGGGGATTTCATGCGGCAGCCGTCAGGTTGCTCGTGCGCAACCGCTGGCGCCGGTTTGTATCGCGCAGGTCATCGGCCGGTTTCAAGCGCTGCTGGCGCTGCTGCGGCGGGTGAAGGGCAAGCTCGATCCGCAGGACAGGTTCAGCGGCTCTCGAGGGGGATCACCGCCGGCTGCTGCAGGCCGTCGCGCACGATGCTGACCTGCGAGGTGATCAGCCCGTCGAAATCGTCGCCCGGCTTGTGGATCCAGTACTGGATCGCGCCATCGGCCTGCAGCCTGATCTTGTAGCAGTCATCCTCGCTGTCCGGCGGGGTCGAGATGCAGAGCACGTCGCGCTCGACGCGCCAGCGGCCGACCGGCTCGCTCGCGGCCTCGCGCCTGCTCGAGGTGTCGAGCGCGATGTAGCCGCCGTCGGCGCGGTAGAAGTCGTAGGTGATCAGGTAGGGCCTGGCGCCGATCTGCTTGACGTACTCGTGCACGTGCGTCTTGCCGGCCAGCAGCCGGACCAGCGCATCGCCGCCGACGGGCGTCGCGGGAGCAGCCTGGCGCGATGCGATGCGGTTGCCGCGCAGCGCCTCGTCGCGCTGCTGGCGCCAGCCATGCATCGCGTTGGCGCTGTCGGAGCGCAGCATGTCGCAGGCAGCGAGCGCGAGCACGGCGGCAAGCGGCAAGGCAAGGAAGAAGGCGCGTCTCGGCATCATCGGCGGGAGCATCGGGTGCGGACGATGCCGATCATCGTGCCCGGGCCATCGCCATGACGCTCGATGCGGCCACGGGCCGCACGGGCGTGGCGGCCCATCACCGCATCCCGGGCTTTCAGCCGATCGTCATCAACGTCGCATTGCCTCCCGCTGCCGCGGTGTTGACGCTCAGCACACGCTCGATCACCAGCCGCTCCAGCGCCACGCCGCTCTCGCCTGGCGCAAGGCCTTGCACGCCGACGATCGCGCCCGGCCGCATGGCGAGGCGGCGGCAGGTCGCGCGCAAGGCGGCTGCGTCGCCGTGCTGCAGCACCGCATCGAAGGCCACCGCCGGGGCGGTCCAGTCCTGCGCGATCACGATAGCTTCCTGCACCTCGGCCGGCAGACGCTCACGCAGCGCCCGGGCTTCGACCGGCCACACCGCCTGGCTGCCGACCGCCAGCACGGCGGCCAGCTGCAGCAGCCTGTCGCCCTCGTCATCGGCCAGGCACAGCACCGCCTCGCGCGGCAGCAAGCTATAGACGTTGCGCTCGCCGGTCGGCCCGCGCAGCACGCGCGAAGTCCCGCTGCGCGACTCGGCGGCGAAGCGCGCCGCCACGTCGCCGAGCGCCGGCCGGCCGGCCTGGCGTGCCCACTGCTGCAGTGCCAGCTGCGCACCGGCGGGCGCCTGCGAGGCTTCGTCCGGCGTGCCGTCGACCGCCAGCGCCTCGCGCATCGCGTCGCCGGGCCGGCGCGACAGCAGGCGCAGCATGTACAGCGGCCCGCCCGCCTTCGGCCCGGTGCCCGACAAGCCCTCGCCGCCGAACGGCTGCACGCCGACGACCGCGCCGACCATGTTGCGATTCACGTAGACGTTGCCCGCATGCGCCGCCGCGACGACGCGGGCGATGGTCTCGTCGATGCGCGTATGCAGGCCTAGGGTCAGGCCGTAGCCGGTGGCGTTGATCTGGCCGAGCAAGGCATCGAGCTCCTGGCGCTGGTAGCGCACCAGGTGCAGCACCGGTCCGAAGATCTCGCGCTGCAGTTCGGCCAGGCTATCGAGCTCGATCAGGGTCGGCGGCACGAAGCTGCCGTGCGGGCTCGCGTGCGATGCGGCGTGCATCTGCTGGTGCACCGCGCGGCCCTTGGCGCGCATCGCGCCGATGTGGGACGTGATGTTGCCCATCGCCTCGGCATCGATCACCGGGCCGACGTCGGTCGCGAGCGCATCCGGGTTGCCCACGCGCAGCTCGGCCATCGCGCCGCGCAGCATCTGCAGCACGCGCCCGGCCGCGTCCTCCTGCACGCACAGCACGCGCAGCGCCGAGCAGCGCTGGCCGGCGCTGTCGAAGGCCGAGGCGAGCACGTCGGCGACGACCTGCTCGGTCAGCGCCGACGAGTCCACGATCATCGCGTTCTGGCCGCCGGTCTCGGCGATCAGCGGGATCGGGCGCCCCTCGGCATCGAGCCGCCCGGCGAGGCTCTTCTGCAGCAGGCGGGCAACCTCGGTCGAGCCGGTGAACATCACGCCCATCGTGCGCGCATCGCCGACCAGGCCGGCGCCGACGATCTCGCCGCGCCCCGGCAGCAGCTGCAGCGCTGCGCGCGGCACGCCGGCCGCCCACAGCAGGCGCACCGCCTCGGCGGCGATCAACGGCGTCTGCTCCGCCGGCTTGGCCAGCACCGGGTTGCCCGCGGCGAGCGCCGCGGCGACCTGGCCGCTGAAGATCGCGAGCGGGAAATTCCAGGGGCTGATGCAGACCACCGGGCCGAGCGGGCGATGTGTCGCCACGTCGAAATCACGCCGCGCCTGCGCCGCGTAGAAGCGCAGGAAATCGACCGCCTCGCGCACCTCGGCGATCGCGTTCGCGCAGGTCTTGCCGGCCTCGCGCACCAGGAGGCCCATCAGGCGCGGCATCTCGGCTTCCATGCGATTGGCAGCCGCTTCGAGGGCCTGGCCGCGCATGGCGGCCGGCGTCGAGGCCCAGGCCGAAGCGCAGGCGACGGCCGACTGCAGTGCGCGCTCGATGTCCTCCAGGCTGGCCTCCTGCACGCTGCCGACGAGGTCGCGATGGTCAGCCGGGTTCAGCGCGGGTTGTGCACGGCCGGAATCGGCTTCTGATTCATCGCCTGCCGCCAGCATCGGCCCGGCCGACCACGCCGTCCCGGCGCTTGCCTGCATCGCCGCGAGCAGGCTCGCGAGCTGCGCGTCGTTCGCCAGGTCCAGCCCGCGCGAATTCGCACGGGCCGTGCCGTACAGCTCGCGCGGCAGCGGGATCGCCGGGTGCGGCAGGCCGAGCGCGCCCTCCTCCACCGCCCGCTGTTCGATCGCCTGCACGGGATCCTGCACCAGCGCAGCGAGCGGGATCGTGTGGTCGGCGATGCGGTTGACGAAGGAAGTGTTGGCGCCGTTTTCGAGCAGGCGGCGCACCAGGTAGGCGAGCAAGGTCTCGTGCGTGCCGACCGGTGCGTAGATGCGGCAGGGCCGGCCGAGCTTGCCGGCCTCGACCGAGCCGACCACCTGCTCGTACAGCGGCTCGCCCATGCCGTGCAGGCACTGGAATTCGTATTGCCCGGGCGTGTAGCGTGCCGGGTCGGCCAGGATGTAGATGGCGGCCAGCGTGTGCGCGTTGTGCGTCGCGAACTGCGGGTAGACCGCGTCCGGCGCGGCCAGCAGCTTGCGCGCGCAGGCGATGTACGACACGTCGGTGTAGGGCTTGCGGGTGTAGACCGGGTAGCCGTCCAGGCCGTCGATCTGTGCGCGCTTGATCTCGCTGTCCCAGTAGGCGCCCTTCACCAGGCGCGCCATCAACCGGTGGCAGCTGCGCCGCGCCAGGTCGATGACGAAGTCGATCACGAAGGGGCAGCGTTTCTGGTAGGCCTGGATGACGAAGCCGATGCCGCACCAGCCGGCCAGCGCCGGCTCGAAGCAGAGCCGCTCCAGCAGGTCGAGCGAGAGCTCGAGCCGGTCGGCTTCTTCGGCACCGATGTTCAGGCCGATGTCGTAGCCCTTCGCAAGCGCGGCGAGGCCGAGCACGCGCGGATAGAGCTCGTCCATCACGCGGGTGTATTGCGCGCGGCTGTAGCGCGGGTGCAGCGCCGAGAGCTTGATCGAGATGCCCGGGCCGTCGTAGACGCCGCGGCCGCCCGAGGCCTTGCCGATCGCGTGGATCGCCCGCTCGTAGTCGCGCAGGTAGCGCTCGGCGTCATGCGCCGTCAGCGCCGCTTCGCCGAGCATGTCGTAAGAATGGCGAAACCCCTGAGCCTCCATCGCGCGGGCGTTGGCCAGCGCTTCGGCGATCGTCTCGCCGGTCACGAACTGCTCGCCCATCATGCGCATCGCCATGTCGACGCCCTTGCGGATCAGCGGCTCGCCGCCCTTGCCGATCAGCCGGCCGAGCGCGGAAGACAGGCCGCTCTCGCTGTGCGTCGCGACCAGCTTGCCGGTCAGCAGCAGGCCCCAGGTGGCGGCGTTGACGAAGAGCGACGGGCTCTTGCCCAGGTGCGCATGCCATTGGCCGTGGGCGATCTTGTCGCGGATCAGCGCATCGCGCGTCGCGTGGTCCGGGATGCGCAGCAGCGCCTCGGCCAGGCACATCAGCGCGACCCCTTCCTGCGACGACAGCGCGAATTCTTGCAGCAGGCCCTGCACGATGCCGGCGCGGCCGGCCGAGGCCTTGCGCTGGCGCAAGGTGCCGGCGATGCGCTGCGCCAGCGCATCGGTCGCCTCGGCCTGCCCGGGTGCGAGGCGTGCCTGTTCGAGCAGCGGCGCCACCGCCTGCGGCTCCGGCATGCGCCAGGCCGCGGTGATCGCCGCGCGCAAGGGCGTGGGCGGCGCGAGGCCTGGCGTGAAGGCGGTGAACGGCGGGTGCGGGTGGTCGTCGGTGGTCATGGCGGATTCCGGTGTCGGGTGGCTTGCACCGGATGATTCACGAGCGGCGGCCGAATTACTGTTCGAAATGAGCCCGTCGCCCAGGATAAAAAACGGCAGCCACCGCGCAGTCCGAAGACCTTGGCAGCGGCATCGCATCCAGCATCCGCGGCCACAGCAGGTTCCAGGCCGGCCAGTCATGCCCGCCTTCGGCCGTAAAGACTCTTGACGGCGGCAGCGCCGCGGCGAGCAGCTGCTCGCTGTAGAGAAAGCGGTCATCGAGCCCGTAGCCGAGGAACAGCGGCGGTCGATCGACTGCACTTTGCAGCTTCAGCCAGCGCCACAGGATCAGGTCGATCTCACCCGGCTGCGGGCGCGCCGCCGGCGCAGTCCACTGCGCCAGGCCGCCGGCCGCGTTGATCTGTTGCGCGATCTGGCGCGAACCGAGGTAAGGCGCCAGGGCCACGACGCCGTCGACATCCTGCGGGTTCGCCTCGGCGTAGATCATCGCGCCGAAGCCGCCGATCGAGATGCCGGCGAGCCAGAGATGGCGATAGCCCCGGGCATGCGCAGGCTCGACGACGTCCGCCTTGAGCCGCTCGAGGATCGAACGGTCGGCGTAGTAGCCGACATGGGCGTCGACCAGCAGCACGTCGGCGGCGATCCGGCGTTCGTGCACCGCGCGCACCAAGCCTTCGCGCCGGAACTCCTCCGGCATCGACCACGAACCCGGCAGCAGCACCAGCAAGGTATCGGGCCGCGCGGCGCAAGGCGCCGCTTCGGCAAGCGTGCGCATCGGCACCGTCACCGGCCGCCACAGGCCGCAGCCGCCGATCGGCGCCAATGCAGCCAGCGCCGCGAGGCGCAGCCACCGGCGTCTCGGCGGCACGGTCGCCACGTCAAGCCACCCGCGGCCCGACACGGCGCGAGGTCATTTGGCCGCGGCGGCGCGCGGCGGCCCCATCGCTGCCACGGCAGCGTCCTGCGGCACCCCCGCCGCCGGCACGGGCTGCCCCGGCGATGAAGCCGCCTCCTCGTCGTCGCGCAGCGCCTCCTTGACGTTGCGCCGGCGCCAGGCCCAGGTCTTGAACGCCTCCGGCAGCATGCCGATGCAATTGCAGTAGTAGATGAACTTGAAGCCCAGCATGCGCGGGCCGACCGGCGTGTTGCGGAACAGGTCGCCGGCGAGGATCGACAGCAGCGCCTCCTGCATGCGCCAGACGTTCCTCGGATGCATGAAGACCTTGCGGATCGCCGGCGAGGTGATGCGGTAGATGAACCACGAGAACATCTTCGGCCCGCGTTTCATCACCTTCTCGAAGCGGCGGAAGCCGGCTTCGGCCAGCGCGGTCTCGCCCTTCAGCCAGTGGTCGACCGCGGCGGTGCTTTCGAACGCGCTGTTCATCGCGAGGTACACGCCGGACGAGAACATCGGATCGACGAAGGCATAGGCGTCGCCGATCATCACGAAGCGGTCGCCGCGGCAGAAGGCGGAGTCGTAGGCGTAGTTGCCGGTCGAGGTGGCCGGCGCCATCAGGGTCGCGTCCTTCAGGCGCTCGGCGAGCTTGGGCGCAAGCGCGATCGTCTCCATCAGGAACTGGCTCAGGTCGCTGCCCTTGCGGTTCTTGAAGTAGCCCGGGTGCGCGACCGCGCCGACGCTGGTGCTGCCGTCGCGCAGCGGGATGAACCAGAACCAGCCGTGCTCGAACCAGTACAACGTGATGCTGCCCTCCAAGCGCCCCGGCGTGCGCCGCGCATTCTCGAAGTGGCCGAACAAGGCGGCGCTGGCATGTTTGCGGTTGCGCCGTTTGGCATCGAACTGGTTCGACAGCAAGGTGTCGCGGCCGCTCGCATCGATCACGAAACGCGGCCGCCACAGCGTCTCGACGCCGCCCTCGCCGATGGCCTTGACCAGCGCGCGCCGGTCCCCGCCCTCGCCGGCATTCATGTCGACCGCGGTCACGCGCACGCCTTCGAAGGTGCGCGCACCGCGCTTGCCGGCATGGCGGAACAGCAGCTCGTCGAACTCGGAGCGCCTGACGTGCACCGCATACGGGAAGGACTTGTCCATCGCCTCGGCGAACAGGAAGCGGCTGGTGTGATCGTGCCAGGGCGAGACGAACTCGGCGCCATGCTTGACGATGCCGATCGCCTCGACCTCGCTGCGCAGGTCGAGGCGGTCGAACAAGGGCATGTTCATCGGCAGCAGCGATTCGCCGATGTGAAAGCGCGGATGGCGCGCCTTCTCGAGCAGCACGACATGATGGCCCTGGAACGCGAGCAGGGCCGCCGCGGTCGAGCCGGCCGGGCCGCCGCCGATCACCACCACGTCTGGCTCGTTGCCCTCGAACGGCTCGGCGCGCAGCAGCGCTGGATCCAGGTCGGCCTTCATATGACGAGCAACTCCTCAGTGATCGGCGAGTGCCCGCGGGACACGTTTGATGGCAGATTCTATCGGCGTGTTTCGTGCGATGAACGGACTGCGCGGCCAGGCACCGGCCTTGAAAGGCTGTACGTTCATCCAGTATTCTTGCTGCGTGCAAACGTCCCTTTTTGCTGCCGACATCGAGGCGCCCTTCCCGCCCGGCATGCGCTTCGTGCCCGAGTTCCTCGACGAGGCGCAAGAGGCCCGGCTGCTGGCGCTGATCGAGGGCCTCGACCTCGCCGAGGCGCGCTACAAGCAGTACACCGCGCGCCGGCGCGTCGCAGGCTTCGGCGGCCGCTTCGACTACAGCACGCAGCGGCTCGAGCCGGCGCCGGAGATTCCGCCCGCCTTCTGGCCGCTGCGCGAACGCATCGCCGCATGGCTGTCGGTCGACCCGCTGTGTTTCCAGCACATGATGGTCGCCGAATACCGCCCCGGCACGCCGCTCGGCTGGCATCGCGACGTGCCCGAGTTCGAGTCGATCGTCGGCATCTCGCTGCAGGGCCATGCCCGCATGCGCTTGCGCCCCTACCCACCGTCCCCCGGCCGCTCCGCCGAGACGCGGCAGCTCGACCTGCCGCCGCGCTCGGCCTACGTGCTGGAAGGCGAGACCCGCTGGGGCTGGCAGCACTGCATCGATGCGACGCGCGAGCTGCGCTATTCGATCACTTTGCGCACGATGCGCGGCACGGCGCTGTTGCTGCAGCGCCGGGCGGTCAATCGGGCGCAGGTGTTGCGATCGCATCCGGGCGATCACGCACCGGCACCGCACCGGCCTCGATGAAGATGCGCTTGATCATCGGATAACGCTCGCGCACCTGCCGCTCGACCGCGGCGATGGCCACGGCGGCATCGGCCGCGGCGGTACCGTCGTCGAAGTCGAGGTCCATCGTCAGCAGCACGTCGTCGGGCCCGACGTACATCGACAGCACCCTGCCGACATCGCGCACGCCGGGCTCCGCCAGCGCGATCGCGCGAATCGCCCGCGCGGTTTCGGGCTGGACGCCTTCGCCGATCAGCAGGCCGCGCGAAGCCCCGATCAGCACCACGGCCACGCCGGCGAGCAGCAAGCCGATCACGACCGAGGCCGCACCGTCGATCCACGGCAGATCGAGGCGATGACTCAGCGCGATGCCGGCCGCGGCCACCGCGAGGCCGGCCAGCGCGGCCGAATCCTCGGCCAGCACGGTGTAGGTGCTCGGGTCCTTGCTGAGGCGCAGCGCCTGCCAGAAGCGCCGCGGGCCGGCCTCGCGCAGGAACTGGCGCAGCGCGATCACGAAGCTCGAGCCCTCGAACAGCGCCGCGGCGCCGAGCACGATGTAGTTCCACATCGGGTCGCGCAGCGGCTCGGGGTGCCGGATGTGCTGCACGCCTTCGAAGAACGACACGCCGCCGCCGAGCCCGAAGATCAGCACCGCGACGATCAGGCTCCAGAAGTACAGCTCCTTGCCGTGGCCGAACGGATGTTCCGCGGTCGCCGGCCGCCGGCTCAGCTTCAGCCCGACGAGCAGCAACAGGCCGTTGAAAGTGTCGACCGACGAGTGGATGCCTTCCGACAGCATCGCCGAGCTGGCGGTGATGCCGGCGACGACGAACTTGGTGACCGCGATGCCCACGTTGGCCGCCAGGGCGCCATAGATTGCTGCTTTGGACTCGGCCATCGCAGCAGCCTATCAAAGCGCGGCGCGCACGCCGGCAAGGGCCGCACTCAGCCGCCGGATGGCGCGCCCCGAGCAGCGGCGGTCGCACGCGCCAGCAGCCGCAGATCGTCTTGCAGCAAGGCCAGCGGCCCGGCGAGAAGGAACGCTGGCTGGGCCGGCTCGGAGGTATCGCAGATGCAGGCGCGCAGGCGCCGGCCAGCGGCCGCCAAGACGCCAAGCGCTTCCTTGCTCGTGCTGCCGGCGCCCTCGGCCGCCGCATCCAGGCCGTCGGCCAGGCCCTGCAGCGCATGCAGCGCTGCATCGCGCGCCTCGTCCCACAGCGGCTCGTGCTGGCGCTGCGGCATCGAATCGAGGAGGCGCGCCAGCAGCCCCGCATCCTGCGCGATGCGCATCATCAGCCGCGCGATGCGTGCGTGGCGGCCGCGATGATGCTGCGCCGTGGCTGCGCCACCGCGTCGCCGCTCGAGCAGCACCGTCTCGCGATCCGCATCCGCCGCGAGCACGGCCAGGCCTCGCAGCGCCGCGCGCAAAGCCGTGGCAGCCGTCTCTCCATCCTCGGCAGGTGAGTCCGCGGGCGCAGGCTTCAGTCGCAACGCGAGGCGCCGCAGCAGCGCCGCGCAATCGCGGTCGAAGCGCGCCGCGGCCCGCGCCCGGCGCGACAGCAGCGAAACGCTCAGGCCGGTGACGACGCCGATCGTGATCTCCGCGACCCGCAGGCCGGCGACGCCCCAGGCCGAATGCCCCGCGATGCCGCCGCCCGAGAGCACGATCAACGCGGCGATCGGCGCGCTGCGCAGGCCGGGCACGACTGCGCTGCCGAACGCAAGCACGGCGACGACCGCCAGGGTCGCGTCCGTCGTCCCGAGGCCCAGATGCCGCAGCCAGACGCCGCCCAGCCCGAACAGCGTGCCGACGACGGTGCCTTTCACCCGATCCCAGCCGGCGCCCAGCGTGGCGCCGGTGTTCGGCCGCAGCACGATCAGCGCACTCATGACGGCCCAGAAACCCTCCGGCAAACCGAGCAGTACCGAGACCAGATAGGCGATCACTACCGCCGTGGCAAGCTGCAGCCCATGCCGGCCCGATGCTTCATCCAAGGTCAGCGCGCCGAACCAGCGCGGCAAGAGGCGAACCGCGTTCATCGCGCGACGAGCCGGCCGGCCTTCGCCGGCACCGGCGCATCGGCCAGCGCATCGCCGACGCGGTCGAGCAGTGCACAAGCCTGCAACAGCAGCGCCTGTTCGTCGGGCGACAAGGCCGCGTCGATCGCGACGAGCAGCGAGGCTTCGCGGCGATGCACGTCGGCCGTCAGCTGGCGAACGCCCAGCGGCGTCAGCGACAGGCTCGAGCGGCGGCCATCGGCCGGATCGGCCTCGCGCTTCAGCCAGCCGTCGGCCTCCAACTCGGCGATCAGCCGGCTCAGCGACTGCAGCCTCACCCGCTCGCGGCTCGCCAGCTCGGTCGGCGTCAGCGGCTCCTGGTGCAGCCGCGCCAGCACGCTCAGCTTGGCCACGCTGATGCTGGTTTCGGGCAGCGCCGAGCGCAGGCGGCGCGTCAGCGCAGAGACGGCGGCGCGCAGGCGCAAGGCGCAATGGCGGGCATCGGTCGGTGGTGCGGTCATTGCGAGATCATAAGACAAATCTTACTAACTGGAAGGCGCCATCGTGACATCGTCCCAGACAGCTCCGTGGTGGCAGGCCGCGGTGATCTACCAGGTCTATCCACGCTCCTTCGCCGACAGCGACGGCGACGGCATCGGCGACCTGCCGGGCCTGATCGACCGGCTGCCGGCCATCGCCTCGCTCGGTGTCGACGGCCTCTGGCTCACGCCCTTCCAACCCTCGCCGCAGGTCGACCAGGGCTACGACGTCAGCGACTATTGCGACGTTGATCCGACCTTCGGCACGCTCGCCGATTTCGATCGCCTGCTCGCCCATGCCCACGCGCTCGGCCTTCGCATCCTGGTCGACCTGGTGCCGAACCATTGTTCGTCGCAGCATCCGCTGTTCCGCCAGGCGATCAGCGCCGGGCCGGGGTCGGCCTCGCGCGACTGGTTCCATTTCGCCGACGGCCGCGGCGAAAACGGCGAGCTGCCGCCGAACAACTGGCGCAGCGTTTTCGGCGGCCTGGCCTGGGATCGCGCGGCCCCGGGCTCGCAGACCGACCGCCAGTGGTACCTGCATCTGTTCTCTGCCGGCCAGCCGGACTGGAACTGGCGCAACCCGGCCGTCGGCGACCTGTTCGAGGAGGTGCTGCGCTTCTGGTTCGACCGTGGCGCCGACGGCGTGCGCATCGACGTCGCCCATGGTCTCTACAAGGCCGAGGGGCTGCCGGACACCGCCTTCAGCGGCGGCGTGATCGACGGGCTGCGCTCGAATCCCCAGGTCTCGGACCAGGAGCCGGTGCACACCGTCTACAGGCGCTGGCGCCGCCTGGCCGATGGCTACGAACCGAAGCGCCTGCTGGTCGGCGAAGTCAACCTCGAACCGCGCCGCGCCTGGCGCTACACGCGGCCGGACGAGCTGCACCAGGCCTTCGCGTTCGCCTTCGTGCATCTGGGCTGGAACGCCGAGGCCTGGGCCGCGGTCGGCACCGAGCTGGAGCGGACGCGGCAGCTGAGCGGCGTGCCGCCGACCTGGGCGCTGGAGAACCACGACATCGTGCGCACCGTGACCCGCTTCGGCGGCGGCGAGCGAGGCCGTGCGCGCGCCCGCGCCGCGCTGCTGGCGATGCTCGGCTTGCCGGGCCCCGCCTACCTCTACCAGGGCCAGGAGCTGGGGCTGCCCGAGGTCGACGTGCCGGAAGCCGCGCGTGTCGATCCGGCCTGGCGCCGCGGCGGCCTGTGCCGCGATGGCGCCCGCGTGCCGCTGCCGTGGACCGTCGATGCAGCCGGCGCGCACGGCTTCTCGCCGCCGGGCGCGACGCAGGCGCCATGGCTGCCGGTCCCCGCGGACTGGGGCGATCATGCGATGGAGCGCCAGCGCGGCGATGCCGGTTCGGCGCGGCAGCTCGCCGTCTCCGCGCTGCGCTTGCGCAAGGACCTGCTGCGCACCGGCGTGTTCCGTGCCGACGACGGCGCGCAATGGCGCGTCGACGAAGGCGGCTGCCTGATCTGCCGGCGCAGCGGCGGCGTGACGGTGGCCGTGGCGATGGGCGACGTGCCGGTGCGCTTGCCGCCGGGCGAATTGCTGATCTGCTCGCGGCCCGCGCAAGAGCCCGGCTGGCTCGCGCCGGATACCGCGGCCTGGCTGCTGGGAGGCTGAAGCCAAGGTCCGCCGCCCTGCGCCCGAACCCGGTCGCGCCGGTCACAATTTGCCCAAGATGCCCCACGGCCGGCCAACGCCCCGGTCAACCGCCACCGCGCCATGGACAAACACTACCTGACCCCGCTGTTCTCGCCCGAGTCGATCGTCGTCTTCGCCGGCTCCTCGGAGGGTTCGGCGGGCCGCACGCCGCACGGCGAGAGCCTGTACCGGGCGCTGCGCGCACAACGCTATGACGGCCAGCTGCGCTTTCTCGACCTGCACGCCAGCGGCACGCTGGCCGACCTGGCGCAGACCCGCGCCGACCTGGCCCTCATCGCGCTGCCCGCCTCCGACGTGCCGGCGGCGCTGGAGCTGGCCGGCCGCATCGGCTGCCGCTCGGCGCTGGTCATCTCCAGCGGCATCGGCAGCGACAAGGCGGCCGAGCTGAAGAAGATCGCGCAGCGCGAAGGCATTGCGCTGCTCGGCCCGAACTCGCTCGGCTTGCAGCGCCCGCCGTTGCAACTCAATGCCAGCGTGATCGGCTCGCTCGCGAAGACCGGCTCGCTCGCCCTGGTCTCGCAATCGGGCGCGCTGACCGCTTCGGTGCTCGACTGGGCGAGCAACAACGCGGTCGGCTTCTCCGCGGTGATCTCGCTCGGGCCGCAGACCGCGGTCGACATCGCGCAGGCGCTCGACTACCTGGCCAACGATTCGCGCACGCACAGCATCGTCGTCTACCTCGAAGGCATCTCGAGCGCGCGCCGCTTCATGAGCGCGCTGCGCTCGGCCGCCAAGGTCAAGCCGGTGGTGGTGCTGAAAGCCGGGCGCAAGCCGGCGGGCAACCAGGCGGCGCAGACGCACAGCGGCGCCATCGTCGGCAGCGACGACGTCTTCGATGCGGCCTTGCGCCGCGCCGGCGCGGTGCGCGTGCGCTCCTTCGTCGAACTCTTCTCGGCGGCGAAGTGCCTGGCCTCGCGCTACCGGCCGGTCGGAAAGCGCCTCGCCATCGTCACCAACGGCGGCGGCCCGGGCGTGCTCGCGGCCGACTGGGTCAACGAGATCCTGCTGAGTCTCGGCACCTTGTCGCCCGAGTCGGTCGCGGCGCTGAAGCCGCTGCTGCCGCCGCTCGCATCGATGTCGGACCTGATCGATCTGTCGGAAGACGCCGGCCCGGAACACTACGGCGCGGCGATCCGCGCTGCCGGCAGCGACCGCGGCATCGACGGCGTGCTGGCGATCTATTCGCCGAAGACCGGCTGCGACGGCGCTGCGGTGGCACGCACTCTTGCCGAGATCAAGCCGGCCTTGAGCAAGCCGCTGCTCGCCTGCTGGATGGGCGACGCCTCGGTGGGCGCGGCGCGCGATCGGCTCAACGAGGCCGCGATCCCGAACTTCCGCACGCCGGAGGCGGCAGTCGGCGCCTTCGGCAACATCGCATCGTTCTACCAGAACCAGCAGATGCTGCAGCAGACGCCGCACCCGCTCTCGGCCCTCGCGAAGCCCGACATCGAAGGCGCGCGGCTGGTGATCGAGAGCGTGCTCGCCGAACGCCGCAAGGTGCTGACCGAGATGGAGTCGAAGACGCTGCTGTCGGCCTTCCACATCCCGGTGACGAAGACGATTGGCGCGCGCAGTGCCAATGAAGCGATGATGATCGCGACGCAACTGGGATTCCCGGTCGCGCTGAAGATCGATTCTCCGGACATCAGCCACAAGTCCGACGTGCAAGGTGTCGCACTCAACATCATGAACGGCACCGGCGCGCGCGACACCTACAACGACATGGTCGAGCGGGTGAAGCGGCTGATGCCGCAGGCGCGCATCAACGGCGTGACCGTGCAGAAGATGGCGCGCGCGCGGCGCGGCCGCGAAGTGCACGTCGGCTTGACGACCGATGACCCGTTCGGCCCGGTGATCGTCTTCGGCGCCGGCGGCACGATGATCGAGCTGATCGACGACCGGGCGATGGAATTGCCGCCGCTGAATCAATTCCTCGCGCGGCACCTGATCGAACGCTCGCGAGTCGCGGAAACGCTGGGCGAGTGGCGCGGCGCCAGCGCGGTGGACCGGGAGGCGCTCGAACAGCTGCTGCTGCGTGTCTCGGAAATGGTCTGCGCGCTGCCGCAGTTGCGCGAGATGGACATCAATCCGATCATCGTCGACGAGTCCGGCGCAATCGCGGTGGATGCGCGCATCGTCATCGACAACGCGGGCCAGTCCCTCGGCGGGCACGCCGACAACTACGCCCACCTCGCGATCCTGCCCTACCCGACGCGCTACGAACACCTGTGGCCGCTGCGCGGCGGCGGCGAATACACGATCCGGCCGATCCATCCGGACGACGCGGACATGCTGCAGGATCTGGTGCAGAAGCTCTCGCCGGAGAGCCGCTACTTCCGCTTCGTCTCCTACATGACCGAGCTGCCGCCGTCGATGCTGGCGCAGTTCACCCTGATCGACTACGACCGCGAGATGGCCCTGGTCGCGGTGATCAAGGAACGCCATAACGCCGACGACGGCGCGGTCAGCGAGACCGAGCGCATCGTCGGCGTATCGCGCTACATCACCAATCCGGACCAGTCGAGCTGCGAGTTCTCGCTGGTGGTCGCCGACGGCTACAGCGGCAAGGGGCTGGGCACGCGCCTGATGGAAAGCATCATGGAGGTGGCGCGCGACAAGGGACTGGCCGAGATGGAGGGCCTGGTGCTGGTCAACAATGCCGGCATGCTGAAGCTGATGAAGAGCCTGGGCTTCGGCATCAAGGCCTTCGCCGAGGATCGGGATTTCAGGTTGGTGAGCAGAGCGTTGTAAGCCGGCGCGCCGGCGCGCCTCTCCCTTGCCGTCGCTGTACGATGCTTCTTCAACCGCCCTCGAGAAATGGCCGAGTGCCATGAGCGATGCCGAACACAAGCAACGACTTGCAGCGATTCTCGCGGCCGACGTGGCGGGCTACTCGCGCCTGATGTCGCTGGATGAGCATGCGACGGTCGCTGCGCTGGACACCGCGCGCAAGTTGTTCCGGAAGCACGTCGAATCAAGTCAGGGCCGGGTGATCGACATGGCCGGCGACTCGGTGCTGGCGGTGTTCGAGACGGCCACCGGAGCGGTATCGGCGGCGCTCGCTGTTCAAGCGGAACTCGGCAAGCTTGGTGCCGACTTGCCCGAAGTCAGCCGCATGCGCTTTCGCATCGGCATGCACCTGGGCGATGTGATCGAGAAGGCCGACGGCACGGTGTATGGCGACGGCGTCAACATCGCGGCGCGGCTGGAGAGCCTGGCTGATCCGGGTGGCGTGACGGTGTCCGAATCGATTCGCGCCGCGGTCAAAGGCAAGGTCCATGCCGAGTTCGAGGACCGGGGAGAGCAGCAGGTCAAGAACATCGCGGATCCGGTGCGCGCGTATGCAGTCAAGTCCGTGGTCGACACGCTGCTGGCCATCACTGGGGTGGATGTTTCCCAGCCGGTGGCCGGCTTCGACAGCCGGCCGGCAATCGCGGTGCTGCCGTTCGCCAACCTGACGGGCGACCGCGACCAAGAATACTTCGCCGACGGCCTGGCCGAGGACATCCTGACCCGGTTGGCGATGCAGCGCTGGCTGCCGGTGATCGCGCGCGACTCGAGCTTCGCCCACAGGGGGCGCAGCATCGACGTGAGGGCGGTCGGCCGCATGCTCGGTGCGCGCTATGTGCTCGAGGGCAGCGTGCGCAAGGACGGAAACCGGGTGCGCGTGACGGGTCAGCTGATCGACGCGACAACCGGGCACCACATCTGGGCCGAACGCTACGACCGGGTGCTTGAAGACTTGTTCGCCATCCAGGATGAGCTGACCGACGGCATCGTCGGGGCGCTCCAAACCGCCGTGTTGCGAGTGGAGGGCGAGCGCGCACGCCGCAAGCCGCCGGGCAACCTGGATGCGTGGGACGCCGGCATCCGCGGCTGGTGGCACTTCCGGCGATGTACGCGCGAGGACTTCGCCGCCGCAATGCCGCTGTTTCGCCGCTCCCTGGAGCTGGACGCGAGCCAGGCAGGGCCGCATGCCGGCATCGCGATGTTGCGCCTGTGCGAGGCGGGTTTCCTCTGGACGGCGAAGCCATGGGACGCCCTTGCCGAGGCCATGGCGAGCGCTCGCGCCGCTCTCGCGGCGGATCCGCTCGATTCGTTGGCGTACGCGGCGCTGGGTTTGGTGCTTGCTTCTTCGGGAAGGCATGACGAAGCGCTTGCCATGTGCAGCAAGGGGGTTGAACTCAACCCAAGCCTTGCGTTCGGACACCAAGTTCTTTGCTCTACGCGCATGTACCTTGGCGAGCCGGAGGCAGCCATCAAGGCCATAGAAACCGCCATACGCATCAGCCCGAACGATGTGGTGCTGCCCCTTCGGCTCTCGCTCCTGTCGGAGGGGCACTACCTGGCGCGCAACTATGAGAAGGCAGCAGAGGTCGCGAGCCTTGCCGTGCAGCGCGGCCCGAACTATTCGACTGGGTGGCGCTGCCTTGCCAATGCGCTCGGTCAGCTCGGAAGGCTGGACCAGGCGCGCGAGGCGCTCGAGCAGTTCCTCAAGCGGACGCCGGGCTTCAGCTCCGAGCAGGTGGCCCGTTCGTTGATGCCCTTTCGCGACGAAGCGGTGTTCCAGCACTGCCTCGAGGGCATTCGCAAGGCGGGCTGGAAAGCTTGATGTCGATCCGCGCTTCGGAGCGGCCTCCCGCGCTGACCTCGAAGGGCGTGCCTTTGAGTCTCTCAGCGCGGCACATCTACGGCGACGATGCGCTGCGCACCGCCCGCACAGGCATTCGCCTCGACGCAGGCCGCGGCCTGCTGCCAGTCCCGGCCGAGCACCACCCGCACGTCGCTGCGCATCGGCGACGCGGGCACCAGACTCGGATTCAGCACCTCGGGCATCGCATCCGCCACGCGCCGCGCCGCCTGCTCCTGCCCGGGCCCGTACATCACGACCGTCAGCGGCTGCTGGAACGGCGGCTGGTTGCTCAGGCGGCCGACGGGCAGCCCGCGCGCGTTCAGCCATCGGGCCAGCCGGAACGCGGCACCGCGGACGCCGTTGCCATTGGCGATGTCGAGGCTCGCCTTCGCTCCGGCGCGCGCATCGGCCACCGCGAAGGCAAAGGCCTCGGCCTCGCCGCGCGGCGCCGCGGACAGGCCCGCAACGGGCGCCGGCGGCAGCTCGGCCCGGGTCGTTTCTCCGCTCCGTGCGACACCGGCATCCAGCGCCGCGACTGTCGGCCGGTCGATCACGCGGATCGCCATCGGCGCAGGTGGCCGCACCGCGGCGAGCGGCAGCGGCAGGCTCACCGGTGCGCTCAGCGGCGCGGGCAGCGAGACGCGCACCGGCAGCTCCAGATCGATCGGGGCGTCCGCCAGCCCGGTGTCGAAGCGGCCCTTGATCATCACGACCGCCCCCTCGTCGCTCTCGGACTCGGGCACGTCGTCGCGCCGGCCGACCGAGCTTTCGCCGGGCGGCGCTTCGGCCGCATCCAGCCGTGCCAACGCCGAGCGCAGGTTGTTCAGCGCGGTGGTGTCGCTGCGATCCGCGCGCAGCGCGAGCTTCAGCTCGGTCACGGCCTCGCGCGGCCGGCCCGCGAGGTAGAGCACGTAGCCGAGGTTGCTGCGCAGATGGGCACGCGCCGGCTCGAGGTCGAGCGCGGAGCGGAAGGCCGCTTCCGAGGCGGTGAACTCGCCGCGCTGCGCCAGCGCGACGCCGAGCGCGTTGTAGGCCTCGACGTTCTTCGGATCGGCGATCAGCGCCTTGCGATAGGCGCCGATGGCATGGTCCCAGTCGCGGCTGGCATCGTAGAAGCGGCCGGCCGCGTACCAGGCATCGGTGGAGGCCGCCGAGTCCGTCACGTCGAGCACCGGCTCGATGCGATAGCGGCCCGAGCGCACCGCGTCGGTGGCCGCGCAGCCGGCGATCAGCATCAGCACCGCGGCGCCGATCGCGGAAACGGCAAGGGCGCGCCTCATTGGGTGCCCGCCATCGTCGGCAGCAGCACGCGGTAGATCTGGATCATCGCGGGTCCCATCAACACCAGCATCAGCGAAGGGAAGATCGTGAAGATCAGCGGGAACAGCAGCTTCAGCGCGATCTTGGCCGCGGCCTCCTCGGCCTTCTGGCGGCGCCGCGTGCGCAGCATGTCGGCATGCACGCGCAGCGATTGCGCGATGCTGGTGCCGAAGCGCTCGGCCTGGATGATCATCGAGACGAAGCCGTCGACCTCTTCGACGCCGGTGCGCAGCGCGAGGTTGCGCAAGGCCCGTTCGCGCGGCGCGCCGGCACGCAGCTCCAGGTTCACCAGGCGCAGCTCGTCGCTCAGCACCTCGCTCTTGTGCACCATGTCGTCGGCCACCCGGTTCAGCGCGGCCTCGGTGCCGAGCCCCGCTTCCACGCAGATCGTCATCAGGTCGAGCGCATCGGGGAAGTTCTCGAAGATCTCGCGCTGGCGCAGGAACACCAGGCGCGACAGCACGATGTTCGGCAGGTAATAGCCGAGACCGGCCGAGACCAGCAGCCAGAAGAGCAGCGCGTTGCCCTGTACCGGCGGATGCTTGACGATCGCCAGCAGCAGATAGGCCAGCAGCGGCAGCCCGATCGCGAGCACCGTCTTCGCGCCGAAGAAGGCCGAGGGCGCATTGGCATTGCGGATGCCGGCATGGGCGAAGCGCCGGCGCAGGTGGGACTTCTCGAAGCCCTCCTCCGGCGCCGACAGCTTGGCCAGCGGCTTGGTCGCCTTGGCCACGCGCTCGACCCAGCGCTCGGCCGTCGACTCGGCCGGCTTCTCGGTGCCGAGCACGCCGCGCAGGCGATCGGCCGAGATGCGGCTCGACCCCGCCTGCACGACCCAGAACACCGCGGCCGCGGTGGCGCAGAACACCAGCGCAAGAAAACCGATCTGCATCAAGCTCATGATGTCTCCTCAGATCCGGATCTTGATGATGCGGCTCATCCAGAACACGCCGAACGCCATCATCACCAGCGCACCGCCGACCATCTTCAGTCCGATCGGATCGGTCCACAACACATCCATGAACGTCGGATTCACGAGGTTGATCATCACGCCGACGCCGAACGGCAGCAGCCCCAGCACCCAGGCCGACATCTTCCCTTCGGCCGAGAGGGTGCGCACCTCGCCCATCAGCTTCAGCCGGGCGCGCACGATGCTCGAGATGTTGTCGAGCAGCTCGGCCAGGTTGCCCCCGGACTCGCGCTGGATCATCACGGCGATGACGAAGAATCGCAGGTCGTCGATCGGCACCCGTTCGGACATGCGGGTCAGCGCCTCGGACTGCGGCATGCCGAAGTTGGCCTCGTCGAACATCACGCGGAACTCGCGCGCGATCGGATCGGGCATCTCGTCGGCGACCATCTTCACCGCCGTCGGGAAGGCATGGCCGGCGCGCAGCGCGCGGCCCATCAGGTCCAGCGCCTCGGGCACCTGGCGCTCGAAGACCTGGATGCGCGCCGAGCGCTTGCGCGCGAGCCAGAACCAGGGGAGCGTGGCCAGCAGGCCGCACAGCAGCAGCGAGAACACCCAGGGCTTGCCGAAGACCATCGGGATGATCCAGCCGGCAGCGCCCAGGCCGGCCATGACGAGCAGCATCTCGCCCAGGCCCGCGCCGGTGCCCGAGGTCGCGACATAGCGCAGCAGGCTGCTGCCGAGCGGCGTGCGGCCGACGAGCTCGTCGTCGAGCCAGTTCCAGCGGCGCAGCGCGGTGCGGCGCTCGATCGACAACTGCGCCGCCTCCACCGAGTCGTCGAGCATGCTCAGCCGGGCGACGACACGCCTGGCTTCGGCGCTGTTCTTCGAGGCCCACACCTGGTAGACGCCTTCGATCGCCAGCACCACGGCCACGAAAGCGAGCACGATGAAGAGCACATAGGTCGAGTCCATCGTGTCACTCCGTGCGGCGGGTCGGGTCGAACAGGGATTCGGATACCGGGATGCCGCGCGCCCTCAGCCGCTCGATGAAGCGCGGGCGCACGCCGGTGGCCTGGAAGTAACCCTTGACGTTGCCTTCGCCGTCGATGCCGGTCTGCTTGTAGAAGAAGACGTCCTGCAAGGTGATCACGTCGCCCTCCATGCCGGTGACCTCGGAGATGCTCATGACCTTGCGGCGGCCGTCGGTCATGCGGCTGACCTGCACGATCGCGCCGATCGCCGAGGCGATCTGCGCGCGCGCCACCTTGGGCGGCAGGTTCGAGCCGCCCATCGCCAGCATGTTCTCGAGCCGGCCCAGCGCATCGCGCGCGGTGTTCGCGTGCACCGTGGTCATCGAGCCTTCGTGGCCGGTGTTCATCGCCTGCAGCATGTCGATGGCTTCGGCGCCGCGCGTCTCGCCGAGGATGATGCGGTCGGGGCGCATGCGCAAGGCGTTGCGCACGAGCTGGCGCTGCGTGATCTCGCCGCGGCCCTCGATGTTCGGCGGCCGTGTCTCCAGGCGCACCACGTGCGGCTGGCGCAGCTGCAGTTCGGCGGCGTCTTCGATCGTCACCACGCGCTCGCCCGCGTCGATGAAGCCCGACATGATGTTCAGCAAGGTCGTCTTGCCGCTGCCGGTGCCGCCGGAGATCAGTAGGTTCACCTCGGCGGCCGAGAGCGCCTGCAGCAGCTGCGCCATCTCGCTCGTCATCGTGTGGTACTCGATCAGGTTCTCCATCGTCAGCGGCACGACCGAGAAACGCCGGATCGACATCACCGGCCCGTCGAGCGCGAGCGGCGGCACGATCACGTTGACGCGGGAGCCGTCGGGCAGGCGCGCATCGGCCATCGGGCTCGACTCGTCGACGCGGCGGCCGACGCGCGAGACGATCTTGTCGATGATCTTCATCAGGTGATCGTCGTCGGCGAAGCTCACGTCGGTGAGGCTCAGCTTGCCGCGCCGCTCGACATAGACCTGGCGCGAGCCGTTGACGAGGATGTCGGAGATCGTCGGGTCCGCGAGCAGCGCCTCGAGCGGCCCGAGGCCGAGCATCTCGTGCTGGATGTCGCGCACCAGGCTGCGGCGCTCGGCCGCGTTGACGACGACGTTCTCTTCCGTCAACAGCCGCTCGACCAGGCTGCTCAGCTCATCGCGCAGGCGCTCGGGCGACATGCCCTCCATCGCCTCGAGATCGAGCCGGCCGAGCAGCATCTGGTGCACCCGCGACTTCATCTGCTGGTAGGCGTGGGAGGCGGTCGGCAGGCTCTCCGGCGTGCGGGCATCGAGGCGCGGCACCTCCGTCGCCGGCTGCGTGGCGAGTTGCTCGCGAAGCTTCAACATGGCGTTCATTTCGAGTGGCTGAAGAGGGTAGAGAACCAGCCTTCGCGCTTCTGCGCCTCGGCCGGAGCCACGGATTGAGCGAGGTCTGCCAGCGCCCGTGCGACCGGGTTGGCCGGCGCGAGCTTGCCGATCGGCACGCCCTGGTTCACCGAAGCGCTGACACTGGCGAAGTGATTCGGAAGGGTCGTCTCGACCTTGGAACCCAGCGCCTGCTCCAGCGCGTCGAGCGAGAGGTCGCCGCCCTTCTTGTAGCGGTTGACCAGCCAGTGGATCTTCTGCGGCGGATAGCCGAGCGAGCGGAACAGGCCGCGCAGGCGCTTGGCATCGCGGATCTGCGGCAGGCTGAGCTGCAGCACCGGGAAGATGCGGGTCGCCTGGTCGAGCGCCTGCAAGGTCACCTGGTCGACCGAGCGGCCGACATCGAGCACGACGAAGTCGAACATCTGCCGCGCCTGCTTGATGATGGCCTCGACGTGCCCGGCCTTGACTTCGAGCGCCTGCGTCAGATCGGCCGGCGCGGGCAGCACGCTCAAGGTGGTCGTCAGCTGCACCATGGCCGAACGCATCAGTTCGGCATCGAGCCGGCCGATGTTGCGCGCCACTTCCGCGATGTCGCTGGCGTGGCGCTGGTCGCTGACCATCAGCATCGCGTCGCCGAACTGCAGGTCCAGATCGATCAGCGCGACGGTGCGGCCGTCGCGCTGCGACAGCACGTGCGCCAGGTTGGCCGCGATGAAGCTTGCGCCGCTGCCGCCCTTGCAGGCCATGAAGGCGAACACCTCGCCGAGCTGGGCCGGCGCAGCCGGGCGCCGGCGCTTGACGACGAGGCGGTTCACCGCAGCCTGCATCGCCGGCGCGTGCACCGGCGAGGGCAGCACTTCACGCACGCCGACCTGCATCGCCCGCAAGAGGAAGGCCGGCGACTGCTCATTGGAGATGACGATGGTCTCGACCTCGGGGTGCGTGTGGGCCAGGCGCGCGATCGCGTCGAGGCCGCCGGGCCGGACGTCGTCGAGCATCAGCAAGCCCGGCCCGCTGCCGTTGATCGCCTGCGGCAGGTTCTCGGTCGAGCCGGCCGCGGAGAAGACCTCGAGCTCAGGGTCGCCGGCGCGCAGGATCTGCGCGATCTGCTCCGCGCGCACTGCTGTTTCGGAAACGACTTTGATCTTCATGGGGCGGAGGTACCGGTGATGCTCAGGAACAGGCGGAGTTGCCGCTGCTCTGCATGAACTCGCGCGGCAGGCTGGTGGAAAACGACGGGATCGGGACCGACATCGGAACGAAGGGAATGATCGGCTGGTGCGTGTAGCCCGAGAGGGTGACGGTGACGGTCTGGCAGTTCGCGTCGGAGCAGGCTGCGGGCAGGTAGGTGATCGTGATGTTGCTGGCCGACAGGGCCGGCAGCATCTGCTGCATGCGCACCTTGATGTTCGGTTCGTTCAGGTTGCACACCACCGCCATGCGCGCGCCGCGGCGCGTGGCCTCGACCGCGGCATTCCAGGTCCACAGCATGCGCGCCATCTCGATCATGCCGAGCAGCAAGGTGAACAACAGTGCGGCGACGATCGCGAACTCGACCGCAGCGACGCCAGCCTGCCGGCTCGGACGACGAATCGCGCTCACAGGTTGGTCCTCATCGTCACGCTGATGTTGTTGAAGTTCAGCGTCGCCGGGGCGACGTAGGTGACGATGGAGTTGTAGACATAGCCGTTGATCGAGACCGTCACCAGGTTCACGACGCCGCTGCCGGTGGGCACGGCGGCATGGGCGGTATCGCAGGCCTTGCAGACCTGCACCATCGCGGTGGTCAGCGAAGGCGCGAGGGCCGGGCCGGTGCCCGCGACGTTGCCGTAGACGACGAGGTTGCGGGCGTCCGCTGCCGGGTCCACGCTGGTCGGCGGCGGAGCCGTCATGTAGCGCGCCGCGTCGCGGGCCGCCTTGTCGATCGTGTTGTAGGTGTAGATCGCGCGGCCGTATTCGGTGACGCCGAAGGTCAGCACCAGGATCGGCGCCATCAGCAGGCCAAGTTCGACGGCGACCGCGCCGCGCATCCCGCGGCGGGCTGGTCTGGAAAGGGCAGCAACTCGCATCGTGCCGCCTACTGGACCAGGCCGGGAACCAGCGGCCCGGTGCTCGCGCTGTTGCCGACGCCACCGACCGCCGGGCACGGACTGCCGGCGTCGCGGGTCAGCCCCTCATACTCCAGGTACACGGTCAAGCCCGGGGTGTTGTCGAGCGGGTGCAGCATGAAGGCGCAACCCCATTCGAGCACCGGCACCGTCTGGCTGCCGGAGAG
>Ga0105237_10000646_pt1 | contig 48623 bp, 45 predicted proteins | sample KBSC24metaG_FD_81520 | JGI IMG/M metagenome (GOLD analysis project Ga0105237, IMG submission 81520) | Corn rhizosphere microbial communities from Kellogg Biological Station, Michigan, USA - KBS C2-4 metaG | ecosystem: Host-associated > Plants > Roots > Rhizosphere > Soil | place: Michigan, USA...
CCAGCACGCGCCGCACTTCGGCGAGCGCGCGTGGCACGTCCGACCAGTGGTGCGCGCTGAAGCGGGTGCAGGCCGCATCGAAGCTCGCGTCGGCGAAGGGCAGCGACTCGGCCACGCCCTGCCGGGTCGACAGGTTCTTCAGCCCGCGCTCTTCGGCAGCATGCGCGACTACGGCCAGCATCTGCGGCGACAGGTCGTACGCGGTCACCGATTGCACCTGCGGCGCGATCGCGAAGCTCAGGTGGCCGGCGCCGCAGCCCAGGTCCAGCACGCGGGCGGTCGGGCTGCCTTCAAACAACTCGCGTGCGCGCTGCAAGTCTTCGCCTTGCGCATGCACCGGGCTGCTCAAGTAGGCGGCGGCGGTCGGGCCGAACTGCTGGTTGACCTGGGCATCGTGGGACACCATGTCTTGCTCCTGCGGGTGATGGGTGCAGGCATCATCGAGCCTCACCGATCCTGGTACAAGTCAAGACACCATACTGGTATTGGGACTGACAGGCACAGCGCCCGGAATCCATGCAGCAAGACGCCATTGCCCAGTTCATCCGCGCTCACCGCGAGCGCGTGACACCCGCTCAGGCCGGCCTGCCGCCGGGCCTGCGGCGCCGCGCGAAGGGTCTGAGGCGCGAGGAGCTGGCCGCGCTGTGCGGCATCAGCCCGACCTGGCTCACCTGGATCGAGCAGGGCCGCGCGCCCAGCGTCTCGGCCGCGGTGCTGGTGCGGCTGGCCGAGGCGCTGCGGCTGACACGCGCCGAGCGCGACTACCTGTTCGGCCTCGCCGGCTTGCGTGATCCTTCGGCCGCTGCGGTCGCCGCCGGCCACGCCGAGCAGGCCGCGATGCAGCAGGCGGTGCGCGCGATCCATGCACCGGCCTACGTGCTCGATCGCGGCTGGGACGCGATGGCCTGGAACCGCCGCGCCGCGCTGCTCTTCGTCGGCTGGCTCGACCGGCAGGCGCTCGATCGCAACCTGCTGCGCTACATGTTCGTCAATGCGCAGGCGCGGGCGCTGGTCGATGATTGGCCGACGCGCGCCGCACGGCTGGTGGCAGAGTTCCGTGCCGACGCCGGCAGCGCGATCGAGCAGACCGGGTTGCGTCAGATGATCGACGGCCTGCGCGCGGCGAGCCGCGAGTTCGATGTCTTGTGGCGCGAGCAGGGCGTGCTCGAACGCGAAGGCGGCGAGCGTGTCTTCAATCACCCGGCACAGGGCCGTCTGGTGTTGCAGCAGATCACCTTGCGGGTCGCGAATTCACCGGACCTGAAGCTGGTGATGCTGGTGTGACGGGTTGGTCACAGAGCGGCTTCGTGCATCGCATCGAGCTGCTCGCGCAGTTGCTGCGCCTGCTGCTGCCAGTAGGCCGAGCCTTCGAACCACGGGAACGCGATCGGGAATGCCGGATCGCTCCAGCGCCGCGCGATCCACGCGCTGTGATGAACCATGCGGATCGTGCGCAGTGGTTCGATCAGCCGGCGCTCGCGATCATCGAAGGGCATGAAGTCCTCGTAGCCGGAGAGCAGCTGGTTCAGCTGCACGCGCATCGCATCATCGTTGCCGGACAGCAGCATCCACAAGTCCTGCACCGCCGGCCCGGTGCAGGCGTCGTCGAGATCGACGAAATGCGGGCCGGCATCGGTCCACAGCAGATTGCCGGGGTGGCAATCGCCGTGCAGCCGCAGCAGCGCGACATCGCCGACGCGCTCGACGATCCGCTGCGCAGCGTCCAGCGCCGCATCGCAGGCGCTGCGCCAGGCGGACTCGGCGTCCGGCGGGATGATGCCGTTGCCGATCAGCCAGTCGCGCGCCGCCACGCCCATGCTGGCCACGCTCAGCGTGTGGCGATGCTGGAACGGCCGCAGCGCGCCGACCGCATGCATGCGGCCGATGAAGCGGCCGATCCATTGCAGCGTGCGCGGATCGTCCAGTTCGGGGGCGCGGCCGGCACGGCGCGGCGTCACCGCGAAACGGTACGAGCCGGCGGCGGGCGTGGTGCGGGCCAGTGTCGGCGGGGTGCCGGAAAGAGCGGCCAGCAGCCCCAGGCGATCATCGGCAGTCAGCACCTGCGGCGCAACCACCGGGATTTCGCCCTCGGCCAATTCGATGCTGAAGCCGTGTTCTTCGAGGATCTGCTCGTCGCTCCAGCGGCCCGGGCGATAGAACTTCGCCACCACCGCGCTGCGGTCTTCGAGGAATACCTGGAAGACGCGGTTCTCGTAGGAATTCAGCTGCAGGATGCGCCCGTCGCCGCGCAGGCCGACGCTGTCGAGCGCGTCCAGCACCAGGGTCGGTGTCAGGTCGGCGTAGACCGGCGTGTCGGATGCGGAAGCGGGGGGATGCGTCATGCCGGCATTGTGTGCGCGGCGGTGGCCCAGCGTCGCGGCTATTGCGTCGACGACTGCGGCGGCGGTTTCGGCGGCGTGTCGACGCCGCCGCTGGCGATGTCGCCCGGCGCTTCGCTCGCCACCTTGCGCGGCTCGAGCCCGCGCAACGCGGCGAACTCGCTGGTCGGGTCGGCGTCGTTGCGGCTGTCGATGCCGAAGAACGAATCCAGCTCGGCGTGGGTGTCGTCCCGGCTTGCCGCGCGCACCGGCCGCTCGGCCGGCGGCACGCGAAAGCGTTTCGAACTGCTGTCTTCGAGCGACGGCACGAAGGCCTGCAATTCGGCGATCGACGGCATCGCGTCGTAGCTGCAGCGCAGGTAGCGAATCTTGCAGGCTTCGAGCACCGCTTGTTTGATCTGCAAGCTGCGCCGCGATTCGCCGCGCTGGTGCAGCAGGTCGAGCACCGCCAGCACGCGGCCGCTGCCGGTGCAGAAACAGAAGCTGACGTGCAGCGGGCCGAGCAACTCGTACCAGAAGCGCACCGAGCGCGGATCGTCCGGCTGGCAGAAGCGCGCCAGCGAGAGCTTGCTCAGGATGACGTGCTGCGGCAGCGCTTCGCGCAGGCGCCGGTAGGCGCGCCGTTCATCCGGCCGAAACAGCGGCCTCGCCGACAGCGGCCAATGTTTGGGCAGCGACCCAGTGCGTGAGCGGCGGCGCTGCAACCATCCCGAAACAACCACACCGATGAACAAGAGAACGGCGATCAAGGTGATCGCCCACGGGACTGTTGGCGAGTGCAGCGTCATGCGGCATACATTAGGAATTCGGAGAATCGTTCAACGCGAAAACTAATGTAGCGGATGCTATGCAGCGTTTGCATGCGATCCGGGCCGCTTGCCGCCGGCGCCCCCCTATGTCGTGTCCACTTTGGTGCGAAGCGTGGACGGACGGCGCTCAGCTCCCGACACGGCGGTTGTGGGCCTTGATCTGGTAGTCGACTTCGGCCGCCTGTGCGCTCATCATTTCCTCGACTTTCGAGGCGAAGGTGTCGGGCGGCAGGCTCAGCCGGGCTTCCGATTCGCTGCCTTGGCGTATCACTGTTGCGCCTGCCTGGCGCGCCAGGTGCAGCATCGCGGCGTTTTCGCTCAGCGCGTGGATCAGCAGCGTCTCGACGCCGCGGTTGCGCGCCAACAGGATCGCCCGCTCGAAGAGCCGCGCGCCGAATCCCCGTCCGCGTGCCGTGGTCAGCACCGAGACGCCGAACTCCGCCATCGCCGGGCCGGCGGCTTGCGGCGTGCCCGGCGCGGCGAAGGCCAGATGCGCCCAGCCGATCAGCTGCAGTCGGCGGTTGAAGATGCCGAACACCTCGTCGCGATCGAAGGCGATCTGGTCGACGTAGCGCGCCAGCTGTTCGTCGGACGCGAGATAGCCAAAGCGCAGGTAGCGGTCCTGCGGGTCGAGCTGCAGCAGATGTGCAAGGATGCGCGGCCGGTGGTGGGGCGTCAGCGCACGGATCGGCACCCATTCCCGGCGCTCGGCGCCCCTCCGCACCGACAGCGGCGCAGCGGGGCGGGGCGGATCTTCAGCGTGGGGCAGGACAGACATGAACGGCAATTCGGCGAAAGCAGCGGAAACGATGAGCTCCTAGTAGAAACCCTAATGTAGCGGAGTTCGCCTGGTCATGCCGGAGCGGCCGGGAAGTTTTTCTCGGCCGCCGATGTATACTCGTCGGCTTTCCCGAACGGAGCTCCGGGAAGATCACTGCGGGATGTTGAGAGGCCGCCAACCGAACGGCACCGAAACCAAGCGGATGAGCGCCGGCCTTCGCAGGCCGGACGCATCGAGCCCGGCAAACCCGCCTGCAGCCTGCGCCGCAGGCGATTCGAAAGAAACTCATGAAGACCTTCAGCGCCAAGCCGGCCGAAGTGACGCATGAATGGTTTGTGGTTGACGCCACCGATAAGGTGCTCGGACGAGTAGCCAGCGAAGTTGCTCTCCGTTTGCGCGGCAAACACAAGGCCATTTATACGCCTCACGTCGATACCGGCGATTTCATCATCGTGGTCAACGCCGACAAGATCCGTGTCACCGGCAACAAGGCCAACGACAAGGTGTACTACCGCCACTCGGGCTTCCCGGGCGGCATCTACGGCACCAAGTTCAAGGACATGCAAGCCAAGCACCCCGGCCGCGCGCTGGAGAAGGCGGTCAAGGGCATGCTCCCGAAGGGCCCGCTGGGCTACGCGATGGTGAAGAAGCTGAAGGTCTATGCCGGTGGTTCTCACCCGCATGCCGCTCAGCAGCCCAAAGAGCTGACTTTCTAAGGAGCGGCGATGATTGCAAATTGGAACTACGGAACCGGCCGCCGCAAATCGTCGGTCGCCCGCGTCTTCATGAAGAAGGGCACCGGCCTGATCCTGGTCAACGGCAAGCCGGTCGAGCAGTATTTCGGCCGCCAGACCTCGATCATGATCGTCAAGCAGCCGCTGATGCTGACCAACAACGCCGAAGCCTTCGACATCAAGGTCAACGTGCGTGGCGGCGGCGAGTCCGGCCAGGCCGGCGCGGTGCGCCACGGCGTGACCCGCGCGCTGATCGACTACGACGCGGCGCTGAAGCCCGACCTGAGCCGTGCCGGCTTCGTGACGCGCGATGCGCGCGAAGTCGAACGGAAGAAGGTCGGTCTGCACGGCGCCCGCCGCCGCAAGCAGTTCAGCAAGCGCTAGAAATGGACCCCCCGATCGGCGGAATACGCCGATCGACCCCCGAGGGGGTGAGCGGGGGCGAGATCTGTCCAGTGGACAGATCTCGCCAGCGAACGGCCGGCTTGGGAGCGGCCCGGCGCTCGGCCGCTCAGCCGTTTCCACCATCCCGAAGGCCGCCTCGCGCGGCCTTCGGCGTTTTTGTGGCGCTCGCACGACCCCTTGAAGCGTGAGGGCTCGTGCACATGTGCACCTCTGAGGGCTAAACGCCCGATAATCGCGAGAACGAACCCCGGAGAGTCCCCCATGAGCGCCGTTGCCGAACACATCCATGCCGCCCCCGATGCCGATACGCCGCCCGCCCCGATCGTCTTCACCGACAGCGCGGCGAGCAAGGTAAAGGAACTGGTCGAGGAAGAAGGCAATCCCGACCTGAAGCTGCGTGTTTTCGTGCAGGGTGGCGGCTGCTCCGGCTTCCAGTACGGTTTCACCTTCGACGAGATCGTCAACGAAGACGATACCGAGATGTCGAAGAACGGCGTCACCTTGTTGATCGACGCGATGAGCCTGCAATACCTGGTCGGCGCCGAGATCGACTACAAGGACGATCTGCAAGGCGCCCAGTTCGTGATCAAGAACCCGAACGCGACGACGACCTGCGGTTGCGGCTCGAGCTTCTCGGCCTGAATCCCGCCGCTCCAGCGACGAAGCCGCCCTCGGGCGGCTTTTCTACTTCGGGTACAGCGCGCCGAGCACACGCTCGCCGCGCGCGCCGGTGACGCTGGGCAGATTGCCGGCGCGCCGCTCGACGAACCGCTGGGCGAGCCATGCAAAAGCGGTGGCTTCGACCTCCGAAGCCGGCAGGCCGTGGTCATCGGAGATCTCGATCTGCAGGCCAGGCAGCAGCGCGCCGAGCCGCTGCCTCAGGAAGCCGTTGTAGGCCCCGCCGCCGCACACCACCAGGCGGTCGGCGCCTTCGGCATGACGGCGCACGTCGGCCGCGATGCAGCGTGACGTGAATTCGGCCAGCGTCGCCTGCACATCGGCGGGCGCGGCGCCGGCGGGCAGGAAGGGCGCCAGCCACTGCGGGTTGAACAGGTCGCGGCCGGTGCTCTTCGGCGGCGGCAGCAGCAGGTAGGGTTCGGCCAGCAGCGCGTTCAGCAGCGTGTCGATCGTGCGGCCCGACGCCGCCCAGCGGCCGCCGTCGTCATACGGCGTGCCGAGATGCCGCTGGCACCAGTCGTCCATCAGCGCGTTGCCGGGGCCGCAGTCGAAACCCAGCGTCGTCGCGTCGCTCAGCACGCTCAGGTTGCTGATGCCGCCGATGTTCAGCACCGCAGTGATCCTGCCGGCGCGCCCGAACCACGCGCGATGAAAGCCCGGCGCGAGCGGTGCGCCCTGGCCGCCGGCGACCACGTCCCGGCTGCGGAAATCGGCGATCACGTCGATGCCGCACAGCTCGGCGAGCAGCGCGGGGTTGTTCAGCTGGATCGTGTAGCCGGTGCCGTCGAAGCTGCCCGGCCGATGGCGCACCGTCTGGCCACGCACGCCGACGGCACTCACGCTCTCGGCCGCGACGCCGCCTCGCACCAGCACGCTCGAGACGACCGCCGCATAGGCGCGCGCCAAGGTGTTGCCGGCCAGCGCGGCACGCGACAGCTCATCCGCGCCGGCGGTGTTCAGCGCCAGCAGTTCGCTGCGCAGATCCGGGGCGAAGGGCTGGTGCACATGGGCCAGCACCCGCGGCGCCGAAGAGGACAAATCCGCCAGAACGCCGTCGACACCGTCGAGCGATGTGCCCGACATCAAGCCGACGTAAAGGCTCGCCGCCATGCCCGAAGCGCGTTCAGTCGCCGAGGCCGACCTGCGTGGCGCTGTCGGCGGCGGCGAGCTGGGCCCGTGCGCTGGCTGCGAGCGCTGCGAAGCGTGCGCGGTCGACTGGCGCAATCGTCATCGAGTCGGTCGCTTGCGCAATCGTCGTCGGATCATGCACTGCGCCCGCGACGCGGAATTCGAAATGCAGGTGCGGCCCGGTCGCCCAGCCGGTCATGCCGACCGCGCCGATGCGCTCGCTCTGCTCGACATGTTCGCCGGTGCGCACGTCGATGCGGCTCAAGTGGGCATAGCGGGTCTCGCGTTCCTTGTCGTGCATGATTTCGACGACGTTGCCGTAACCGTTCTGCCAGCCGGCGAACGAGACGACGCCGTCGCCGACACTGCGCACCGGCGTGCCCATCGGCGCAGCGTAGTCGACGCCGGCATGCTGGCGCCAGGTCTGCAGGATCGGATGCAGGCGCATCGAGAAGCCCGATGTCATGCGCGAGAACTCCAGCGGGCTGGCGAGGAACGAGCGGTGCTTGCTGGCGCCGTCGAGCGCGAAGTAATTGCCCTTGCCGCTGCTGCCCTCGAACCACACCGAGGCGTGGGCCTTGCCTTCGTGGACGAACTCGGCCGCGAGCACCCGGCCGACGCCTTCGTGGCCCTGGCTCCAGGAGATCGGCTCGCCGTCCGCGGTGAGCGCCTGGTACATGACGGTGAAGCTGTCGCCGCGCTTCAGCTCGCGATGGAAATCGATCTCGGTCGAGAACATTTCGGCCAGCTGGCCGCCGATCGCATCCGGCAGCTGCGCATCGTCGATCGCGGCGAACAGCGTGGACTGGATCGTCCCGCCGCCGAGCCGGGTTTCGCTCGACATCGGCACCGTCTCCAGGCGAGCCTCGAACGTGCTGCCGCTGTGGGTGATGCTCAGGCGCGTGAAGTGCGTGCCGAGCTGCGAAGCCTTCTCGGCCGGGTAACGCGCGACCAGCTCTTCGAGGTCGCCATCGGCCCGGGTCCGCACCTGCACCATCTTGCCGGCGTGGCCGTCGAGAAGCTTCGCCGCGGTCTTGTTCGTGCGCAGGAAGGCGGCGGCGCCGACATCGTCGACGCCCATGCGGCGCAGCAAGGTGTCGGCGGTGTCGCTGGAGCGGGTCAGGTCGCTGCGATACAGATCGAGCTCATGGGACGCGAGCGCGTCGAGCTGTTCGCCAAGCGGTGCCGAGCTGACGTTTTCCGTCACCAGACGCTTGGGCATCAGGGCCGGATCGGGACTGACCAGCGGCGCGACGGCGAACACGGTGGCGCCGGAGCCGAGCAGAACGAGCAGCACCGCGGCCATCACGCTGCGCGGGTGCCGCTGCAACAGGCCAGCGACGCGAGACGCGGCGTCGCTGGCTTTGCTTTCAATTGTTTCCAATGAATTCAACGTTTGTCTCGCCGTTGAGCTTTCGCTCTTTCTGAGCGCTGTCGCGAGCGGATCGCGCCAGCCGTTATTTCGAAACCCTAGTCCGGAGCCTCCACTAGAATTCGTGGCGCTCTACAGCGTCGGTCGGCGTCCTCCAGCGGGCCGTGACTCGGATATCGGCCGGCATGGCCTGATACCTGAGAGCTCGTCGCGGACAGCAGCAATACAACGAGGCAAAAAACGGGCCCGACCATCGTGGGATCGGGAACCGCTTCGCGAGAAGCCGCCCGAAGTATAGCCACCCCCCTCAAAATAACCCCCGGAATAACCAGGTATTCACGAATGTCCGAGTTGACCGATCGCTCTTCCTTTGACGCTGTTTCCGATCATGTCGCGGAAGCGCTGGCCGTCAGCCTGCGGGGTTGTGACGAGTTGCTGCCGGTCGACGAATGGACGAAGAAGCTCGCCCGCTCCGAACAGACCGGCACGCCGCTGCGCATCAAGCTCGGCCTCGACCCAACCGCGCCCGACATCCACCTCGGTCATACCGTGGTGCTGAACAAGATGCGCCAGCTGCAGGATCTCGGCCACACGGTGATCTTCCTGATCGGCGACTTCACGTCGATGATCGGCGACCCCTCCGGGCGCAACACCACCCGCCCGCCGCTGACGCGCGAGCAGATCGAGGCCAACGCGCAGACCTACTACAAGCAGGCGAGCCTGGTGCTCGATCCGGCCAGGACCGAGATTCGCTACAACTCCGAATGGAGCGACCCGCTGGGCGCGCGCGGCATGATCCAGCTCGCCTCGCGCTACACCGTCGCCCGCATGATGGAACGCAACGATTTCAGCGAGCGCTTCAAGGCTGGCACGCCGATCAGCGTGCACGAGTTCCTCTATCCGCTGATGCAGGGCTACGACTCGGTGGCCTTGAAGAGCGATCTCGAGCTCGGCGGCACCGACCAGAAGTTCAACCTGCTGGTCGGCCGTGCGCTGCAGGCCGAGTACGGCCAGGAGCCGCAGTGCATCCTGACGATGCCGCTGCTCGAGGGGCTGGACGGCATCGAGAAGATGTCGAAGAGCAAGAACAACTACATCGGCATCAGCGAGCCTGCGAACAGCATGTACGCGAAGCTGCTGTCGATCAGCGACGTGCTGATGTGGAAGTACTACACCCTGCTGAGCTTCGAATCCGAAGCGCGCATCGCCGCGTTGCGCGCCGAGGTGGCAGCGGGGCGCAATCCGAAGGATGCGAAGGTGCTGCTGGCCAAGGAGATCACCACGCGATTTCACGGCGCGGCGGCGGCGAACGCCGCGGAAGAAGACTTCATGCTGCGCGCGCGCGGCGGCGTGCCTGAGGAGATACCCGAGGTTGCCGTCAGCGGCGCGCCGATGGGCATCGGCAACCTGCTGAAGCAGGCGACACTGGTGTCGTCCGGCGCAGAAGGGCTGCGCATGGTGGAGCAGAACGGAGTGCGGGTGGATGGCGTGCCGATCAGCGATCGGGCACTGAAGCTGCCCGCCGGCACTTACGTGCTGCAGGTGGGCAAACGGAAGTTCGCGCGAGTGGTGCTGTCATGATCGATCGTCGTCATTGCCTGTTGAACATGGCGGCCGGATGCGCCGGGGCGATGACGACGGGCCTGCTGCATGCCGCCGAGGATGCGATGCCGCCGGCGGAGCGCACGCTGGTCGATCGGCTGATCGAGGCCGTCGGCAAGCGCGCCGATGCGACTTTCATCCGCAACGGCAGCAGCTATTCGGCAGAGGATGCCGCAACCTTCCTGCGCAAGAAGTTCGAGGCGCAGGGCGGGGACCTGAAGAGCGCCGAGGAATTCATCGACCGCATCGCGACCAAGTCCTCGATGTCCGGCGAAGGCTATCGCGTGAAGCTGAGCGATGGCCGCGAGATGCCGAGCGCGCAGTTCCTGCGCGACGAGTTGCGGCGCCTGAAGCGCCGTTGATCTTTGGCCTGCCACGCGATGCAGGTCAGCGGCTACCTGAAGCTTTCGATCGGCGTCGCACTCGCGACCATCGCGCTGAAGACTGCGGCCTGGTGGTTCAGCGGCTCGGTCGGCCTGCTCTCCGATGCGCTCGAATCGCTGGTGAACCTGGCCGGCGCGGTGTTCGCGCTGGGGATGGTGACGATCGCGCAGCGCCCGGCCGATGAAGGCCATCCTTATGGCCACGACAAGGCCGAGTATTTCTCCAGCGGTTTCGAAGGCGTGCTGATCTTCGCCGCGGCGGTCGGCATCCTCTGGGCCGCGCTGCATCGCATCTTCAACCCGCAGCCGCTGGAAGCGGTCGGGCTCGGCATCTGCCTGTCGATCGTCAGCTCGGTGCTGAACGGCGAGCTCGCGCTGGCGATGCTGCGCAAGGCGCGCGAGCACCGCTCGGCCGCACTGGAAGGCGATGCGCGCCACCTGATCACCGATGTCTGGACCTCGGCCGGCGTGATCATCGGCATCGCCGGCGTGGCGCTGACCGGCTGGTTGTGGCTCGATCCACTGATCGCGATCCTGGTCGCGCTGAACATCCTGCGCGAAGGCGCTTCGCTGGTGCGGCGCTCGGCTGACGGGCTGATGGACCCGGCACTGGAGCCCGAGGTGCTGCAGCAGATCGACGGCGTGCTGCAGCGCTTCCGCGAGCCTGCGGTGCGCTTCGACCATGTCGCGACACGGCGCGCCGGCCAGCGGCGCTTCATCGACCTGCACATGCATCTGCCGGCGAACTGGACCCTGGCGCGCGCCGCCGCGCTGCGCGGTGCGGTCGAGCAGGCACTGCTGCAGGACGTGCCCGGACTGCGCGCGCGCATCGAACTGCTGCCGTCGAACGTCGAGCCGGTGTTCGAGGTCGTGAAGGAGACGCCGTGATCGCGCTGCTGCAGCGCGTGGCGCATGCGCGGGTGACGGTGCAGGGCCGCGAGACCGGCCGCATCGGCGGCGGGCTGCTGGTCTTCGTCTGCGCCGAGCCGGCGGATACCGAAGCGGTTGCCGACAAGCTGGTGGACCGGGTGCTGAAGCTGCGCATCTTCGCGGACGAGGCCGGCAAGATGAACCGCTCGGTGGTCGACGCCGGTGGCGGCTTGCTGATCGTCAGCCAGTTCACGTTGGCGGCCGATACCTCCAGCGGCAACCGGCCGGGTTTCAGCGGCGCCGCGCCGGCCGCGCTCGGCCTCGCGTTGTATCAGCGCGTGCTGGCGAGCGCGCGCTCACGACATGCCGTCGTCGCAGCCGGTGAGTTCGGGGCCGACATGCAGGTCGAACTGCTCAACGACGGGCCGGTGACGATCCCGATGCGCATCAGCGGCTGAATGCCGGCCATCAATCCGCGTATTGCCCGGCGGCCTTGATCACCGGCGCCCACTTCGCGATCTCGGCGGCCACGAACTTCTTGTGCTCGGCACCGCCGGTTCGAGCATCGCTGATCACGACCGCGCCGAGCGCGGATTCGCGCCGGCGGAACTCCGGGTCGGCGAGCGCCGTCTTCAGCGCGGCATTCAGCTTGTCGGTCACCGGCTTGGGCGTGCCCTTGGGCGCGTACAGCGCATGCCAGATGCTGACCGAGAAGCCTTTCAGCCCGGATTCGTCGAGTGTCGGCAGCTTGGCCAGCGAAGGCATCGGCAGGCGCTGCAAGGTCGAGACCGCATAGGCCTTGACCTTGCCGCCTTCGATCTGCGCCGCGGTATTGGTGGTCTGGTCGCACATCAGGTCGACCTGGCCGCCGAGCAGATCGCTCATCGCCGGGCCGGTGCCCTTGTAGGGGATCGTCGTCATCTCGGTCTGCAGGCTGCTCTGGAACAGCAGGCCGCAGAGATGCGAGGCCGAGCCCAGGCCGGCATTCGCCAGATTGATCTTGCCCTTGTTGGCGTCGATCCACTTCAGCAGCTCGGCGTAGTTGCCCGCCGGCAGGCTGGGCTGGCCGATCAAGGTCATCGGCACCTCGTTGATCATGCCGAGGTATTCGAAATCTTCCAGCGTCTTGTATTGCAGATTGCGGTAGAGCGCGGGCGAGGTCGCCATGCCGATGTGATGCAGCAGCAAGGTGTAGCCATCGGGTGCGGCGCGCGCCACCTTGGTCGCGCCCAGCGTGCCGCCGGCGCCTCCGGTGTTGTCGATCACGATGGTGGCGCCGCCCAGCGGCTTGCGCAGCGCTTCGGCGAAGTCGCGCGCAACCTTGTCGGTCGGGCCGCCGGCGGCGAAGGGCACGACGATGGTGATGGTCTTCTCGGGGTACTCGGCCAGCGCGCCGGCGGCGCTGAGCGCGGCCAGGCCGGCGATCAGGAACTGCTTCATGGGATTCCGTTGAACGAAAGACGTCGCCTCGATGCTAGGCCGCGGACGGCCGGGGCCGGCCGCGGAAAGTACGTAGGGGCCGTCCCGGTGTCATTCGTAGCGGCGGGTATCGTCGATGACCTTGCCGTCGTTCGGCAACGAGCCCGGCGCGCACAGCCGCACCTCGCCGCGCAGCTTCGTGATCTCGCGCAGGCTGTCGGCCAGCGCCTGCTGCAGGCCTTCCGATGCACCCGGCACCTCGACGTTCAGGCACAGCTCGTCGCGCGCCATGTCGCCGCTGACGACGAGGCGCGCCTTCAGCACGTCGGGGTGGCGCTTCAGCACCGCCGCGACCTGGTTCGCATGCACGAACATGCCGCGCACCTTGGCCGCCTGGTCGGCGCGGCCCATCCAGCCCTTGATGCGGGTGTTGGTGCGGCCGGTCGGGCAGGTGCCGGGCAGGATCGCCGAGAGGTCGCCGGTGCCGAAGCGGATCAGCGGGTAGTCGGGTGTCAGCGTGGTCACGACGACCTCGCCGACTTCGCCGTCGGCCACGAGGTCGCCGCTGCCGGGCCGCACGATCTCGACGATCACGCCCTCGTCGATCACCAGGCCTTCGCGGGCGCGGGTCTCGTAGGCGATGAGGCCGAGATCAGCCGTCGCATAACACTGGTAGCCGGCGATGCCGCGTGCGCCCAGCCAGTCGCGCAGCGAGGGCGGAAAGGCTTCGCCCGAGACCAGCGCCTTGCCGAGCCCGGTGAGCGGCTGGCCTGCTTCTTCGGCCTTCTCGACCAGGGTCCTGAGGAAGCTCGGCGTGCCGACATAGCCGCTCGGCCGCAGCGCGAGCAGCGCCTGCAGTTGCAGCTCGGTGTTGCCGACACCGGCCGGGAAGACGGTGCAAGCCAGCGCCCGCGCGGCCGATTCCATCATCGAGCCGGCGGGTGTCAGGTGATAGCTGAAGCTGTTGTGGATCAGCTCGCCGGGGCGAAAACCCGCCGCGAAGAGGGCGCGCGCGATGCGCCAATAGTCGTCGGCTTCGCCTTCGGGCTCGTAGATCGGGCCGGGCGACTGGAACACGTGCCGGGCGCGGCGCGGCAGCTGCAGACGCCGCCAGCCGATCGCCGAGAAGCCGCCGAAGGGGTCGGCCTCGCCGGCGGCCTGCACGGCCTGCTGGCGCTCGAAGAGTTCGCTCTTGCGCGTGACCGGCAGCCCGGCCAGCGCGGCGCGGCTGGTGATCGAGTCCGGCGCCATGTCGCGCAGGATCTCGGCGAAGGCCTTGGTGTGCGCACGGGCGTGCGCCAGCTGGGCACGCAAGGTGGCGAACAGCGCGGCCTCGCGCGCAGCGGGCTCGCGCGTTTCGAGCGCGTCGTAGTGCTCGCGCGCGAGGTCATTCATCGGCGTCTTTCCAGCGCGCGACACGTTGTCTGACGTCGTCGATGAAGCGCCTCACTTCGGCGCTGCTGGCCAGGCTGCGGGTCTCCCAGTCGGGCGAGCGCAGCGGGCGCTTGACGAGGCGCGCGTGGATCGTCTTGTCGTCTGCCGCCAGCTCGATCACCGCGGTGCCCTTCCAATCGAAGCCGGCGCCGCGTTCGCTGAAGGCCCGCAAGTCGCGCAGGCTGCGCTTGAGCTGAACCAGCGCCTCGGCCGGCCTGAAGGCCGGGGGCGCGAAGAAGTCCGTGCCGTTGTCGTCGCTCATTGGGACACCCCGCTCGCCGAGTACGGCGATCGACCCTCCGAGAGGGTCGGGCCTTGCTTGGGGCGGCCCGGCGCGGCGGCCCGCTTCGACGCGGGTGACACGAGATGTCTCATACGTTTGTCCTCCATCAGGCGAGCCAGCGCTTGCGGCGCTTGTAGCTCTTCACGTCGCGGAAGCTCTTGCGCGCGGCGCCGTCCTTGCTGCCGCCGGTGCCCAGGTAGAACTCCTTCACATCCTCGTTGTTCGCGAGCTCGGCGGCAGCGCCGTCCATCACGATGCGGCCGCTCTCGAGGATGTAGCCGTAGTCGGCATAGCGCAAGGCCATGTTGGTGTTCTGCTCGGCGAGCAGGAAGGTCACGCGCTCCTTGGTATTCAAGTCGCGCACGATCTCGAACACCTCCTCGACGATCTGCGGCGCGAGGCCCATCGAGGGTTCGTCGAGCAGCACCATCTTCGGGTTCGCCATCAGGGCGCGGCCGATCGCGCACATCTGCTGCTCGCCGCCCGAGGTATAGGCGGCCTGCGAGCCGCGGCGCGTCTTCAGGCGCGGGAAGTAGGCGTAGACCTTGTCGAGCGTCGCGGCGATCGCGGCCTTGCCGTCCCGGCGCGTGTAGGCGCCGGTCATCAGGTTCTCTTCGATCGTCAGGTGGGCGAAGCAGTGCCGGCCTTCCATCACCTGGATCACGCCGCGCTCGACCATCGCCGACGTCGAGAGGCCGTGGATGCGCTCGCCGCGCAGCTCGATCGCGCCCTTGGTGACCGCGCCGCGTTCGCCGGCGAGCAGGTTGCTGACCGCCCGCAAGGTGGTCGTCTTGCCGGCGCCGTTGCCGCCAAGCAAGGCCACGATGCGGCCTTCGGGGACCTGCAGCGACACGCCCTTCAGCACGAGGATCACGTGGTTGTAGATGACCTCGATGCCGTTGACATTGAGCAGGATGGACATGGGCGCATTCATTCCGCTAGCTCTGACAATCCTCGGGCGTGCGCCGCGTCAGCTTCTTCTCGCTCGCGTACTTGTCCGCCGCGGCCTTCACCATCGGCTTGATGATCTGCTCGTCGGCCTGGTACCAGTCGGACGAAAAATTCCACTTCGCGCCGTCCCAGGTGTGCACACGCGTCCACGAGTTGCCCATGTGGTCCAGGCACGAGGTGCTGACCGGCCGCATCACGCCGGCGAAGCCCAGCGCGTCGAGGCGCTTCTGGTCCAGCTCGAGATTCTCCAGGCCCCAGCGCACCTGCTCGCCGGTCATCACCTTGCCCTTGCCGAAGCGCTCCTGCGCGCGCCGCACCGCCTCGACGCCGAGCATCTGGATGATCAGCCCGCGCGTGTACAGCACCGAGCCGACTTCGTCCTTCGGGCCGGTGCCCTGGCCCTTCTCGTGCACGATCTTCAGGATGTCCTGGATCACCTTCGGGCTCTGGCCCGAGGGGTTCATCGCCAGCGCGTTGTAGCCCTTGGCCGACTCGCCCACGTCCTTCACGTCGGGCTCGGCGCCGGCCCACCAGACGCCGTACATCTTCTCGCGCGGATAGCCGGTCGCGACCGCCTCCTTCAGTGCGGTGGAGTTCATCACGCCCCAGCCCCACAGCAGCACGTAGTCGGGCCGTTGCTGGCGCACCTGCAGCCAGGCGGACTTCTGCTCCACGCCGGGCGCGGTCACCGGGATCTTCACCAGCTCGAAGCCGTGCATCTTCGAGCGCTCCTCCAGCATCGGCATCGGCTCCTTGCCGAACGGCGAGTCGTGATAGACGAGGGCGATCTTCTTGCCCTTCAGCTTGTCGAGCCCGCCTTCCTTCTTGCCGATGTGCTGGATCAGGATGTCGGCGGCCGTCCAGTACGAGCCCATCAGCGGGAAGTTCCACTTGAAGACGCCGCCGTCCTGAGAGGCGGCCAGGCCGTAGCCCAAGGTGACCAGCGGGATCTTGTCGTTGGGTACCTTGTCCGTCAGCGCGAAGGTGATGCCTGTCGCCTGCGGGTCGATCATGCTCGCGCCCTTGCCCTTCAGCCGCTCGTAGCACTCGACGCCGCGATCGGTGGCGTAGCCGGTTTCGCATTCTTCGTAGCTGAGCTTGACGCCGTTGACGCCGCCGTCGCGCGCGTTGATCAGCTTCAGGTAGTCCTGCTTGCCGTTGGCCCAGGGCGTGCCGTTGGGCGCATAGGCGCCGGTGCGGTAGACCAGCAGCGGGAAGAACTGCTCCTTGGCTTGCGCGAACGCGGCGGGTGCGGTGGCGAGGCTGGCGAGGCCCGCAGCGCCGAGGGCCGCGGCCGAGAGGAAGGACTTGAATCTCATGCTTGTCTCCAGGGGCGTGGTGCGTGATCAATTCAATGCGGGAAGGGCCAGAGGCGCAGCTTCTCCTTGCCGGTCGACCAGAGCCGCGCGAGCCCGTGCGGCTCGACGATCAGGAAGAACACGATCAAGGCGCCGAAGATCATGAATTCGAGGTGCGAGGCGAGCGCGGTCGAGATCGGCAGGCCGAACCACGCCGGCAGCTGGCTCAGCAGCAGCGGCAGCAGGATGATGAAGGCCGCGCCGAAGAAGCTGCCCATGATCGAGCCCAGGCCGCCGATGATCACCATGAAGAGCAGCTGGAACGAACGGTCGATGCTGAAGGCGGCCGGCTCCCAGGCGCCCAGGTGCACGAAGCCCCACAAGGCCCCGGCGACGCCGACGATGAAGGAGCTGACGGCGAACGCGGTGAGCTTGGCGTAGACCGGGCGGATGCCGATCACCGCGGCGGCCACGTCCATGTCGCGCATCGCCATCCATTCGCGGCCGATGCTGGAGCGCACCAGGTTCTTCGCCAGCAGCGCGAAGACGCTGACGAAGCAAAGGCACAGCAGGTACTTGCGCGCTGGCGAGTCGATCGAGAGGCCGAAGAGACTGAGACTCGGCACGCTGACCGAGCCGGAACTCGAATCGTGGGTGAACCACGGGACTCGCAGGAAGGCCCAGTCGGCGAAGAACTGTGCCGCGAGCGTCGCGACCGCGAGATAAAGCCCCTTGATGCGCAGGCTGGGGATGCCGAAGAGCACGCCGACGGCTGTCGCACACGCGCCGCCGAGCAGCAGCGAAAGGATCAGCGGCATGCCCTCGATGCGCACCTGGAAGTTGTAGGCCGCGTAGGCGCCGACGGCCATGAACGCGCCGGTGCCGAGCGAGATCTGGCCGCAGTAGCCGACGAGGATGTTCAGCCCGAGGGCGGCCAGCGAGAGGATCAGGAACGGGATCAGGATCGCGCGAAAAAGGTATTCTGGTGCGCTGAGCGGCAGCACGACGAAGGCGATCGCGAGCAGCGCGGCGATCGCGATGCGATCCTGCAGGATCGGGAAGATCTGCTGGTCGGCGCGGTAGCTCGACTTGAACTGGCCGTTCTCGCGGTAGAGCATGGTCAGACCCGATCGATGATCTTTTGGTTTCGGCACGCTTCGCTCAACTTGGCTGAAGCCAAGTTAGCCTGCACCGAAGGATCATCGATCGTGTACTTCATACGCGATCGATGATCTTTTCGCCAAACAGGCCTTGCGGCCTGACCAGCAGGAAGAGAAGCGCCAGCACATACGCGAACCAGATCTCGATGCCGCCGCCCATCAGCGGCCCGAGATAGATCTCCGACAGCTTCTCGCCGACGCCGATGATCAGCCCGCCGATGATCGCGCCGGGGATCGAAGTCAGGCCGCCGAGGATCACCACCGGCAGCGCCTTCAAGGCCACCAGCGAGAGCGAGAACTGCACCCCGAGCTTGCTGCCCCAGATGATCCCGGCGACCAAGGCGACCACGCCCGCCACCGACCAGACGATGACCCAGATGCGCGACAGCGGGATGCCGATCGACTGCGCCGCCTGGTGATCGTCGGCCACCGCGCGCAGCGCGCGGCCGGTGCCGGTCTTCTGGAAGAACAAGGCCAGCAGGGCCACCAGCACCGCGGCGATCAGGGCCGCGGCCAGGTCTTCCTGGTTCACCAGCACGCCGCCCTGGAAGACCGTCTCGAACAGGAAGATCGGATCCTTCGGCATGCCGACGTCGATCTTGTAGATGTCGTTGCCGAACAAGGTCTGGCCGAGGCCATCGAGGAAGTAGGCGATGCCGAGCGTGGCCATCAGCAAGGTGATGCCGTCCTGGTTCACCAGGCGCGACAGGCACAGCCGCTCGATCAGCCAGGCGACCGCGACCATCACGATCACCGCGCCGCCGAAGGCCAGCAGGTTCGCCAGCAGCTTGCTCTCGAAGCCCAGCCACTGCGGGAACCAGGTGGAAAAGCGCGCCATCGCCAGCGCCGCGAACAAGACCATCGCGCCCTGCGCGAAGTTGAAGACGCCCGAGGCCTTGTAGATCAGCACGAAGCCGAGTGCGATCAGCGAATACAGCATGCCGACCATCAGGCCGCCGAAGAGGGTTTCCAAAAAGAAGCCCATGATGTCAGCCCCCCGCTCGGCGAGTACGCCGAGCGACCTTGCAGGCCGCGCTGGGCCAGTGGCCCAGCCCCTCGCCAGGCACGACCAGTCCACAGGACTGCTCGTGTCCGGGCTCGGCCCCCCGAGGGGGTGCGGGCCGGCTTGGGAGCGGCCCGGCGCTCGGCCCGCTCACGTCGAACCTCCTGCCGCCGTGCCGAGGTAGGCGCGGATCACGTCCGCATTGGCGCGCACGTCGTCCGGCGTACCGTCGCCGATCTTCTTGCCGTAATCCAGCACCACGACGCGGTCGCTGATGTCCATCACCACGCCCATGTCGTGTTCGATCAGCACGATGGTCGTGCCGAACTCGTCGTTGACGTCGAGGATGAAGCGGCACATGTCCTGTTTCTCCTCGACGTTCATGCCGGCCATCGGCTCGTCGAGCAGCAGTACGCTCGGCTCCATCGCGAGCGCGCGGCCGAGGTCGACGCGCTTCTGCAGCCCATATGGCAGTCGGCCGACCGGCGTCTTGCGGTGCGCCTGGATCTCGAGGAAGTCGATGATGCGTTCCACCGCTTCGCGCTGCGCGATCTCCTCGCGCTCGGCCGGGCCCCAGCGCAGCGCCTGCAGGAAGAGGTTGCAGCGCATCTTCAGGTTGCGCCCGGTCATGATGTTGTCGAGCACGCTCATGCCCTTGAACAAGGCCAGGTTCTGGAAGGTGCGCGCGACGCCCATCTGCGCCACCTGGCGCGAGTTCATGTGCTTGAAGGTCTGGCCGCGGAAGGCGATCGAGCCCTGCTGCGGCTGGTAGACGCCGTTGATGCAGTTCAGCATCGAACTCTTGCCGGCGCCGTTCGGCCCGATGATGGCGCGCACCTCGTGCTCGCGCACGTCGAAGCTGATGTCGGTCAGCGCCTTCACGCCGCCGAAGGCGAGGCTGATGTTCTTCACGTCGAGGATCACCTCGCCGCGCCGCCGCCGCGCGCTGCCGGCGGCCTGCGGGGCGAGCATCACGCTGCCTTCCATCAGGCGGCCTTTCGCGAAGCGGGGAAGGTCTTCGCGTCGGCGATCTTCAGATCGGCCGAGACGGTGCCGCTGCGGCCATCCTCGAAGGTCACCGGCGTCTCGATGAACTGCGAAGCGCGGCCCGCATACAAGGCCTCGACCAGCACGCCGTAGCGCTCGGCGATGAAGCCCCGGCGCACCTTGCGCGTGCGCGTCAGCTCGCCGTCGTCCGCGTCCAGCTCCTTGTGCAGCACGAGGAAGCGGCAGATCTGCGAACCGGCGAGCTTGTCGTCGGCCGCGAGGTCGGCATTGACCTGCTCGACGCAATCCCGGATCAGCGCATAGACCTCGGGCTTCTGCGCCAGGTCGGTATAGCCGGCATACGGCAGGTTGTGTTTTTCGGCCCAGTTGCCGACCGCGGTCACGTCGATGTTGATGAAGGCGCAGACCCGCTCGCGGCCGTCGCCGAAGGCCACCGCCTCCTTGATGTGCGGGAAGAACTTCAGCTTGTTCTCCACGTACTTGGGCGCGAACATCGCGCCGTCGTTCGCGCCGCCGGCGATGCGTCCGACGTCCTTCGCGCGGTCGATGATCTTCAGGTGGCCGCCGGCATCGAGGAAGCCGGCGTCGCCGGTGTGGTACCAGCCCTCGGCATCGAGCACTTCGGCGGTCGCCTGCGGATTCTTGTAGTAGCCCTTCAGCAGCCCAGGCGAGCGCACCTGCACCTCGCCGCTCGGCGACACGCGCAACTCGACCCCGTCGATCGGCACGCCGACGGTATCGGCGCGCGCTTGATGATCGGGCTGCAGGCAGACGAATACCGCGGTCTCGGTCGAGCCGTACAACTGCTTCAGGTTGATGCCGATCGAGCGGTAGAACCTGAACAGGTCCGGCCCGATCGCCTCGCCCGCGGTGTAGGCGATGCGCACGCGCGAGAAGCCCAGCGTGTTGCGCAGCGGGCCGTACATGAAGAAGTTGCCGAGGGCGTACCAGACGCGGTCGAGCACACCCACACGCTGCCCGTCCATCAAGGCCGGGCCGACGCGCCGCGCCAGCGCGAGACAGCGCTGAAACAGCCAGCGCTTGGCCGCGCTCGCGTCTTCCATGCGGATCATCACGCTGGTCAGCAGGCCTTCGAAGATGCGCGGCGGCGCGAAGTAATAGGTCGGGCCGATCTCCTTCAGGTCGATCAACACCGTCTCGCTCGATTCCGGGCAATTGACGACATAGCCGCAGGCCAGCCACTGCGCATAGCTGAAGACGTTCTGTCCGACCCAGGCCGGCGGCATGTAGGCCAGCACTTCCTCGGCGTTCGTCAGCTTGTCGAAGGCGGCGCCGGCAAGGGCGCGGTCGATCAGGCCGGCATGCGTGTGCACCACGCCCTTGGGCTTGCCGGTGGTCCCGGAGGTGAAGAACATCGCTGCCACGTCCTCGGGGCGGACCCGATGCACGGCCTCGTCGAAAAGGCGCGGCTGCTGGCGGTCGACCGCCTGGCCGGCGGCGATCAGGGCATCCACCGCGGCGAGGCCGGGTTCGTCGTAGTGGCGCAAGCCGCGCGGGTCGTCGAACCAGATGCGCGAGAGGCGCGGGCAGGCAGGGCGGATCTCCAGCAGCTTGTCGACCTGCTCCTGGTCCTCGACGACGGCGTAGGCGACTTCGGCGTTGTCGATCGGAAAGGCAAATTCGGCCGCCGCGGCGTCCTGGTACAGCGGCACCGCCACCGCGCCGAGCGACTGCGCCGCGAGCATCGCCGCCTGCAGTCGCGGCCGGTTCTCGCCGATCACGACGACGTGGTCGCCCGGCGCGACGCCGGCTTCGGCCAAGCCGCAGGCGATGTGGCGCACCAGGGTGGCGAGCGCGCTCCAGCTCAGCGTCTGCCAGATGCCGTATTCCTTCTCGCGCAAGGCCGGCGCCTGCGGGCGCTGCGCCGCATGATCGAGCAACAAACGGGGGAAGGTGGTCTGCATGGCGATCCTGTCGAGCCGGATGCTAGGCAGATGTTTGACGCCAGGTTGTCGTTATGACGACAATCCTAGGGTCAGTCCTCCCCGGTCTTTCCCGCTCCATCCCTTGCGCAACGAGGCCCGATGAACGCGACCGCACCGCCTGCCGCCCCTCCGCCGCTCTATACCCGGGCCCGCGCCGCCTGGCGGGACGAGCTCGAAGGCATCCCCTGGCTCGCGGTGCTGCAGCCTGACGAGCGGGCGCGGGCGGTGGCCGACCTGAAGGTCGTCGAAGTCGCGCCGGGTGAGCTGCTATGCCGTGTCGGCCGGCCGGCGACCTACTGGTTCGGCGTCGTCGACGGGCTGCTGAAGATGAGCAACGATTCGGCCATCGGCATGCCGATCACCTTCACCGGCGTGCCGCCGGGCGGCTGGTTCGGCGAAGGCACGGTGCTCAAGCGCGAGAGCTATCGCTACAACATCCAGGCCTTGCGCACCAGTCTGGTCGCCGGCATCGGCGTCGAGATGTTCCATTGGCTGGTGGACCGCAGCATCGGCTTCAACCGCTTCGTGATGAACCAGTTGAACGAACGCCTCGGGCAGTTCATCGGCGCGCGCGAGATCGACCGGCTGAGCGATCCGGATGCGCGCGTCGCGCGCAGCCTCGCCGCGTTGTTCCATCCGGTGCTCTATCCCGGCGTCGGCGAGGTCTTGCGCATCACGCAGCAGGAGCTGGGCTACCTGGTCGGGCTGTCGCGCCAGCGGGTCAACGAGGCGCTGCAGGCCTTGCAGCAGGCGGGGCTGATCCGCATCGAGTACGGCGGCGTGCGGGTGCTGGATCTGGAGGGGTTGCGGCGGCGGCTCGCCTCGGATACGAGATCGACCACGACCTGAATGGAGGAATCCGCCATGCCCGAGTCCCAAGACGCTGTGACGATCAGCATTCGCGCTAAAGCCTGGCAGCGCGACTTGATAGACCAGGCTGCCGATCGCCTGGGCTGCAGCCGGTCGGACTTCGTACTGAAGTCCGCATGCCGGCAGGCGGAGGACATGCTTCTCGACCAGACCTGCTTCGCGCTCGACAAGAAAAAGATGGCGGCATTTCAGGCCATGCTCGACAACCCGCCGGCATCGATACACCAACTTCGCCGGTTGCTGAATGCGCCGGCGCCGTGGGACGCAGGCGGTTGATGTCGGAACCGGGGCCCGTTGCGGGGAATGTGTTCGACAACTGGCGCTACGGCCCCGCCTGCAGCCGCCGCCACTGCTGAATGAAATCCTTGTAGTTCTGGTTGTTCAGGTAGCCGATCAGGCTCGGCCCGACCGGGATCGGCCGCAGGCTCGAGCCGAGCTCGCGCGTCAGCCAGCTCGCGGTCGCCTCGCCCTGCACGTCGCTGCGCACCGCGAACAGCCGCGCGTCGTTGGCGATCACCGTCTGTCCGCGCTGCGACAGCAGGTAGTCCAGCCACAGCTTGGCCGCATTCGGGTTGCTCGCCTTCTTGCTGATGAACAGGATGCGCGAGGCGACCAGCGTGTAGTCCTTCGGAAAGACATAGCCGATCGCCGGGTTCTTCTGCGCCTGTGCGATCGCATACGAGCCGAGCACGTTGTAGGCCAGCAGCGCTTGCCCCGAGGCGACGCGCTTGACCATCGCATCGGTGGTCAGCTCCTCCTTCACCTTGGCGCGGTGCAGGCCGCGGGCGATGTCCCAGAACAGCGGCGCGGCGGCCACGTCCTGCGTCGCCAGGAAGAAGCCGACGCCGGACTTCTCGATGTCGTAGGTCGTGACCTTGCCGCTGAAGCGACCTGGATCCGCGGCCAGCAGGCGCGCCAGGTCCGCATGGGTTTGCGGCAGCTCGCCGGCCGGCAGCAAGGTCTTGTTGTAGACGAAGACGACCGGCTCGTAAGTCGTCGCGTAGGCCTGGCCCTTCCATTTCGCCCAGTCCGGCAGGTTCGCGCTCTCCGGAGACTCGTAAGTCAGGGCATAACCATTGCTCACGAGACTCGATTGCTGATCCATCGCCGAACTCCACAACACGTCGGCGGATTCCGGTCCGAGCTGGGTCTCGGCGACGAAGCGGTGGTGCAGCACGGTGCTGTTCAGGTCCTCGTACTGCAATTCGATGCGCGGATACAGCGCGTGGAATCCCGCGAGCAGCGGCTTGGCGACGGCCGCATCGGTGGTCGAGTAGATCACCAGCCGGCCCTCGTTCTCGGCCGCGCGGACCGTCGCCTCGTAACTCGCCGGATAACCCGGCGGCACCTGGCCGAGCGCAGGGTAGGGCATGACTTCGGCATCGAGCGCGAAGCCGCTCGCGCCGAGGCCCGCCAGCAGCAGGCCGATCAGTGGTTTCATCATCAGGCTCTCCTGTCGGCGCTCAGTGCGCGTGGCCGATGATCGGGATCACGCCGAAGATCACCGCCGCCGTCAGCATCACGATCGACGCGGTCAGCGACCAGAACAGCGTATAGCGCTGATGATCGCCGAACTCGATCTCCGACATGCCGACCAGCAGATAGGTCGAAGCCACCAGCGGGCTCAGCAAGTGCACCGGCTGGCCGATGATCGAGGCACGGCCGATCTCCGCAGGGCTGATGCCGTACACCGCCGCCGCCTTCGCGAGGATCGGCACGATGCCGAAGTAGAAGGCGTCGTTCGAGATGAAGAAGGTGAACGGGATGCTCAGCACGCCGGTGACGATCGCGAGGTACGGGCCCATCCAGTCGGGCACCGCGGCGATCACGCTGGCGGCGATCGCATCCACCATCTTCGTGCCCGAGAGGATGCCGACGAAGATGCCCGCGGCGAAGATCAGCGCCACCACCGGCAGCACGTTGCCGGCATGCGCGGTCAGGCGCTCCTTCTGGTCGTCGAGCTTCGGGTAGTTGATCATGATCGCGATCGCGAAGGCGATCATGAAGAGCGCCGGCAGCGGCAAGAGGCCGAGGATCAGCACCGCCATCAGCACCACCGTCAGCGCGAAGTTGACCCACAGCAGCTTCGGCCTGGCGATCGCCGGGTCGCCGGCATGCACCACGGTGCCGAGGCCTTCGCCGAGATCGATCGTGCCGATGCGCTTGCGCTCGCGCCGGCCGAGCATGAAGGCGACGAAGAGCACCCACAGCGCGCTGACGACCATCGCCGGGATCATCGGCACGAAGATCGTGCCGACGTCGACGCCGAGCGCGCTCGCGGCGCGTGCCGTCGGGCCGCCCCAGGGCAGGATGTTGAACACGCCGCCGGCCAGCATGATCACGCAGGCCAGCACCAGCCGACTGATGCCGAGCCGCTTGTAGAGCGGCAGCATCGCCGAGACGGTGATCATGTAGGTGGTGGAGCCGTCGCCGTCGAGCGAGACGAACATCGCCAGCACCGCGGTGCCGACGACGATCTTCATCGGATCGCCGCCCACCAGCTTCAGGATGCCGCGCACGACGGGGTCGAACAGGCCCGCGTCGATCATCACGCCGAAGTAGAGGATCGCGAACATCAGCATCACGCCGGTCGGCGCGAGCTTCTTGATGCCCTCGAGCATCATCGGCCCGAGGCCGGCGCCGAAGCCTCCGATCAGTCCGAAGACGATCGGCACCAGGATCAGCGCCACCACCGCCGGCAGGCGCTTGGTCATGATCAGCGCCATGAACACGACGACCATCGTGTAGGCGAGTACGGTCAACATCTGTTTGTCTCCTTTGAGTCTTGTTATCTGCCGTGCGCAATCAAGCCACGAAGCGGCACTGCGACGCCGGCGTGCGCGTATCCATGTTGCGGCCGCGATTCAGGTGATCGTCGATCTCGGCAGCGCAGCCGATCATGCGCGGGTAGAGGAAGATCGTGAAGGCCGCCGTCTCCAGCGCGGCGGCGCTGTAGGCTCCGCTGCGATAGGGCTGCCACAGCATCTTCAGCAGCAGCGCCGCGATCACCGCATCGATGTTCACGCAGTACACGTTGCGCGAGACGCCGGCGTCGAAGAGCGCCTGCACCAGCGTGCGGTAGAACTGATGGAACACGTTGTATTCGCCGCGCTCGGCGAACAGCTTGGCAATGAAGACTTCGCGCGGATCGTGGTTCACCGGCTTGTCCTTGAACACCGGGTGGTTCACGCCCGGGATCTTCTGGATGTCGAGGCTGCCGGTGTTCTTCTTCGTCGACTTGTAGCTGGCATAGGCCTTGACGTAGCGGTGCGCGAGCGCGTGCAGGTCGATGCCGTGATCGGGGTTGCCGGGGTCCTGCAGCCCGGCGTCCTTGAACTGCTCGATCAGGAAGGCGATGCCTTCGTAGCCGTTGCCGCCGTGGGCGTAGCCGGTGTGCGTCAGGAAGCCGACCAGGGCCTTGTTCAGCTGCACGCGCGACGGGTCTTCCGGGCCGTCGGCCGAGACCGCGCCCTTCGCGCCCTGCGCCGAGATCGTGCCGGGCCCGTTGCTCAGCAGCAGGCCGACCAGCACCTGGAACGAGAACAGGTCGGCCGGGTTCGGCGGCAGGCCCAGCAGTGCGATGAAGGCGACTTCGCTGATCGGGCGCTGTTCGAGGATGTCTTGCATCGTGATGCCGCAGAAGCTGTCGACGGTGTGCTGCTCGGCCGGCACCGAGGCGCCGATCAGCGCGCCGAACAAGCGCATCCAGGCGGGCAGGCTCTCGGCCGTCAGGCGCGAGATGCGCTTGCGCATCAGCGGGCCCCAGGCGAGCGTGGCGGTGATCGCGGCGAGCACCGCGTCTTCGGTCGGGTGGCCGGGCAGGCTTTGCAGGTAGCGCACGAAGACGGACTTCGCGGAACGCGCCTGCAGGCCGGCCAGCATCGCCTGGGCGCGCGGGTCGGCCTCCTTGCCGGTGAAGAGCGCGGTGTCGTCGATGCGCACCCCGCGTGCATCGAAGCCTTCGTCCAGCGCATCGGCGAGGCCCGCGGCCGCGAACTGCTCGATCAGCACTTGCACCGCGCGCCGCGCGGCCTCCTGGGACTTCGGCCCGAGGATGCTCGCTGCCGTGGCCAGCACGCTGTTCGGCGCGTTGCCGGCTTCACGCGCCGCCTGCGCCGCGGCCAGGGCCGGGTGGCCGTGCAGGTTCAGGCCCGAGCCGATCGCGACGTTGATCAGCCGCTGGTCATTGACGCCGCCCGGCTCGTGCAGCAGCGCGAGGCTGACGTTGGCTTCCAGCGGGTACTGCGCGGCGTCGAGCATCGAGACGCCGTGCAGGCTGGTCAGCTGGGTCTTCGCGTCCATCTGCGAAGCGCCCGAGGTGTCCTTCATCGTCTGGCGCGGCAGCACGGTGCCGACCTGCTGCTTCAGCGCGGCGATCTGCTCGCGATAGGGCTCGGGCGCCTCGACCGGGGCCAGGTCCAGCTCCTTCGGCAGCTGCAGGCCGCGCGTCGAGATGAACCAGGGCTTCAGCTCCATCGTGCCTTCGGGCGCGAAATCCGGCTGCACGCCGTTGGCGCGCATCACCGCGGTCAGCGCGGCCGGGATGTCGGCGATGTTGACCACCACCGCCCCCTTCTTCGAGACCACAGGGTTCTGCGGCGTGAACAGCGCATCGACGCCGAACTTCTCCATGAACCAGCGTTCCTTCGAGGCCGCGTCGTCCGCGCCGCCCGCCATCGCGCCGGCATGGCCGACGGCGCGCGTCAGCTTGCTCTTCCAGCGGCCGACCACGCAGGCCACGACCGGCTTGGTGAAGTTGGCGTCGCGCTCGTAGTAGCCGCCCGGCTCGCAGTAGAGCACCGCGGCCTTGCTGCGGTCGTCGTTGGCCAATGCGTGTGCGAACTCAGGGGCCGCGTAGTGGATGTAGACGTCCTTGCCGCTGGAGATCAGGGTGGTCGTGCCCCAGCCCGCCATGCGCAGGTATTGCGCGATCGTCGTCGTGAAGCCGCCCGAGTTGGAGAGCACCGCGATCGAGCCCTTCTTCAAGGTATCGCCGGGGCTGTCGCCACCGAGCGCGCCGCCGATGCGCACCTGGTTCCAGGCATCGGCCACGCCCAGGCTGTTGCCGCCGAAGATGTCGATGCCGTTGAGCTGCGCCAGCGCGCGGATCTCGCGCGCGTCATGCACGCTCATCTTCTCGGTCGGGATGAAGATCTTGTTCAAGTCGGGATTCACGCGCACCAGCTCGACCACGCCGTCGTCCGCGGCCGAGGGCGGCAGGTAGACCACGCCGCAGTTGAAGCGGTGCCCGGCCTCCAGCCCTTCGCGCACGTTGTTGTAGACCGGGATCGGGCCGGCCGGCGTGTCCAGCACCTGGCCGCGGCGGCCGGGCGAGGTGCCGAACACGACGTTGCCGCCGGACCAGGCATGGCCCACCGGCGTCACGTCGCTGGACTCGCCGCCCAGGATGTTGAGCACGCAGACCCGGACGCTGCGGGTCGCGATGTCGGCGAGGGAATCGATGCCGGTGTAGTACTTGAATCCACCGACGGCATTGCTGGTTTTCATCTCTGGAATCTCCTGATCAGGCGTTGACGTTGAGCCGGGCCGCGATCTGCGCGCGTCCGCCGGCTTTCATCCAGGCATCGACCTTGCGCGCGTAGTCGACGACTTCGCTCATCGCCGAGTCGAAGCCGAAGCTCGCGTAGGGCAGGCCGAGGGCTTCGCAGGTATCGCGCAGCACGGCCATGCCGCGCACCAGGTTCGGCCCGCCGCGGCCGACGACGACGTAGAGCGGCGATGGGCCGTATTGGCCGAAGTGCTCGCGCAAGGCATCCGCCATCGCGCGGAAGGTCTCGAAGATGTCGGTGTTGTTCGACTTGCCGCCGATGATGAAGAGCACGTTGCTCTGCTTCAGCCAGTGCTTGAAGCAGATGCTCGCGACCGATTTCATCTTCTCGTAGGGCGGGTTGCCGCCGAAGTCCGACGAGATGATCGCGTCGTCGCCGAGCATCTGCGTCACCAGCGAGTTCGCGCCGCCGCCGAAGGTCGGCGCGAGGATCGTGCCCTTGTCGTTGATGATGTAGACGTCGCTCTGGCCCTGGTAGGTGCGCAGCTGGTTGATCTCCTGCTCGAACGGCGAGGTGTCGGCCGCGAACAGGTGCGCCGGCAGATCCAGGCGCTGCCAGCGCGGGTCATCGCGGTCGAAGCCGCACTTGAAGTCGCAGGCGACCGGGGTGAGCCGGCCGCGCTTGTCGGCGCGCAGGCGGATCGGGTTCAGCTCCAGGGTGGTCATGCCGTAGTCGTGGAACAGGTCCCACAGGTTCGGCAGGTGCTGCACCAGCGGCGAGATGATCTCCTTCGGCGCATTCAACTCGCTGAGCGCGTTGGCGACGATGAAGGCTTTCAGTCCGGTCAGCGGATTGAACGGGACTCGCGCGATCTGGGTGTTGTCGAGTTCCTCGATGTCCATGCCGCCGTGGTGCGTCAAGGTCATCGTCGGCGCGCGGTATTCGGTCGAGTCGGTGAGCGAGAAATAGATCTCGTGCTCGGAAGGCACGCCGCCTTCGAAGGTCACGCCGTTGGCCTTGGCGTACTGGTTGCCGTGCTGGTGCTCGGCGAAGTAGAGGCGCTCCTTCTCCTTCAGTGCGGACTTCAGGTCCGAGACCCGGCCAAGCAGCCCGGCCTTGCCCTTCTTGCCGACGCCGCCGCGAAACACCGGCTTGATGAAGACCTGCTTGTGGCGCTCGATCAGGCCCTTGATCTCGTCGTCATTCGCGTCGGGGCCGAGCACCTCGGCGGTCGGGAAGCCGACGAGTTGCAGCAGTCTGGCGCCGTGAAGCATGCCGGTGATTTGCATGATGTCTCCTGTAGGACTGGGATGGAGGCATCGTAGAAATCGACGGCTTTCGAATACCTTTCAAACGGCACTCGTGGATTACCCTAGGTCGGACTGATCGGGCGACACTCGCGGCAGATCTTTGTCGGGAGACCCGCATGTCCAAGCTCAAGGTTCAAGCGTTTTCAGTGTCCATCGACGGCTTCGGCGCCGGCCCGAGCCAGAGCCTCGAAGCGCCGCTCGGCATTGGCGGCGAGAAGCTGCACGAATGGTTCTTCCACACGCGCACCTTCCAGCAGATGTTCGGCAATCAGGACGGCAGCACCGACGTGGACGATGACTTCGCGCGCCGCAGCTTCGACAACATCGGCGCCTGGATCCTCGGCCGCAACATGTTCGGCCCGGTGCGCGGCCCGTGGCCGGACGAGACCTGGAAGGGCTGGTGGGGCGACAACCCGCCGTACCACGTGCCGGTGTTCGTGCTGACGCACCACGCACGCGAGCCGATCACGATGCAGGGCGGCACGGTCTTTCACTTCGTCACCGGCGGCATCCATGAGGCGCTGCGGCTGGCGCGCGAGGCCGCCGCTGGCCAGGACGTGCGCGTCGGCGGCGGCGTGGCCACGGTGCGCCAGTACCTGCAGGCCGGGCTGATCGACGAGATGCACCTCGCGATGTCGCCCACCTTGCTCGGCAGCGGCGAGGCCTTGCTGCAAGGCATCGACCTGACGCAGCTGGGCTTTCGCTGCACCGGGCACGTGGGCACGCCCAACACGCAGCACGTCGTGCTGACGAAGGGCTGAACTTCGGGCGCCGGCCTAGGCTTCGAAGTCGAGCGTGATCGCCAGCTTGCCGAAGTGCGATCGGCCGGCGGCGAGCGTCTGGTAGGCCTCGCGCACGCCGCTGAGGCCGTAGACCTTGTCGACCACCGGCTGGATGCCGCAGGCGGCGATTGCGGCCACGGCATCGGCCAGGTCCTGGGCGGAGCCGGTGTTGTTGCCCTGCACGCGGATCGACTTGACGATGATCGCCATCAGGTCGACCTCGGCCTTGCCGCCCGAGAGGAAGCCGATCGTGAACACCGTGCCGCCGTGGCGCACCGCGTTCAACGAACGGGCGAAGGTTTCGCCGCCGGCGGTTTCGAGCACCAGATCGACGCCGGCGCCATCGGTGATCGCGAGGATCTCCCGGTCCCATTCCGGCGTCGCGCGGTAATTCACCAGATGGTCCGCGCCGAGCCGCTTCGCGCGCGCCAGCTTCTCGTCCGACGACGAGGTGACGATCACCTTTGCCCCGCGGGCCTTCGCCAACTGGATCGCGAAGACCGACGCGCCGCCGGTGCCTAGCACCGCCACCGTGCTGCCGGGGCGGATATCTGCAGTGACCAGCGCGTTCCACGCGGTCGTCGCGGTGATCGGCAGCGAGGCGGCCTGCTCCCAGCTGAGGAATGACGGCAGCTTGACCAGCGAGTCCACCGCCGCGATCGCGTATTCACGCAGGGAGCCCGGCAGGTTCACGCCGCGCATCGCGCCGGCATTGCGCGCGCTGCCGCGCCCTGCAGCCCACAGCGCTTTCGGGTGGATCGCGACGCGGTCGCCGGGCGCGACCGTGTCGACCTCCGGTCCGACCGCGACCACCTCGCCGGCGCCATCGGCGACCGGGATCAGCGGGAACGCCGGCCCGGGGTAGGCGCCGGTGGCCACCGCGACGTCGATGAAATTCAGGCTCGCAGCCTTCATGCGGATCAGCGCTTCGCCGCGCTGCGGCATCGGATCGTCGAGCTGGGTGATGCGAAATCCGTCGAAAGACGGTCGGGTGAGTTGCATGGCTTTCATCGGGCAGGTCCTTCGAGCTGAGTGGAGATGAAGTCATCGTATTGCCGCTGCCGTCGAAGATAATCGGGCACATCGTCGAAACACTCATGCAGAAATCGCAGAAGTCGGTCGCCGCCCTCGAGACCCCGGTGTTCGCCGAGCTCTCGTCCTTCGTCGCGATCGCCGAGGCGCTCTCGTTCTCGCGTGCGGCCGAGCGGCTGCAGCGCGATGCGACGGTGCTGTCGCGCCGCCTGCGCTCGCTCGAATCGCGGCTCGGCGTGCGCCTCGTCGAGCGCACGACCCGCAGCGTCGCGCTCACGGAGGCAGGCCGCGCCTACCTGGATCGGGCGCGCGACATCCTGCGTTCGATCGACGCGGCGGACCGCGAGGCGACGCTGTATGCCACCGGCGAGCCGCGCGGCCATCTGCGGCTCGCGCTGCCCGACAGCTTCGGCCGCCTCTGGCTCGCGCCGATGCTCACCGAGTTCCTCGCGGCGCACCCACGCGTCACGATCGAGGCCGAGTTCTCGAACCGCTTCGTCGACCTGGTCGGCGAGCGCTTCGATCTCGCAGTGCGGCTCGGCGAGCTGAACGATTCGCGGCTGGTCGCGCGGCGCGTCTGTTCCAGGCGCAGGCTGCTGTGCGCCTCGCCCGGCTACCTGGCGCGCCACGGCACGCCGCGGCGGCCGGAAGATCTGGCGCAGCATGCCTGCCTGGTGTTCACCGGCTTGCCGAGCCGCAATCACTGGGCCATGGCCGATGCCAAGGGTGCCGTGCGCCGCGTCGCGGTATCGGGGCCCCTGGTGGCGGACGATGCGGAGGTGCTGCTGGACGCGGCGGCCGCCGGGCTCGGCATCATGCTCGGCACCGACTGGCTGCTCGGCCGCAGACTGCAGGCTGGCCATCTGGTGCGCGTGCTGCCGCGCTGGCAGCCGGTCGACGAGGGTGCGATCTACATCGTCACGCCGTCCGGCAGCGGCTCGGCCAGCAAGACGCAGGCGTTCAGCGACTGGGTTGCCGAGCGGCTCGCCGATCCGCCGTGGGCGCGCAGCGCTTCCGACGCGGGCATGTTGAAAGGAGATTGAAAGCTGGCTGCGTGCAGCATCGCGCGATTCAATCCGCGAGGCCTCCCATGCCCGACTTTCTCTTCGACGGCAGCTTCTGGATCTCGGTGCTGCAGATCATCGCGATCGACATCCTGCTCGGCGGCGACAACGCGGTGGTGATCGCGCTCGCCTGCCGCAAGCTGCCCGAAGCGCAGCGCAAGCTGGGCATCTTCTGGGGCGTGTTCGGCGCGATCGCGCTGCGCGTGGTGCTGATCTTCTTCGCGCTGCAGCTGCTGGCGCAGCCCTGGCTCAAGGTCGTCGGTGCGCTGCTGCTGCTGTGGATCGGCGTGAAGCTGCTGCTGCCCGAAGAGGAAGACGCTCATGGCAAGGTGCAAGGCAGCAGCACGCTGCTGGGAGCCATCCGCACGATCATCGTCGCGGACGCGGTGATGAGCCTGGACAACGTGATCGCGGTGGCCGGCGCGGCGAAGGGGAATCTGACGCTGGTGGTCTTCGGCATCCTGATCAGCATCCCGATCGTCGTCTGGGGCAGTCAGCTGGTTCTGAAGCTGATGGACCGGTGGCCGGTGGTGATCACCTTCGGCGGCGCGCTGCTGGGATGGATCGCCGGGGAGATGATTTACACCGATGGGGCGGTGAAGGGGTGGGTAGCGGGGTGGCCGGGGTGGGGGCACCTGCTGGCGTCGGTGGTGGGTGCCGCGATGGTCGTGATCTTGGGGAAGGTGCTCGGAAGGGGAGAGCCTCGAGCGGCTTGAGGAACGGGCAGGCTCCAGGGGCGCCTTTCGTTCCATGACAATCACTTCCATTGGACGCCTGCCTCACCCCGTCGACGAGACGCCACTGCACACCTTCATATGGCACGCAAGCTTGCCAAGTCAACCCCGCACCCTTCTGAGCCCGTGCCGCCCGCACTCGTCGAACCGCCGGCCGGTTACGCCGCCTGGCTGGCCGAGCTGAAAACCCGCATCCATGCTTCGCAGCAACGCGCCGCATTGGCGGTGAACCGCGAATTGGTGTTGTTGTATTGGCAGATCGGACGCGACATTCTGGCGCGACAGGCCGAGCAAGGCTGGGGCGCCAAGGTGATCCAACGCTTGGCGCACGATCTGCGCACAGCATTCCCGCAGATGAAGGCTTCTCTCGCGCTAACCTGATGTACATGCGAGCGTTTGCCGAAGCCTGGGGCGATGCCGAAATTGTCCAACAGCTTGTTGGACGATTGCCATGGGGTCACAACCTGGTGCTGTTGACCAAGCTGAAAGCCGAGCCGGCGCGCCGCCAGTATGCCCAGCGTGCCATCGAACTGGGCTGGTCGCGCAATGTGCTGGCCTTGCAGATCGACGCGCGCGCTTTGGCTCGCGAGGGGCAGGCGGTCACCAACTTCCAAGCGTCCCTGCCAGCGCCGCAGTCTGATTTGGCGCACAACACGCTGAAGGATCCGTATCTCTTCGACTTTCTGAGCGTCGGGCAGGAGGCGGACGAACGGGCGATCGAGAACGCGCTGGTTCAGCACATCTCACGATTTCTGCTGGAGCTGGGTGCCGGCTTCGCCTTCGTCGGCCGGCAGGTGCCCCTGGAGGTGGGCGGCGATGATTTTTACATCGACTTGCTCTTCTATCACCTCAAACTGCACTGCTATGTCGTCGTGGAGCTCAAGGCCGGCGCCTTCAAACCCGAGCACGCCGGGCAGCTGAGCTTCTACCTCACCGCTGTCGACGCCCAGGTGAAGACCGAGCAGGATGGCCCCACCATTGGACTGCTGCTGTGCCGCACCAAGAATCGGGTTGTGGCCGAGTACGCGCTGCGCGACTCGAACAAACCAATCGGTGTGGCCGAGTATCAATTAGTGGAAGCTCTGCCTGCCGAACTGCAAACGAGCTTGCCGAGTATCGAACAAATCGAACGCGAATTGACTTCACCGGACGACGATGCGTCAGATGACGCGCCATGAACAAGGTGCCCTTCACCTCCCCACCTCGAACGGCCCCCGCCTCAAATCCACCGCCGGATTCCGATCGAAGAACCCCGCGACTGCAGCTCGAACGACAGTTGCTTCCGCGACATCACCGGCCAGTCCTGCGACTGCGTCACGTAGTCGAATCTCGGCACCAACCACAGGACGAAGACGGTGCCGTCGAACTGAGCCTGCCGGTGGGAATGGCGGTTCGTTCTCGAAGCTTCAATTGCGTCTGCTCGATGGTCTGACGCATCTTTGCTCGCCTCACTCCTTCGGCGCCAGCAACTCCTTCCAGCGCTTCAAGAACTCCTGCCGCTTGCCCCGGTCCAGGTACGCCATCAGCCCCGGCCCGATGACGACCGGCTTGACCGCCGCGCCGGCATCGAGCTTCAGTGCGACCGCGCTCGTCTGCCCCTGCACGTCGCTGCGCAGCGCGAACAGGCCGGCCTGGTTCGCGAGCATCACCTGGCCGCGCTGCGAGAGCAGATAGTCCAGCCACAGCTTGGCCGCATTCGGATGCGCCGCACGCTTGTTGATGAAGGCGATGCGCGTGCCGACCAGCGTGTAGTCCTTCGGGTAGACGAAGCCGATCGACGGGTCGGCACGCCGCTTCGACGAGGCGTAGGAACCCAGCACGTTGTAGGCCAGCAGGCTCTCGCCGGAGGCCAGGCTGTCGAGCATCGCCGCGCTGTTCCTCAGCTGCCGCGCATGGCTCGCGCCGAGCACGGCGGCCACGTCCCACAGCATGCTCGAGGCCTTCGCGTCCTGCGAGGCGTAGAGGAAACCGATGCCGGAGTACTCCAGGTCATAGGTGACGGTGCGGCCCTTGAAGCGCGCCGGGTCGGACTTCAGCAGCTCGATGAAGGCGCGATGGGTCTGCGGCACCTGCCCGGCGCTCAGCTGGCGCTTGTCGTAGGCGAAGCCGATCGGCTCCAGCGTGGTGCCGTAGGCCTCGCTCTTCCATACGGCCCAAGCGGGCAGCTTGTCGGTCTCCGGCGACGGATAGTGCAGCGCGTGGCCGTCGTTGACGAGCTTGACCTGCAAGTCCATCGCCGAACTCCACAGCACGTCGGCACCGGCGCTGCCGGCCGCGGTTTCCTTCAGGAAGCTGTCGTAGAGCTTCGCGCTGTCGAGCTCGCGGTAGTCGACGCTGACGCCGGGGTAGAGCGACTTGAAGTCGGCGATCAGCGGGCGGGCTTCGGCGAGGTCGGTGGGCGAATAGACCACCACGGTGCCTTCGGTCTTCGCTGCCGCCACGATCTCCGCGTAGTCGGCGGGATAACCCTCGGGTACGGCGGCCTGCGCTGCGAGTAGCGTCCACAGCAAAAGGAGCCCACCCACCCATGTTCTCGGCACCATGTCGTCTCCTGTCTTCGGCGGATTATCGCGAGCGGCTGGCTGAAGTACCTTCGTGCCGTGCACTCCGGTATGAGCTCTTCGGGCGGCCCGGCGAGTTCACTGGAGTACCTTCGTGCTGCGCACTTCGGTATGAGCTCTTCGGGCGACCGGGCGAGCTCATGCCGCGCCGCGCCTGAGCCCATGCGTGCCTTGCTGGTCGAAGACAACGAGCGGCTCGTGCGCTCCCTCAGCGCCGGCTTGGGCGCGGCCGGCATGGTGCTGGATTGCGTCGGCGACGGCCTGCATGCGGATCAACTGCTGCAGACCGAGGATTACGACGTGGTCGTGCTCGACCTGGCTTTGCCCGGCATTGGCGGCCACGAGGTGCTGCGCCGCGTGCGTGCGCGCGGCAACGACGTGCCGGTGCTGATCCTCACTGCCTCGGGCGAAACCCCGGAGCGTGTGCGCGGCCTGAATGCCGGCGCCGATGACTACCTCGCCAAGCCCTTCGAGCTGAGCGAACTGGTTGCGCGGCTGCGCGCGATCGCGCGGCGCCGCGTCGGCCGTGCGCATGCGGTGTTCGCGATCGGGCGGCTGCAGTACGACAGCACCGCGATGCGCTTTCGCATCGGCGATCAGCCGCTCGCGCTGCCGCCGCGCGAACACGGCGTGCTGGAGGCCTTGATCACGCATGCCGGCCGGCCGGTCGGCAAGCCGGCTCTGAGCGCGCAGCTGTGTTCGCTGGACGATGCGGTCAGCGTGGAGGCGGTCGAGATCTACATCCATCGGCTGCGCAAGAAGCTTGAAGGCAGCGGCACTGGCATCCGCACCCTGCGCGGCCTGGGCTACCTGCTGGAGACGGTCGACGATGCGCCTGCGTAGCCATCTGCTGCGCTGGCTGCTGATTCCGCTGTTCCTGCTCTGGGCGCTGGGCTTTCGCATCGGCTACCAGCGCACCCTGGCGCAGGCCGACGAGGCCTATGACCGCACCCTGCTCGGCTCGGCCTTGGCGATGGCCGAAAGTGTCTCGGTGCACGACGGCGCACTTTCGGTCGACCTGCCTTCGGCCGCGCTCGAGATGCTCGGCACTCGCGCGCAGGACCGCATCTTCTACAAGGTGAGCTGCCTGGATCCGGCCGTGGTGGTGACCGGCTATGAAGACCTGCCCGATCCGGCGAGCCTGCCGCAGGGCGAGCAGCCGCAGTTCCGCAACGCGATGCACAACGGCGAGGCGATCCGCCTGGTGGCGCTGCAGCGGCCGCTGTACGAGCCGGGCTTTCGCGGGCCGCTGCTGATCCAGGTGGGCGAGACCCTGGCGGCGCGCGAGGCCTTGTCGCGCCGCATCCTGATCGATGCGGCGGCGATGCAGCTGACCTTGATCGCGGTGGCGGCGCTGCTGATCGCGCTCGGCGTGCAGCGCGGCCTGCTGCCGCTGCGCCGCATCCGCGACGAGATCAAGTCGCGCGACGCGGCCGACCTGACGCCGATCGCGACCGATGAAGTGCCGCGCGAAGTGGTGCCGCTGATCGATGCGATCAACACCCATACGCAGCGCCAGCGCCAGCTGAACGAGGCGCATCGCCAGTTCATTGCCGATGCCTCGCATCAGCTGAAGACGCCGCTGACGGTGCTGAAGGCGCAGGCCGCGCAGGCCCTGGCGCAGCCGGATGGCGACGCGGTGCGCGCGATCGTGCGCGAGATCCACGACAGCACCGATGCAACGGCGCGCGTGATCCAGCAGCTGCTCTCGCTGGCGCGCAGCGAGGGCGGGCATGTGATCGCCAGCGAGCCGGTCGATCTGGTGGAGATCGCGCGCGCGGCGAGCTTCGACCTGCTGGGGCAGGCGCTGGCCAGGCAGGTCGACCTCGGCTTCGAGGACGGCGGGCCGGTGGTGATCGAGGGGCAGCCCTTGATGCTGCGCGAGCTGGTCAGCAATCTGGTCGACAACGCGATCCGCTACACGCCGCAGGGTGGGCACGTGACCGCCTCGGTGACACGGGAGGCGGCCGGCGGGGCGCTGCTGCAGGTGCTGGACGACGGGCCAGGCATTCCCGAGGCCGAGCGCGAGAAGGTGTTCGACCGCTTCTATCGCCTCGCGGACTCGCGCGCGGACGGCTGCGGGCTCGGGCTCTCGGTGGTGCGGCAGATCGCCGAGCGCCATGGCGCGCGCATCGAGCTCGGCAGCGGGGAAGGGGGCAGGGGCTTGCGATTCAGCGTGCGTTTCCCGGCGGCGTCGTGTTCGCGTTAAGGTCGCGCATCCCGCTTCGAACGAGGACCTCGCCGATGAGCATTTCAGTCCGCCGCAACGACACCACGAGCACGCGCCACACGCTGCGCATCCGCAACCACGAGATCGTCGTCGACGCCTCGCCCGCTGCCGGCGGCACCGATGCCGGGCCGGAGCCGCATGATCTCTACGATGCCGCGCTCGCGTCCTGCAAGGCGCTGACGGTGCTGGTCTACGCCCGCCGCAAGGGCATGCCGATCGAGGAGATCGAGGTCACGGTCGAGCGCGACGACAGCGAAGAGCGCAAGGGCACCTATCGCCTGAAAGCCGCGCTGCGCCTGGGCGGCGCGCTGAGCGAGGCGCAGCGCGAGGAGCTCTTGACGGTGGCCGGCAAGTGCCCGGTGCACAAGCTGATGACGGCGGTCACGACGGAGATCGAGACCGTCTGGGCCTGATATCGAGCGCGGCGGACCTCGTCAGCGCGGCGGCTTCGCATCGATGCCGATGAAGCCGTCCCGGTTCGGCATGCGTACTGCCGGCAGGCTGCGTGCATCCATCACCTCGCGCTCGCCGATCACGCCGTTGGCGAACAGCAGGTAGGCCGTTAGCGCGTAGACCTCGTCGTCGCTCAGTGAGGCCGGTGCATCCATCGGCATCGCGCGGCGCGTGAAGTCGAAGATCGTCGTTGCATAGGGCCAGTAGCTGCCGATGGTCTTGTCGGGTGTCTTGCTGGTCAGCGGCTGCGTCGCACCGGCCAGTTCCTCGGCGGTGGCGCCGCGCCCGCCCGGGCCGTGGCAGCGCGCGCATTTCTGCCGGAACAAGGGCGCGCCTTCGACGGCCGTGCCGCGGCCCGGCGGCAGGCCGCTGCCGTCGGGAAAGACGTTGCGGTCCCAGCGCTGCGCGTCGGCCCGGCTGACTGCGTGCCCGCGCTGCGGCGCGGCGGGCCAGGGCTCCGGCTGCGCGCAGCCGCCGAACAGCAGCGCGGCGAGCGTCGTCGCGGCGGCGAGCCGTGAGCGCTCAGGCATAGGCATGTGTCACCGCGCCGTCCTTATCCACCGCCCAGGTGACGATCGCGTTGTAGTGGAAGTAGCCGTTGCTGCCGCGCTCGGCCAGCAGCGCCCGGCGCGCCGGCTGCACCGCGCCGGTCTCGTCGCTGACGCGGCTTTGCAGCAGCGCGGGCCGGCCGTCCCAGCGCCAGGCGGCGCGAAAGCGCGTCAGGCAGCACGGCAGCACCGGCGCTTCGAGGGCAGCCTCGGCCCAGCTCCGGCCGCCGTCGGCCGAGACCTCGACCTTTTGCACCCGGCCCCGGCCGCTCCACGCCAGGCCGCGGATCTCGTAGACATCGGGCCGGTCCAGCCGCTGCCCGTGCGACGGCGACGTGATCAGCGATTTCGGCTGCATCACGAACGTGAACTGCCGCGCCTTGCCGTCGGGCATCAGCTCGGTGTACTTCGCGGTCTCGTTGCGCGCCATCACCGGCCGGTCGCTGAGTTGCAGGCGGCGCAGCCACTTGACGTTCAGCACGCCTTCCCAGCCCGGCACGATCAGCCGCATCGGGTAGCCGTTCTCCGGGCGCACACGTTCGCCGTTCTGGAACAGCGCGACGAGGGCGTCGTCCATCAGTTTGGCCAGCGGCAGGCTGACGTTCATCGCGATCGCATCCGCACCCTCGGCGATGACCCAGGCCGCGGCCGGATCGACGCCCGCCTCGCGCAGCAGCAGCGCCACCGGCACGCCGGTCCATTCGCTGCACGAGACCAGGCCGTGGAACGAGCCGGCCGGCCGCTGGATCGGCTCGGCATGCCAGCCGGCGTTGCTGTTGCCGCCGCATTCGATGAACAGCATGCGCGAGCGCATCGGGTAGCGCAGCAGGTCGTCGACGCCGAAAGCCAGCGGCTGTTTCACGAGGCCATGGATCAGCAGCCGATGCCGGGCCGGATCGATGCGCGGCACGCCGTTGTGATGCCGCTCGAAATGCAGGCCGCTCGGCGTGATCAGGCCTTCGAGCTCTTCGAGCGGGGTCCATGAGACGCCGTTGCCGTCGACCAGGCGGTTCGCGCCGATGCGCCGCACGGTGCCGGCCTCGTGCGGCGAGGGCTGGCCGTAGCCGCTGAACGGCGCGCCGGGCGTTTGCATCCAGTCGGGCAGGGCGGCCGAGTCGGTGTCGGTCTGTGCGAGTGCGGCGCGGCTCGCCGGCAGAGCGCAGGCCAGCACCAGCCCACGGCGCAGCAGCACGCGCCGATGCAGCAGGCCGCCGCCGGCGGCGATGAAACGATCGAGCGGAAGCGCCATGCGGCCGGCAGGCGCTATCGGCCGGCGCCGTACCGGGCCGCGCTGCACACCCGCGGCGGCCGACGGCGGATCGGTGCTGTCACGCACAAGGCGTCCAGCGGAGGGAGACGACGGCACATGGCGCGCGAGGGTCGTCGATAGCGGCCCGTCCTGCATCAGGGAATGCCACTAGAGCCGGTCAGCTCGAAGAGCTGCCGCCCTCAGCACGAGAATCCCGTCATGGCTACGAAACATCTCCAGAACGAGCGGCTGCGCATCTCCGTCAGCCCGGCGCGCGGTGGCGGCCTGCTGCGCTTCGATGCGCGCCGCGGCGACGAGTGGCTGCCGCTCTTCCGCCCTTGCGCCGACGAAGCCGGCAGCGAGCCGGACCAGCTCGCGTGTTATCCCTTGGTGCCCTGGTCGAACCGCATCGGGGGTGGGCACTTCGGTTTCGAGGGCGTGCAGTACCGCGTGCCGCTGACACGCGACGACGAGCCGCTGCCGATCCACGGCCACGGCTGGCTCGCGCACTGGGAGGTGATCAACGTCGGCGCCGATGAAATCCGGCTGACGCATGCCTGGCGCGGTGCCGACCCGTTCAGCTATACCGCCAGCCTGCGCTACACGCTGGAGCCGGCGGCGTTGCGTATCACGCTGCGCGTCGGCAACCTCGGTCGGCGCCTGCCCTTCGGCCTCGGCCTGCATCCCTTCCTGCCGCGCGAGCCGCGCGTGCGGCTGTGCGCGCCGGCGCGAGGCTGGTGGCACGCCGGGCCGGATCATCTGCCCGACGAACTGCGCCGGCCGGTGCCGGCGGCCTACGACTTCGCCCGTGCGCGGCCGCTCGACGACGCGCCACCGATCCACCACGCCTACGCCGGCTGGAGCGGCGCCGCGCGCATCGACTTCCCGCGCGCCCGGCTGGCGCTGGAGATGACGGCGGACGTGGATCATCTGGTGATCCATGCGCCGCCGGGCCGGGACTTCTTCTGCGTCCAGCCGGTCGATCACCCGATCAACGCGCTGAACCTGCCGCATGCGCAGCAGGGCGGGCTGACGGTGCTGGAGGCGGGGGCGAGCCTGGAGCGGCACTTCCGGTTTGCGGTCGGCGAGCTGGAGGCTTCGCATGGCTGAGGGGCCTGCCGAGAGCTGTCGCGTGTCGTCCCCGATTCGTCTTGCCCGGCCCGTCAGGCCGTTGGGGTTTGCGGCGGCTCGCTCACGAGATTGCTGATCCCCGAAGCCACATGCCCCGCCGGCACGTGCACCGCTGCATTTTCGATATGCCCGGTCTGGTCGTCGAAGAACAAGTCCGGTTCGAACTCGCGCAGGAACGCGCCCTTCGGCAGCCCGCCCAGGAACATCGCCTCGTCCACTTCGACGTTCCATTGCATCAGCGTGCGGATCGCGCGCTCGTGGGCCGGCGCGCTGCGTGCGGTCACCAGCGCGGTGCGGATGCGCATGCCCTGCGCCGGATCGTGCTGCAGCGCCTGCAGCGCCACCAGCAGTGGCTTGAACGGCCCGGCCGCCAGCGGCGTCGCGGCCTGGTCGCGTTCGTGCGCCTGGAAGGCATCCAGCCCCGAGCGCTGGAACACCTGCTCGGCCTCGTCCGAGAACACCACCGCGTCGCCGTCGAAGGCGATGCGCACTTCGTTCGGATGTGCGTCCGATGCGCGCGCCGAATGCGGATAGACGCGCGCCGCCGGCACGCCCGCGCCGAGCGCCGAGCGCACGTCCGCCTCGTTGGTCGAGAGGAAGAGATTGGCGTTGAGCGGCGTCAGGTAGCGCCACGGTGATTGCCCGCGCGTGAACACCCCGCGCTGCACGCTCAGCCCGTAGTGCTTGGCCGAACGGAACACCCGCATGCCCGAGACCGGGTCGTTGCGCGACAGGATCACCACCTCGACCCGCTGCTGCGCCCCGGCCACGTTGAAGGCGAGCAGCTTGTTGACCAGCGAAAACGCCACGCCCGGCTTGGCCGGCAGGTCGAGCCGGTCGAGTTGCAGCTGCATGTAGGCCCGGTCGTCGCTCGATTCGAAGAGCTGGTTCTCTTCCTCGAAATCGAAGAGCGCGCGGGACGAGATGGCGACGACCAGCTGGCCGTCCAGAGTGACTGGCATGCGCCGCATGATACGAGGCGTCGAAACAATTGATACGTGGCGCCGGGCCGCGTTGAAGCGCGGCTGATACATGACATTCCGACGATGGCGTGATCGCGTCTTGCGACATCCGATGGAGTGCTACCGCCATGTTTGCCACCGCCTCCCCCCTGCGCACGCCGATGCGCGTCTCGCCCGGCCCGCTCGCTCTCGTCGTGCCTGCTCGATATCATCCCGCCCAGCCGCAGCACCCCGAGGGACCGTACGCCATGCCTGAAGCCGACGCGAACACTCACCCGGTGGTCCTCGTCGTCGATGACGAGCCGGAGCTGCGTTCGCTGCTGATCGAATATCTCGGCCGCCACGGCTTCACGGTGCGCAGCGCCGCCAACGCGGCCGAGGCGCGCGAGCTGATCCTGGCCGGCGTGCCCGATCTGGCCTTGCTCGACGTCAACATGCCCGGCGAAAACGGCTTGTCGCTCGCGCGCTGGATGCGCGAGAGCCATCCGCGCATCGGCCTGGTGATGCTGACCACGGTGGGCGAATCGGTGGACCGGGTGATCGGCCTCGAGATGGGCGCCGATGACTACGTGCCCAAGCCCTTCGAGATGCGCGAGCTGCTGGCGCGGGTGCGCGCGGTGCTGCGGCGCGTGCAGCAGCCGGCATCGGCCGCGAACGCCCCGACGGTGGCCGCGCCCCCCACCCTGCGCATCCGCTTCGGCGCCTGCGAGCTCGACCTGGACGAGCGCCGCCTGATCGGCAGCGAAGGTGTCGACATCGAGATCACCGCGGCCGAGTTCGACCTGCTCGCGCTGTTCGCGCGCCATCCGAACCGGCCGCTGAACCGCGACCAGATCATGGAGCAGGCGCACAACCGCGGCTGGGACGTGTTCGACCGCTCGATCGACCTGCGCATCATGCGGCTGCGCCGCAAGATCGAGCGCAATCCCGACAAGCCCGAGATCATCAAGACGGTGCGCAACGTCGGCTACGTCTTCGTGCCCGCGGCGGGTTGAGCGCCTGACCGTCGCGATGCTCGAAGCTGCGCCGCACGACGACATCGCGACGGTTCCCCCCTCGGAGCTGCACGAGCGCTCCGCCGAACGCCTGATCGCGCGCTATCGCCGGCTGTTGTGGCTGATCGCCGCGCCGGTTTTCGTGCTGCTCGCCACCTTGGCGCTGTGGCAGAGCCAGGTGGCGCAGCGTGCCGCGGTGAACGACCTGGAGCGCCGCAGCGCGACCTATCACGCCGCGGTCGAGGCGCTGGCACGCGGCGCCGCCGATCACGTCGCCGACCTGCGCACCCAGCTCGAACGCGAGCTGATGGGCGCGCCGCATGCGCCCGACGTGGCGGTGCGCGGCGCGCTGAGCCAGCGCCTCGCCGGCGGCAAGCCCGACGGCTACACGCTCGACAACCTGCCGGCGCTGGTGCAGCCCGGCCTCGCGCAGCTGCTGTGGCTGGACACCACGACGCCGCCGGACGACGGCACGCTGTGGCGCCTGCAGACCTTTGCCGAACTGGCAGAGATGGTGCATAACCGCCGGCCCGATTTCACCTGGTCCTACTACCTCGGCTGGCCGCAGAAGCACATCGTGCTCTATCCGTGGGTGCCGAGCCGCTACGTGGTCGAGCGCACCGGCCGCGGCAGCCTGCTGGACTCGCTGCCCGAGTGGTACGGCTACGAAGTCTTCAGCGCCGGCCTGCCGGAGAAGGATGCGTCGCGCCGGCCGTACTGGACGGCTTCGCATGTCGATGTCGGCGGCGAAGGCCCGATCGTCTCGCATGCGGCGCCGGTCTACGCGGCCGGGCAATTCCGCGGCGTGGTGGCGGCCGACATCAAGCTCGGCACCATCACCAGCACCTTGGCGACCTTGCCGCGCGGCCCCGGGCGCTGGTGGGTGGTGAGCGAGCGCGGCGAGGTGCTGGCCGGCGCCTCGGCCGAGGTGCCCGACGCCGCGCAGCCGCCGGCCGACGACGCGACCCAGCTCCCGGCCGGCCTCGATCGCGCCGGCATCGACCGCGCCTTGCTGCAATCCAAGGGCCGCGTGGTCGAGATCGCGGACCAGCGCGTGGTCGTGCTCGACGTGGCCTCGGCGCCGTGGACCTTGGTCTTCGCGCTCTCCGACCGCGAGGTGCTGGCCCAGGTGCTGCCCGGCCTGGTGCCGCTCGCGCTGCTGGCGATCGCGCTGCTTGCGATGTTCCTGCATGGCCAGGTGCTGCTGCGGCGGCGTGTGATCGAGCCGGCGTTGAAGGTTATGGGCTACCTCGACGGCATGTCGCGCGACGAGAGCACGCCCGAGCCGCAGCTCGGCGCGCGCTGGCAGCCCTGGGTGCAGGTGGTGACCGCCACGTTCCGGGCGCAGCGCGAGGCGCGCGCCCGCGAGCGGCGCAGCGAGGCCTTCAAGTCCGCGATCGTCGACAACGCGCTGGCCGCGATCGTCGCCACCGACAGCTCGGGTCGCATCGTCGAGTTCAATCCGTCGGCCGAGAGCATGTTCGGCCGCAGCCGCGCCTCGGTGCTGGGCCAGCTGGTGGCCGACGTGATCATCCCCGAGCGCTACCGTGCCGGGCACGATGCCGGCATGCAGCGCATGCGCGAGGGCGGCCCGCCGCGGCTGCTCGGCAAGCGGGTCGAGATGCAGGCGCTGCGTGCCGACGGCAGCGAGTTCCCGGTCGAGATGGTGCTGTGGCGTGCCGAGGTCGACAGCGAGACGCACTACACCGCGTCGATCTCCGATGTCTCCGAGCGGCGCAACGCGGCGCAGCAGATCGAGCGCCAGCGCGAGGCGCTGCGCCAGAGCGAGAAGCTGACCGCGATGGGCAGCCTGCTCGCCGGCGTGGCGCACGAGCTGAACAACCCGCTGGCGATCGTGATGGGCCGAGCCAACCTGCTCGAGGAGAAATGCGAGTTCCGGCCCGACCTGAAGGCCGACGCCCAGCACATCCGCCAGGCGGCCGAGCGCTGCGGCCGCATCGTGCGCACCTTCCTCAACATGGCGCGCAGCAAGCCGGCCGAGCGCAGCAGCGTCTCGCTGAACGAGCTGGCGCGCGCCGCGGCGGACATGCTCGGCTATTCCTACCGCAGCCACGGCATCGAATTGGAGCTGGAGCTCGATCCGGTGCTGCCGCGAGTCGCCGCCGATGGCGACCAGATCGGCCAGGTGGTGCTGAACCTGCTGGTGAACGCGCAGCAGGCGCTCTCGGGCGCGAGCGGCGAGCGCCGCGTCTGGGTGCGCACCGGCGTCGGCCTGTACCGCGATGCGCGGCGCCAGCGCGGCGAGCAACGGGTCTGGCTCTGCGTCATGGATACCGGGCCGGGCGTCAGCGACGTGGTGCGCCAGAAGCTCTTCGAACCGTTCTTCACGACCAAGCCCGAAGGCATGGGCACCGGCCTCGGGCTGGCGGTCTCGCGTTCGCTGGCGCGCGAACATGGCGGCGATCTGCTGCTCGATGCGCCCGAGGCGGGGCGCGGCGCTTCGTTTCGCCTGAGCCTGCCGCTCAGCGGCGAGCCGGGGCCGGTCTCCGGCCCGGTGCCGCTGGCCGAGCCGGAGCAGCCTTCGCTGTGGCGGGTGCTGGTGGTCGACGACGAGGTCGAGCTCGCCGACCTGATGCGCGACATGCTGGAAAGCGGCGGCTACGAGGTGGCGACCGCCGAGTCGGGCGCGGTCGCGCTGGAGTTGCTGGATACCGCGCGCTTCGACGCGATCGTCTCCGACCTGCGCATGCCGGAGATGGATGGCGCCGCCTTCTGGCGCGAGATCCTGGTGCGGCATCCGACGCTGGCGCGGCGCGTGTTGTTCGTGACCGGCGATACGCTGTCGCGCGACGCCAGCGAGTTCCTGGTGCGCGCGCACTGCAGTGCGCTGGACAAGCCCTTCTCCAAGTCGGACCTGCTGGCGAAGGTGGCGGAACTGCTGGACTAGGGCCCGGCGCCCGTGTCAGTCGCCGCCGCGATCGGCGGCCGGGCCAGCCTCCGATGGGTCGACCCACCTGATGATGTTCAGGAACAGGCAGGCTTGCAGAAAGCTCCGAAGATCCGGGACGCCGATGTGCGCGTGGCGCCGCAACTCGGCGGGCGTGACCGGCGAGTGCATCAGGCGCCGCGCCATTTCGAGGTGCCTCGGCATCTTCGTGTAGCGCTCGATGTTGCTCTCGGGCGAAACCGCGAGGGCGGTCTGCGACCAGTCGGCGGGTTCGCCGACCAGCGGCAAGTGGCCGCTCGCCAGGCCGAGGTGCCAGACGGTTTCGTCGAGTTCGCGCACCATCGCATCCGGATGCAGCTGGGCCTCCGGGGCCGGCCGCGGCAGTTCCCTGCGCACGCGCAAGTGCTGCTGCGCCAGCGCATCGATCGTCACCAGGCCGATGCCGAAATCGAACCGCAGGTGGGCGTTGGGGCCGTAGCTGGCCTTGAGCATCGGCGTCGCCGGATCGGCGAGGCCGCGCAGTACCTGCTGCAGGACTTCCAGTTGCGCGGGGTCGGTGTCTTCGGTGCTCGGTGGGGCGGCGCTCGGCGTCGAATCGAGTGCCGAGCTGAAAGAGGTCGAGAGCGGAACGCCGCTGCCCGACGGCAAGGCGTCTCGCCGCGAGTCCTGCGGCAGGGTCCCGGCGGGGCTGCGCAGCGCGGAGCGGCGGCGCACCAGCGGCAGCTCGGTGAGCTGCGGCAGCAGCACCCGTTGATGCACCGCGAAGCGCTCGCTCGTCGAAGACAGCTGTTCGGCGGCGTCGCTCTGCTTCGTGATGAACACCGCCGGGCGGCCGCCGGTCAGCGCATGGATGTGCTCCGCGGTGACGCGGGTGCCGGACTTCAGCTGCAGCAGCACCATCTCGCCGCTGTCGGGCTTCAGTTCGAGCGTCACCGACAGCTGCTGGCCGAGCACGTCGAACATCGACTGCATCGCGTCCACGTCCTGCGCGGGCACGCCGATGTACTGCACGGTGATGGTTTGCTGGCGCGGGCCCGCGGACCCGATCTTCCTGCGTATCCTCGTCCACAGAGCCCCCGTGCTCATTCGATGTTCCTGCCTGTTCAGTTCAGTCGTTGCGACTCGCTTGGAGCTTAGGCAGCCCGCTGCGCCGTCGCCATCGAGCGCGACCTGATTCGCCGATGGCGAAGAGCCCGAGCGGCGCCTCGGGGATTCCCTTAGCGGGCCGGCAGCTCGAGCTCGAACTGCGCGCCGGCGCCGCTCGCGGGCGGCACGGCGCGCAGCGCGCCGCCGTGGCGCCGCGCGACGCGCTGCACGAAGAGCAGGCCCAGGCCGACGCCGTGCCGGTCCTGCACGCCGGCGCCCTCGTCGCCGCGCGCGAGCCGCTCGAGCTGTTGCGGGCTGAGACCGGCGCCGTGATCGCGCACGCACAGCCGCAGCGCGCCGTCCCGCACGCTGGCCTCGATCTCGACCGCGCTGCCGCGCGGGCTGTGCTTGATCGCGTTGGAGAGCAGGTTGCCGATGGCGCGCGCCACCAGCCAGCGGTCGATCGTCACCAGCACATCGTGTTCCGGCGCCGGCCCTCGCAGATCGACCTCCGCCGCCAAGGCTTGCGCGCGCAGGTCGACTAGGGCGTCTTCGAGCAGATCGGCGAGGCGCAGCGGCGCCCGGCTCAGCGGACGTGTCTGCACCTCGGCCGCGCGCACGAAGTCGTCGGAGAGCTGCAAGGTGCGGCCGGCGAGGCGACGGATCTCGCGCAGCAACTCGTCGTGCGGGGTGCTGACGCGGCCTTGCAGGTCGAGGTCGGTCAGCAGCACGATCGAGCTGGCCGGCGAGCGCAGGTCGTGCGAGACGAAGGCCAGCACCTCTTCGCGCTCGCGCTCGGCGCGTTTCACCGGCTCGACATCGGCGATGCCGACGATCAGGCGCCGCAGGCCTTCGAGCTGCACCGCGGCGGCGTGGATCACGTAGTCGCGCTCGGCACCCAGGCGGCCTTCGACCGCGATGCCGGCGGCAGAGGGCCGGAGCGCGGCCAGCGCCTGCGCCCAATCGAGCGCCGCGGCGCTGCTGAACTCGGCCAGCAGGCGCACCAGGTCGAGGCCCAGCAGCTCCTCGGGGTCTTCGACCTCGAACAGCTGCGCCGCCTTCGGGTTGGCGAGCAGGACACGTGCGTCATCGCCGGCGACCAGCATCGCGGTCGGCATCGCCGCCAGCGAGTCGGCGTAGAACTGCCGGGCCTGGCGCACCATCGCGCCGGCGCGCTGCAGGCTGCCGAGCCGCGCTTCGATCGCGTCGCCGGCTTCGGCCGCGACCAGCGGATCGGTGGCGAGGCGGGCGATCTCCCGGTCCAGCCCGGCGACGGCACGTTCGAGGCGGCGCCAGCTCCACAGCGGATAGGCCAGCAGCGCGGCGAGCGTGTAGGGCGCCGGGCTGCACCACCAGCCTACGCGCAGCGCGAGCAGGCTCGCGGCCAGCGCCAGCGGCACGGAGGCGATCGCCAGCGGCAATGCCAGCCGCGGGCCGGCGAGGCGGAACGCGGCCAGCAGCGCCACCAGCAGCACGGCCGAGAGCGCCGCCCCCTGCGCCTCGCTCAGCGCATCGATGGTGTCGCCGCTGCGCAGGGTGTAGAGGGTATTCGCCAGCACCTCGATGCCGGGCATGGCCTGGTGGCGGCCGTTCAC